>Ga0315288_10012574_pt1 | contig 10633 bp, 11 predicted proteins | sample YL17G11_20_MG_FD_203454 | JGI IMG/M metagenome (GOLD analysis project Ga0315288, IMG submission 203454) | Sediment microbial communities from Yellowstone Lake, YNP, Wyoming, USA - YL17G11_20 | ecosystem: Environmental > Aquatic > Freshwater > Lake > Sediment | place: USA: Wyoming | collected...
CAAAGGACACGGGGGGTGAAGTCCTGTGACCATCGAAAAAACCGTTATTGCCCTTTACATGCAGGGGCGAAAACGAAATTTCCGAGAATATTTTTGCAACTACTGAGTCAACATTCACGATCGTCGCGCCAGGGGGGAAATGAGCCAGACTTTGTTATTTCCTTATTTTGCCTTTGTGGCCCTCGACCGCATTCTTTTCCAACCAATTAAATGATAAAGTGCCCGGGGAGTGAACCTTTGCTTTCCTCGGCATAACGCCAGATTACCAGAAAGGGGCGGCGAGTCAATACCTAAATGCCCAAGCCATTCCACTCTTTCAGGCCAAGAAAATAGAACCGTCCCTTTTGATGATAATTTGCCCATATACTCTCCTATCGGATAGAGATAACCTTCTTTTTCTTTCAAAATACCATCCTTTCTGTCCCAAAATAAGGGATTCACCCCATTCCTTCTCCCTCCCTTTTTTAGTATTTTGTTAACGAAATCCGTTAAGAAAGTCAAAGAACATTCCAAGGATCTCTCCGAGTTCCGGAAGGAAACCAAAGACGGGAAGGATCCCGACGTGGAGGCCTGGGACGCCAAGATCGGGCCAGCGATCGAAGACGATCTGAAGATGGCCCGCGATCTCAGCAAGATGAAGCAGCGGGACGAAGAAAGATTTGCGCCCGTCCAGGGTGGGGTTGGGATAGGCCGGTAGCCGGAAATTATGGGGGACATTCTTCCATCACTGATGCCTGAATAGAAAGCCAAAAAAAATCTTGACGGGTGGTAAGGACAAGGATAGAATTTCTAAATTGGAATGATTCCGAATTAAATTCAATAAAAAATGATGATGAAGGCAGCCATTATAAAAGAGTTGAAGGAGCGGAAGTTAAAACTTACCCCTCAAAGACTCGCCATCATTGACGCTTTGATTGAAAATACTCTTCTCCATCCAGGGGCAAGTCTTATTTATCGAGTGGCCAGGAAGAAAGCCAAGAGTCTGAGTTTGTCCACCGTCTACGCGACTCTCGATGAACTTTCCAGGCAGGGTATCATTAGGATTCTTGAGTTTGATAAAATGGAAAACCGCTATGATGGGAATATTGCGGCACACATTAACTTAGTTTGTAAGGGATGCCAAAAAATCATGGATTACAAGCTCCCCATCGCCATCGACTTAAGGGAGGTGGCCAAAAAGGCGCATTTTTGGATTAGCGATACCAGGTTAGAATATTACGGGTATTGTCAGGAGTGCCGAAAAAAATGAGTGGCTTATTCTGTAGGCAGTTTATATCGCGGTTGGAAATATAAATTTTTTTTGGTTTATAATTGAGAATCATTCCGGATTAGAATAGCCAAAAGAAAGGAGGAAAATGAATCCAGGTCTTGGAAATTGCATGGAATGCATTTTGGCGATAACCCATGCAGTCTTTATGGGCAAGCTTTAAAATTAAGGGAGATCAGAGACATAGAAACAGAGAAAGAGCACTCCATAGCCCAATATTGGTTCTGGCTCTTCGGGGAATGACTTATGTTACCGCTTGTGATTAAAATTCTCTTCACGATTTCGAAAATATTAAAGAAAGGAGAACCTATGCGTAAGAAGGCGGTTTTGGTATTGGCAGCAGTGGGCCTTCCCATCTTTCTGGTTTTGGCCATGGGGAGTGCCTGGGCGCAGTTGAAGGTGGGGGGTGAAGCACCTTCCTTCCAGCTTCCCTCTTCCCAGGATCAGCTGGTGGATTATTACAAGGATTATTACGGGAAGTATCATTTGGTTATGACGTTCTTCCCGGCCGCTTTCACCCCCGTCTGAACGGGCGAGATGGATAGCCACAATAGGGATCTTTATCTCTATGAGGCTCTTAACGCCCGGGTCTTGGGCGTCAGCATGGATGATGTGATCACGAACAAGTTTTTTGCCAAAGCCTTTTGGTTGGATTTTCCGCTGGTATCCAATCCTTTGGCCTGGATGGGCAAGCAGTATGGAGCCTATTCGGATAAAAAGCCTTTTTTGCCCGACGGGTCCGTGAATAACTTTGGGCGGCGGACCGTGGTGGTCGATAAGAGGGGGATTGTACGGTATATCAAGGATGGTTCCCCCGACAACAAGGAGATTTTATCGCTCCTGTTGAAGTTAGAAAAAGAATTCCGAGGAAAATAAGGGAAAAGGAGGAAAATATGGAAAAGAAAAGCGCGATTCGGCTGTCCCTCGGAATTTGGGTGGCCTTCTTCGCTCTAACCGGCCTGCTCTTGGGTGGATGTGCGACGATGGCTCCGGAGAAACCCAAGATTATGATTCCGACGGACCGAGGAACCGTATTTTTTCTGGATAAGTATGAGTTCAAAGCCCCAGTCGGATGGTCATTGATGCGCAATTTGGAAGGGGGCGATTTTGAGTTGGGGTTTATGAAGATGGAGCCGGGAGCTTTCCCGAGTCAAACCACATTTATGTATGATGAGGAGCCGTATGGGAGTTCGCCCAATTTGGAGGGGCGGGCGAATCAGTATTGTACGCGTTTCTTGTTCAACAGTGGGATAATGCCGGAGGTTACGAAGCGCGAGAAGACCCGGGTGATGGGTTTGCATGCTTTGGCCCTCTATTTTGAGGGGGAGAATTCGGTCCAGAAGGAGAAGTCGAAGTCGAAGGTGTATCTGGTCAAGAAGGGGAATCGGATTATTTCTTTTGTTTGCACGCAGTGGAGGCCATTAGATGGCCAATTTGACATCCAGGCCTTTGAGATCTTTGAAAATTTTGTGCAGAGTTTTAAATTCTTGAAGAAAACTTTTTACGAGAATCTCGATGAAGAGATTCAGAAGCTGAAAGGATAGTTAAAAAAGGGTTCAAGGATTCGAGAATTCCGATTCACCAAACAGCCTTTGAATCCTTGAACCTTTTTAAGGGAATGAATTCCGAAAATTTGCTCTCGGGGGAATAACCCTGGGGTAAGAAAGGAGGAGACCTATGGCAGAAAAGAAAAACACAATGACCACAGCATTTGGAATTCCCATAGCCGAGGATCAGAATAGCCTTACAGCCGGTGAAAGGGGGCCGATATTGATCCAGGATATGCATCTTCTGGAAAAATTGGCCCACTTCGACCGGGAAAGGATTCCAGAACGGGTAGTGCATGCCAAGGGGGCGGGTGCTTATGGTTATTTTGAAGTCACGGCTGATGCCATCCGCTATACGAAAGCGAAGTTTCTTTCCAAAGTCGGGAAACGCACGGATGTATTTGTACGCTTTTCAACGGTGGGCGGAGAAAAGGGATCGGCCGATGCCGCGCGGGACCCGCGGGGATTCGCCATCAAGTTCTACACGGAGGAAGGCAATTACGATCTCGCGGGGAATAACACCCCCGTTTTCTTCATCCGGGACCCGCTGAAGTTCCCCGACTTCATCCATACCCAGAAAAGGAACCCCAAGACGAATCTTCCCGATCCGGATATGTTCTGGGACTTCCTGTCCCTGACCCCGGAATCCATCCACCAGGTCACGATTCTCTTCTCCGACCGCGGAACCCCGGCCACCTACCGGCATATGAACGGGTACAGCAGCCACACCTTCAAATGGTACAATGAAAAAGGGGAATATTTCTGGGTCCAGTACCATTTCAAGACGGACCAGGGAATCAAGAACTTGGCTCGCGAAGAATCGAAGCGCCTGTGCGGGGAAGACCCCGACCATGCGACCCGGGATTTGTTTGAGTCGATCGAGCGCGGGTTGCATCCCTCGTGGACCCTGGAGGTGCAGATCCTGACCCCGGAAAAGGCCAAGGATTTCCGCTGGGATATCTTCGACATCACCAAAGTATGGCCCCATGGGGAAGTCCCGCCCATCAAGGTCGGAAAATTGGTGCTGAACCGCAATCCCCTCAATTATTTTGCCGAGGTGGAGCAGGCGGCTTTCTGTCCGGGGAATGTGGTCCCGGGCATTGCCGTTTCCCCGGATAAAATGCTCCAGGCCAGGGTTTTCTCCTATCACGATACGCACGTGCACCGGCTCGGGCCGAACTACCACCTGATTCCCGTGAACGCCCCCAAACACGCCCCGGAAACCAGCTACCAAAGGGATGGGTTCATGCGGGTGGACGCCAACGGGGAAGGCGGACCAAACTACTGGCCGAACAGCTTCGGGGGCCCGGCGCCGGATGCAAAGGCGGGTGAACCGGCTTTTGAAGTCTCGGGACACGCCGGACGCCACCCCTTCAAACATCCGAACGACGATTTTGCACAAGCCGGGGATCTCTATCGTAAAGTGATGACCGAAAAGGACCGGGCCCACCTGATCGGCAACATTGTGGGCCATCTGGGAAAGGCCCAGAAGCGTATCCAGATGCGCCAGGCGGCGATATCCTTCAAGGCCGATGCAGATTATGGGGAGCGGGTGGCTGCAGGCTTGAAGTTGGATATCAAGGAAGTCGAACGATTGGCGAATATGACCGCTGAGGAACGGGCCAAGGCGACCGTCCAAGGAACGTATTCTCAATAAAGTAATGTCCGGGAAGGGGTGCCGGCGGGCGGGGCCGGCACCGCGCCCTGCGGAGGCGGGAGAAATAAGAGGGGGCTCCTATTTCCGAGTTCCCTGATCCTCAAAATACATAGGTTTTTTTTGTAAAAATAATGGCTTCACCCCATTCCTTCTAATAGGGGTGGCAATTAAAATACGACAGATCAAGATGGAGGTGATACCCATGAGACGAATTGTTTTAGGCCTATCGATTCTCGTTTACTGGGCCTCGTGTAAATCCATTCTTCACCTACGGAACTTGCATTGAGAGGGGGAGAAGCCGCTTTTGATTTTTCCACAACGGGTAATATTTAGCTGGAGGATGAAAAGCTGACCAGGAAAACCTGCCTGACGATCTTCCTTTGGACCCTCGCAATATTGGGCTTTGTTCCTGAGAGTTCTATCCTGGCCCAGGAGAAGGGATTGCGGATTTATGGCCCCGAAGGTCTGTCGGCTCCGATGAAAGAGTGTGCTGAGATATTTTCAAAGAAATACGGGATCCAAGCCGAAGTCCTAACAGGGTCAGAAGCCACATGGATCGCTCGAGCCAAACAGGAAGCTGACGTTATTTATGAGGGGTCGGAGTATATGCTCACCCAGTTCATTGCCAATCATTCCTGACTCATCGACAAAGGGACTCGGGTCAGTCTCTACCCCAGGGCGGGGGGGATTTTAGTAAGAAAGGGAAATCCCAAAAATATTAGATCGCTTGCAGATCTGGCAAAGGACGATATCCGACTTTTGGTCGCCAATGGCTCGGACCAGCTCGGCTTATGGGAAGATATGGCAGGAGTCCGAGGTCTTATCCCTGACCTTCAAAAGAGGATTACGGTGACCGTTTCAACCAGCGCGGAAGCTATCGAAAGTTGGAAAACTACGCCGACTCTCGATGCCTGGATCAACTTCGAGTCATGGCACTACCGCTTAGAAGATGTAACGGATTTGGTGCGGTTGCCCAAGGAGGAAAGAATTTACCGGGGGACGCCAGTCGTCAGTACCCACTTCTACAAAAACAAAGAGTCCGCCAGAATGTTTATTGATTTTCTGAAGACCGAGCAGGGCCATGCGGTTTTTCAGAAGTGGGGATGGGAATAAGAAAGCCTTTCCCTTCTGCTCTTAGCTCTCTGCTCTTTGCTTGGCAATTCTTTCCCTGACCTTTTTCCAGCTTTCCGTGATCAAAAAGCTTTCATCTTGATTCTCCAGGAGTGTAAGGAATAATTTTGTGGGCATGGCAAAAGTAAGGATGTTTGGCTCAACGAAGGGACGCGCCGAGACGTCAAACATCCCGAGAATCGCCTGGGGATTTTCTTTTTCCGCTTCTTTCAAAGGATGGGTGACAATGGATCCGCAGCCGGAGCTGAAAGGTACGCGAATCGCTTCACCCCTTTCTGTGGCGTAGTTTGTCAGGGTGAACAGCCCGGAGAGCATATCTGGATGAGCGAAGAAAATGATGACTTCAGGCTCTTCGTGGGGTGCCAGCTTATCCAGGGATTTAAAAATCCCGAACTTTGCGGGCGCTTTTCTTGGCCTGGTCGAAGCGAAATATTCCCGAGCGATCTCCGGGGTCTTGATGTATCTCTCCCCCTCCATTTCTCCTGGGACTCCGCAGGAGAGAAAATACTCGATTTTCGGCATGGACATGGCACGAAAGCCCATGTAATAAGCCCCTCCCGCACAGCCTATGTGGTTCTCATCAAAATAGACCGTATCCCCCTGATGCCGGGCCCGCTTTAACAAAGCAATCATGCACTCGCGCCCCCCACCCTTGGGCCTGATCCCCCGTTCCGGTTCTTCATCACTGTAAAATACCCCCAACGGATGCTCCTTAAGCCCCAGGCGCTCATAAAATTTTTCATATTTTGCCCTATCGATTTTCATCGGTCCCTCCTCACTTGACTAATTTGTTCTCGAAAAATTTCTTCATCTTTAAATTTTCAATTTGCAATTTTCATTTTGCATCTTACTCTTTGGATTATTCTCCATCACCAAATTTTTGTCGTTCGTTTCTCCAGACTGGACAGCTTATTTACTGCATCAGGCATCCTTATATTATTTTTTTATAATTAAGCTTCTTTGTCAAGAAGGAAGGAAACGGGGCTCAGCCGCAAAGAAGTTTGGGGAATTTAAAATGGCCGGGAATTTTAGAGGTCCCAAGGGGTCAAGGGGCCGAGAGCATAAAGCATTTTTACTCACTCGAACCCTTGAACCCTGCCCCGCGTTTTACGGGGTTGAACCCTCATGGTTTAAAGACCAACGGCACCGTCAGGGTCATAGTTCCCTTGCCTGCCAGGACGGGGAAGTTCCAACTCTTAACCTTCTGGATGATGCAGGCTTCGAGAGTCGGATGCTGGAGGTCACTGGCAGCGATGGAAGCCTTCTGGACCTGGCCATTTGGTCCGATCGCTAAGACGACCGTCATCTTACCCAGGAGTCCGGGATGTTTCTTTAGGAGATTGTTGTAACAGTCTTCAACCTCCTTCAGGTAGCGTTGCCACTTCTCTTTCTTGGTCAGGTACTCTTCCGCCGGGCGGTCCCCGGTCCAGACTATGGCTTTGAGGTCAACGAGAACGATCCCCCGTTTTTCCGCAGGCCGTTTCGAGGTCTGGGCCCGATCTTCGCTCCTGGACATTTCCGGTTTTGCTTCCTTCAATGCCATGGACATGGGGGCATAAGGCCCCCCCTTACCGACCGCCAGATCGGATACTCCCTGGGGCAGCGGCAAGGGCTGCTGCACGGTGGTCACGTCCCCACCCTGACGTCGCACGACGGTGTCGATGGCGACAAAGGAGGTGTAGGCGGTCAGCAGATTGTAGGTAAGTCCGAGATGGGTGATCTCCTTCACCCGCTCGCTGGCAGGCTGCAGCTTTTCATAATCTCCCAAGAGGGCAATGCGGTGCCGGGCCCACAGGTAGCGGAGCGCAGCATTATCGGTTAGCGGTTTTACGTCATTGACCACCAGCTGCTTTTCAAAATCATGGCTGCCGGCTATCCCCCGGATTGTGATCCTCCCTTCTGGAACCCCCCGCCACTTGCCAAAGACGATGACCGGGCGTTCGGCCAGCACATCGGGAATGCCCGCCGGTTCTATGTCGTAGGCGCCGAAGCCTCCGAAATCCACTCGCACTCGAGTGAGCACCGGCGACTGGATGTATTTGCGGAATCTCTCCGCTGCGCCCCGCGCCTCCTCCGGCTTGGTGATCACGAACGACTCTCCCATCCCCGCCCGGGCCATTCCCTCGACGATAAAACGGTTCACGCTCGTGCCGATGCCGAAGGGAAAGAAGTTGGCGTCGCCCAAGTGGGCGCGGATGAGGTCGAAGGTTTCCGCCTCCACGTGGACATAGCCGTCCGTAGCAATGACGACCGTGCGGGAAAATCCCTCGGCCCGCGGAATGGTCAGTGCCCGCTTGAGGGCTGGCAGCAGCTCGGTACCACCTCCCCCCTGCTGGCGGTTGATTAAGTCCAGGGCCGTGGTAACGTTAGCCGGGGTGGCTGGGAGCGACGTGTTCGCCAGGAGGGCGGAGCCGCCGGAAAAGAGGAGAACATTAAACCGGTCCGTGGGGCGCAGGTGTCCGATGAGGTCTCGCAGGAGTTTCTTGGAGATGTCGATCGGGAAGCCGTGCATGGAGCCGGAAACATCAACGATGAAAATGTATTCCCGCGGCGGGATCTGCCGTTCGCTCACCCGCTGGGGGGGCTCGAGCATCAGCAGGAAAAAGTTTTCCTTTTCACCCGGATACAGGAGAAGGCCCGATTCAATGGACCCGCCGGCGAGTCGGTATTTCAGGATAAAGTCCCGGTTTCCCCCTGCTTTCTCTGAGGGGGAGAGCCGCACGGCCGCCTGCGATGGGCCGCGATACTGAATGTCAACTTTGTGAGAGGAAGAGGAGATTGCCTGAAGGGGCACTCCCGTGACCAGATTCACCGTGATATCAAAGCCGTAGGGAGGGTCCTGTCCCTGATGCAGGTAAGGACTTTGCACCCATTTTTCTGAAGGAGGAGCGTTCGCGGCCGGCTGATTGGAATAGCGCGGCCCAACTACCGTGGGGTAGATGAATTCATAGACCCCCTCCGCTGGGACCAGCAGTTCCGTATATTTGAGCTCCACTCGAATCTCGTCCCCCGGCATGATGTTGGCTACATTCATCTGGAAGACATTCGGGCGCTGCTGTTCCAGCAGGGAGGCGCTTCTCCCCTGCTCCCGAGCCTGTTCGTACTCGCGCCGCGCTTGGTCGCGCTCGCGGACCTTGGCGATGATGGTCCGCTCACCGATGCTCATTTTCATCCCATATACGACGGCCTTCGTGGAGGCGGGGAACGTGTAGACCGCTTCGATGGGGCGTTGCCCCTCGTTCTTGTAAACCTGCGTCACCTGGACATCGGCAATGACCCCGGCAATGCTGACCACTGCGAAGGTGGATTTGAGGGGCAGCCGGTCGAGGGCGGGGTCATCGCTCTGCACGAAAAAGTAGGGTGAGAGGGTTTTGTCTTCACTCTCCCGGCCATGGGCCGGGGGATACCCCGGAATCATTAGGGCCATGGTTCCCGCAATTACCAACAGCGAAAATAACTTCAGCACACTCTTCATACCCGTTCCTCCTTTTCTAAGGGAAATCACTTCATCGACTCTTGATCCCTTAGACAAGGAAGGTTTCCAAAAAGTTCCCTGGACTGGGTGTTTTTTGATTGGCCTTATACCTTTTCGGGTCTACTTTTTCGTGGCCGGAAGGTCAGGGTGATAAGCGCGGATGGGGATGCCCTTCAATAAATAAGTGCATCAAAGATTGAGCTGGCAGCTATTCTCATAAGTATTCGCCTATCCTCTCCGAACAACATATCCCACACCTGATTAGCCTAATCCCAATTGTCTAGACAAGTTGGTCAGTGAAGAAGATGTTTCGACCGCCAATGGAATGAACTACCCCGCCGCAAGCAGCGGGGTATCTTCGGGAGTTATGTTTCATTCGCCGCAAGCGGCGGGGAATACAACCCGAAGAGATTTAATAATCTGGTGCAAAACTCCCTGAGCATCCAGGCGAGCGGCTCCTGGCATTGTCCTCTGATTATCATGCCAGCCCGCTCTCCAGCAATTGAATTATTTAAGGGCGTCCCCCATTTCCCTCACTGATAAAGCCGAAGCTGAGAGGCGCAGCGGTTTCTCCCCTCGTCCCCTCATTTGAGCGACAAATCAGGCCTAATGACTGAGCTTGGCACTTGCCAACCGATTTAGGCTCACACCGGCTTCAGCTGCCTGTATTGCCAATTGCCGATGCACGTCAGGAGGAACGCGAACCATGAACTTGCCGCTAAAATGTTTGGCTGCGATCGGATCAGGAATTGGTTCTTTGTTCTGAATCATGTCGGCAACAACCTTGCTCACAAGCCTACGGATGCCCTTCAGCGCTGCCTCAGGCGTACGCGCCAGCCAGCTGAGGCTGGGGAATTCGGCGCAAAGCCCCACATATTCGCCGTCTTCTTCCGACCACGTGATTCGATAGGTGTACTTGCTATTTTTCAGCGCCATGTTCGGCCTCCAATCGTTCAATTGCCTTGATAATCTGTTTGACCTGATATGCTTTTGCATATCCTTTGCTGTTCTGTATGTTTACCCGCGGGTCGCCACTCCACGGCGTTTTGTAAACGCGATGACTTCCGCTCGCCTGCCGAGCTTGGCCAAAATAGTGATCACATACCCGGCAGACGTCAGCAAAACGCACCCCGGCGGGATTATTGCGCATTTTTTCAAGGATATCTGCCAGCCTAGGCATAAAGAATAGTATCACTATTGATACCGGATGTCAAGGAGTAAGGAGGTATGGGAAAGAAGGATCTCGGTGCTAAAAATATTTTCCGCTCGCCGATTCCCCGCTCTATCACATCGTGCAAAATGCTCAGCCCGTCTTATCGCGCTAAACTCGGCAGGACCCTATTATGAATTGTCCGAAATATTTACCAAGCATGCTCGGTATGAATGCCCTCTGATTGTGTAAGAATATGAGGATTGTCATGTGCAGGTTGTCCTTAAAATTGCCAAATATTCTCAGATCCCCATGGCTGCCCTATAGCTACTTGAATTATTTAAAGCCGTCCCTTTTTCGCCTGTTTCGACCGCCGATGCCTTTTATAATCTGGTGCAAAACTCCG
>Ga0315288_10012576_pt1 | contig 10633 bp, 5 predicted proteins | sample YL17G11_20_MG_FD_203454 | JGI IMG/M metagenome (GOLD analysis project Ga0315288, IMG submission 203454) | Sediment microbial communities from Yellowstone Lake, YNP, Wyoming, USA - YL17G11_20 | ecosystem: Environmental > Aquatic > Freshwater > Lake > Sediment | place: USA: Wyoming | collected...
GTGGATCTCCACCGGAACCGGTTCGGCAGGCTGAAGACCGTCGGCCACCGCGCGCAACTGCGTCGGCCACCAGGAATCAGCCTCGAAGCTCTGCACCGCCCGCTCGTACTCGGCCTTCGCCCACTCCCGTTCCTCTTTCGTGCTCCGGCGGGGGCTCAGCCCGACCCGGCGCACCACGTGCGCGAAGGGAATGTCCGCGGTCGCCGGCTTGCTGCAGTCGAGGGCGCGCGACACTCCGTCGGCCACCCGCACCGCGATCTCCCGGCGCTCGGATACGCCCCGCCGTCGCCGCATCTCTTCCTCTTCCCTCCGGTAGATCACGAAGTGCGGAGAGATGTCTCCCGCCGCTCCGCACAGCGACAGCACCTGCAACCCCTCCCCAAACCGCGCTCGCAGTTCGCATCGGATATCATGCCAGAAGTCCGCCGAGTACAACTCCAGGTGCTCGTCCACCTGCGATGGGCAGGGAATGTCGACGATCACCCCGGTCAGTTTCCCGCCGGCGTCCCAGGTGAACAGCAGGTCCAGGCTGTGGTCCTCGTATCCCTCGATCCAGACGAAGTCCTCGCGGTCCGTCCGGCCATACATCTGAGCCGTCCCATCCGCGTAAACCACACGCCGGTTGTGTCCCACCACCGCGTGACCAAAGGCCGCCCCCACTGCCTGCGGAGCGCGCTCCTCCCACGCCTCTATCGCCGCCTCCACTGCGCGCGCGGCCACCCACGCCGTGCACTCCTCCGGCGTCATCACCTCACCATCCGGCCGCTCATACGACCCGTCGTCCAGCACCAGCGACGTATGCGTATGGGTCGCGGTCAGGAAGATCTTATCGGCGGGCACGGCCGGCAAGCGCTGCCCCACCTGCTCGCGCACCAGCCGGTGCAGCCCGTCGGAGGCGAAAGTGAGATCGCACGCGATGATGATCGCGCAGTCCGCCGGCTCGCCTCCCTCCAGCGCCAGCGCCGTCACCATCAGTGGGTCCAGCGCCTCCCGCGCGATCCGCCGGTGCATCTGGCCCTGGAGCATCGCCGGCCGCCCGGGCGTCATGTCCCGCTTTGCCCATCCCACCCGCAGCATCAGCATCCTCCACGCGCAAGATCGAGAGCGTCACCCCAACACTACCACCACCGGCCGCTTCCCCCTGCCCCGCGAATGACGATCGATCCCCCCGCGGGCGGAGGTATGCGGCCCTTCTGAGCGAAGACTTCCTGGCCGCCATCGGCGGCGAACCCTCTGGAGGCCGCCCATGAACCTGCTCGCAACGCTGCTGACAGCCTGCGCCTGTGTGTTCCTGCTGCACTCCGCCGCTCGGGCCGACGAGACGCTCGTATGGCGCGACGCCACTACCCTCAAGATCGAGGGGAAGGCCTGGAGCGATACCGAGAGTTTCCTCGATCGACTCCCTGCTCGTGCCCTGAGCCAGGTGAGCGACGATATCAAAGGGCTGGCAAAGCATAGCGCTGGTCTGGCGATTCGCTTCGCCACCGATTCCGATACGCTCCGGGTGCGCTGGAGCCTCGGCGATCCGGCCTATGCCATGACTCACATGGCCGCTACCGGAACCAGCGGCCTCGACCTGTACCTGAAGACCCTTGATGGCAGTTGGGCCTACATGGGAACCGGCCGCCCGGATGGGGGCCAGGACAACGAGTGGCTGGCCTTCGACAACCAGCCCAGGATCCAGCGGACGTTCCTGCTCTACCTCCCGCTGTTTAACCGCGTCACCTCCCTCCACCTCGGCCTCGCCACCGGCTCCTCGTTCGAGATCGTGCCCAACGCCAGCGGCCGGACCGTCGTCTTCTACGGCACCAGCATCGTGCACGGAGGCTGCGCCTCCCGGCCCGGCATGGCCTACCCTGCGATCATCGGCCGCACCCTCGACTGTGAGACGGTGAACCTCGGCTTCTCTGGCAGTGCCAGGATGGAGCCCGTCATCTGCGACCTGCTTGCCGAACTCGACCCGGCGGCCTACGTCATCGACGCGCTCCCCAACATGCACGACGAGCCGATCACGGAGAAAACGCTCAGCTCGGTTCGGACCATCCGCACGCGCCGACCTACCACGCCGATCGTGCTCGTCGAGAACATCAACTATCAGACCACCCGCGCCTTCGGTGGCGACAACCGCGGCGTCCGCGATCTCAACGCGCGGTTCCGGAGAGCCTACGACCAACTCCTCACGGAAGGCTGCCCCGAGCTCCTCTATGTGCCGGGAGACAACCTCCTGGGGACCGATGGTGAGGGCACGGTCGACGGCACCCACCCCACCGACTTGGGCTTCACCAGAATGGCCGGCGTGATCGGCCCGGCCGTGGCGCGCGCCCTCGCCCGCCGCGCGTCAGCCCAGCCCAGTCCGTAACCGGAGCGCCAGGCAAAGAGCCCTGGGCCTCCGCGGCGTGGCTAGTGAGACGCGCGGCCCACGATGATCCATCAGCCGCGGGCGGAGGTATACGACCCTTCCGGGCGAAGGCCTCTCTTGGAGCGGCCGGCGGCGGCTAGCCCGTCCCCCCGATCGCGAGCGCACGCACAACGAGTATGGAGAGCGAGATGAATAGCGGTTCAGACAGCGGAATATCGCGGCGTGAGTTCCTTCAGCAGGTCGCGGCCGCCAGTGCCATGGCCGCCGCCGCGGGATCAGGCGTCGGCTGGGGCTCGGGGGGAGCCTCCCCGCCCGCGGGGGCGCCGCTGCCCGCGGGGGTGCGGCCTGAATGGGATCTGACGAAGGCCTACCAGGAGATCACGCCCACCCGCGCTCGCGTCTCCGTCAACGGTCTCTGGCAGTGGCAGCCCGCCGCTCCTACCGCCAACCAGGTGCCCGCCGGCAACTGGGGCTACTTCAAGGTTCCTGGTTGTTGGCCAGGCACCAGCGACTACATGCAGGTCGAGTCCCAGACGGTCCACTCCGATCCGAGTTGGAGGAACGTCGACCTCGGTGAGGTCAACGCCGCCTGGTATCAGCGCGAGATCACCATCCCCGCGGAATGGACCGGACGCCGCATCTCGCTCTCGATGGAATACCTGAATTCCTATGCCACGGTCTACCTCGATGGCAAGCAGGTCGGCGAGCTCCGGTTCCCCGGCGGCGAAGTGGACCTCACCTCTGTCTGTCAGCCGGGCGGCAAGTACCTGCTCACTCTCTTCATTCTCGCGATGCCACTCAAAGGCGTCATGCTCTCCTATAGCGACACCGCCTCCGCCAAAGAGGTGAAGGGCTCGGTCGAGCGCCGCGGGCTTTGCGGAGACGTCTACCTCATCGGCGCCCCCAGCGATGCCCGCATCACCGATGTGAAGGTCAGTCCCTCCGTGCGGGAATGGCAGCTCACCGTCGAGGCCGGGCTAACCGGCCTTGCAGCCGGCGCCGCCTACCTCCTCCGCGCCCAAGTCACCGACGGCGACCGCGTTGTGCGCGAATTCAGCAGCCACCGGTTCAGCGCGGCCGACCTCGACAATGGGCGCATCGCCTTCACCGACCAGTGGCGGCCGGACAAGCTCTGGGATATCCACACGCCGGGGAACACCTACCAGCTTTCCCTCTCTCTCCTTGCCGCCGACGGCAAGGATCTGGACACGGCCCACCCGGTGCGCTTTGGCTTCCGCGAGTTCTGGATCGACGGGCGCGACTTCTACCTCAACGGCGACCGCATCTATCTCTCCGTGGAGCCCATAGACAACGCCGCGGTAAGCGCCGGCGCCGCCACCTATGAGGCGGCGCGCGAGACCATGGAGCGCCTCCAGTCCTTCGGCATCAACTTCGTCTACGGCCACAACTACGGCTGCGAGCCCGGCTCCCACCTCAGTTTCACCGAGCTTCTCCGCGCCGCCGATGACGTCGGCATGCTGGTGGCCTTCTCCCAGCCCCACTTCGGCCACTACGACTGGGACGCCCCCGACGCCGACCAGAGCAACGGCTACGCGCGACACGCCGAGTTCTACGTGCGCGCCGCCCAGAACCACCCCTCCGTCGTTGCCTACGCCATGAGCCACAACGGCACCGGCTACAACGAGGACATGAACCCCGAGATGATGGACGGGATTCAAGCCCCCCGGAGTGAGTGGTCTCTGCGGAACACCGCGCTCGCCACCCGCGCCGAGACCATCGTCAAGCTGTTCGACCCCGGCCGCATCATCTACCACCACTCCTCCGGCAACCTCGGCTCGATGCACACCGTCAACTTCTACCCCAACTTCGTCCCCATCCAGGAGATGTCAGACTGGTTCGAGCACTGGGCCACCGTCGGGGTGAAGCCCATCTTCCTCTGCGAATACGCCGCGCCCATGACCTGGGACTGGGCGCTCTATCGCGGCTGGTACAAGGGTACCCGCACCTTCGGCAGCGCCCAGGTCCCCTGGGAATTCTGCATCGCCGAGTGGGACTCCCAGTTCATGGGGGATCGCGCCTTCCGGATGACGGAGGCGGAGAAGACGAACCTGCGGTGGGAGGCCGCCCGCTTCCGCGAGGGCAAGCTCTGGTTCCGCTGGGACTACCCGCATCAGCTCGGATCGTCGGACTTCGATGATCGCCACCAGGTCATCGCCGCCTACACCGCCGACAACTGGCGCGCCCATCGCACCTGGGGAGTGTCCGCCAACTCGCCCTGGGACTACACTCCCTACTGGCGACCGCGCGAAGGCGTTGACCGGAAGCGGCGCGACCTGCCCGTCGACTGGGAGCGCCTCCAGCGGCCCGGCTTCAGCCCCGACTACATCGACCGGCAGTTCGAGGTCATGCCCATGGCCTTCGAACGCTCGGACTGGCTACCCCAGGCCGACGCCACCGCCCTCATTCGCAACAACCTATCACTGCTCGCCTACATCGGCGGAAAGCCCACCCGCTTCACCAGCAAAGACCACAACTCCGTCCCCGGCGAGGCCATCGAGAAGCAGCTCATCCTCATCAACAACTCCCGCCGCGCCCTCACCTGCAACTGGGAATGGTCCCTCGGTCTCCCGCAGCCTATCACCGGCCAGGGAACGACCAGCCTCCCCACCGGCGATCAGGCGCGCCTCCCCATCCACCTCGCGCTGCCGACCGAGCTAGCCCCCGGTGTGTACCAGCTCACCGCGACCGCCCGGTTCAGCACCGGCGAGACCCAGACCGATTCCTTCGCCATGCACGTCATGCCCGCTGCGCCGCTCCCGAAAGTGCAGGCGAGCATCGCCCTCTTCGATCCTGTGGGCGAGACCGCCGATCTGCTGCGCCGCCTGCGCGTCGACTGTCACCCCGTTGACGCCGGCGCGGATCTCTCGCGCTACGACCTGCTTGTCATCGGCAAGCAGGCCCTCACCCTCGACGGGCCCGGCCCCGACCTCGGCCGGGTGCGCGACGGGCTGAAGGTCATCCTCTTCGAGCAGACCTCCCAGATGCTGGAGAAGCGCCTCGGCTTCCGCATCCAGGAGTACGGGCTCAGGCAGGTCTTCCCCCGCCTCGCTGACCACCCCCTCCTCGCCGGGCTCCAGGTCGATCACCTCCGCGACTGGCGCGGGCAGGCCACCCTCCTCCCGCCTCACCTGAAGTACGAGATCGACGACGACAGGTTCAACGGCGCGCCCGTCGTCAAGTGGTGTGATATCGACGTCACGCGGCTGTGGCGCTGTGGCTGTTGGGGAAACGTCGCCTCGGTGCTGATCGAGAAGCCCGTCCGCGGCGATTTCCTCCCGCTCCTCGACGGCGGTTTCAGCCTCCAGTACAGCCCGCTGATGGAGTACCGCGACGGCAAAGGGATGATCCTCTTCTGCCAGATGGATGTCACCGGGCGCACCGAAACTGATCCCGCCGCCGAAACGCTGGCCCGCAACATTGTCCAGTACGCCTCCTCCTGGCGGCCGGCCCCCGAGAAAGCCGCCCTCTACATCGGCGACCCCGCCGGGCGAACTTACCTCGAGGCCGCTGGCGTCGCGCTGCGTGACTACGCGGGGGGTGAGTTGCCCGCCGATCACGCCCTGATCGTCGGCCCCGGCGGTGGGTTGGCGCTCCAGGCCAGCGCCGCGCCCATCGCCTCCTGGCTCGCCGCGGGTGGACATCTTCTCGCCATCGGCCTCGATGAGGCGAACGCGAACGCCTTCCTGCCCTTCCGGGTCAGCATGAAAAAGGAGGAGCACATCTGCGCCTCCTTCGGTCCCTTCCCCGCCGGCTCTCTGCTCGCCGGTGTCGGCCCCGCCGACGTCGTCAACCGCGACCCGCGGGAGCTGTCGCTCTTGTCCGGCGGCGCCTCCATCATCGGCAACGGCGTCCTCGCCGTGAGCGAGCACGCGAACGTCGTCTTCTGCCAGCTCATGCCGTGGGAGTTCGACTACCAGAAGCAGCACAACCTGAAATGGACCCACCGCCGCTCCGGCTTCCTGGTGGACCGCCTCCTGGGCAACATGGGAGTCTCCGGCGCCACACCCCTCCTCAGCCGCTTCCGCGATCCGGTGAGTCCCGACCGTCCCGAGAAGCGTTGGCTCGACGGCCTCTACCTCGACCAGCCCGAAGAGTGGGACGACCCCTATCGCTTCTTCCGCTGGTAGGCCGGCATAAGTGGAAGTCGCGTAGTGGGTCAGTGTGGGGCGATGAAGTAGAAGGGGAACGGCGACGATCACAGGAACCGGCCTGGCAGGCGCTAGGCCTAACTAGGGCTCAGCCTTCCTGGGCCGATTTACATAGGCCATCGGCCCTCGGTGGACACACAAGCGCCCACTGGGGGCCGACCTAGCCCAGTCGGCCGTTAGGAGCCAAGAACGGGCCGGCGGCCCTTCCCGCACCTCTGGGAGCCGCGACAATGCTCCCTGCATAGACAAAGCGCTACTGGACTTTTCGCTGCCCACGTGGTACCTTAGGCTATGCCTAAACGCTCAAGCATGGGTAAGCAGGGCCCCGAAGATGCAGGTGAGATCGCCTTCCGCGCTGCGACTGAGGCGATGTGGGGAAACCCCAAGGACTGGAACGGCGGAAAGAACCCCGCGGCTGTAGCACTTGGCCGCCTTGGCGGACTGAAGGGCGGGAAAGCGAGGGCAGCGAAACTCTCTGCCGAAGAGAGGTCCGAACTCGCTAGACGTGCTGCGCAGGCGCGATGGAGCAAACGGATATGACGTCTGAGGTCGCCGTACTCACGAAGCAGGCAGTAGCACTTGCTGCCGACAGTGCTGTAACGAGCGGCGGCAAGATATTCAACACGGTCAACAAGGTATTCGCGCTCAGCAGGTGCCAGCCGGTGGGCATCATGGCATACGGTTCTGCTGACGTGATGGGAGTCCCTGTCGAGACCGTCATCAAGGAGTTCCGCCGCCAGCAAGGGCATGAGAGTTTCGAGCATCTTGAGGGGTATGCTACGCGCTTCGAGGAGTTCCTGGCGGAAGACAGTTCGCTGTTCACTGCTGAAGCACGCCGCGGGCGTCTTTGCGCGCTCACTGAGACGTTCATGGACGAGTTCCAGGATCGGGCTGCCCAGAAAGTGCAGCAACGTATCCGTGGTGGACAGAAACCGAACAGGACGACGGCAAGGGCCGCGCTTTCCGACGCGATCGCGGAGTTCACAGAGAGGACTCGTTCTGCAAAGCGCATTCCTATCCCGAACGCCACTAGTGTACGGGCAGCGGTTGCTGCAGAGGTCACAAAGACGGTGGACATACAGATAGCGGGACTGGAACAGCTATGGCCATTTGTTCCGCTAACGATGCAACAGAGAATCCGAAGGTTGGCATTGGATCAGCTCCTCCGAGAGGTCGATTTCGGAGGGCAGACGGGGTTCGCCATCGCTGGATTCGGAACCACTGATGTCTTCCCGCGGCTCAGGGCTTTCGAGTTCTACTGCTCAGCCCTGAGTCTTCACAAAGTGACAAAGCCGTACAGCGAAATGGACATCACAGACCAAGTCACCTCCCGCGTTGTGGCGTTCGCGCAGGGCGATGTAGTTACCACCTTCATGGAGGGAATAGACCCAAGATACAAGCCTTTCCTGGAGAACTTCCCGGCAACGTTCTTCGATCAGCAGGAGGCATCGTTGCTCGGCGGCGCGAACCCGAAACCGCAAGAGGCTGCCGCTGTCAAGTCTGCCGGGCTAGAGTTTCAGAAGGCACTGCGAAAGGAGCTTCAGGACTTTGCGGAACAGAGGTTCGTCCAGCCCACCATGGAAGTCGTGGCGGTGATGCCGAAAGAGGAACTGGCCGTTCTTGCGGAGGCCCTCGTCAATCTGACGGGGCTGAAGCGCAAAGCATCGAACTACCGCGAGACGGTAGGGGGACCTACGGATGTAGCCGTAATCAGCAAGGGTGACGGCTTTGTTTGGGTAAAACGAAAGCACTACTTCGATCCGAGGTTGAATCCTGATTTCATGGCACGGTACTTTCAGGAGCAAGACAATGAGTAAGAAGGCGGTGACTGCATCCAGGCGAGGTGATCGACTCGCGTTCTTCCCATTGCCTATGAGATCACCCTATGAGCATAGGCTCTTCGTACAAGATGACATTGCAGATTACGCGCGGCAGAGGGGCCGGGAAGCAGCACGAAAGTCACACGAAGAGAAGGCAAAGGGCAAGGCCGGGAAGGGCAAGAGCACGGGCTAGTGCGCTCACGCGGGCGCAACCGAGGCGAAGATCGAGAACCACATCGCGGCGATCTCCTTGCACGTCTTGCATTTCAGTTCCTGCCGGGTTCGCCAGACGCTCAAGGCTACCCAGGCGGTCGCGGCCGATCACGTCGGGTCTGTCGAAGAAATCGTGAAACTGCTCGATTCGAACTGACTCACTACCGGAAATCGCCTGGAGTTGACGGTGTTGCGGTCAGCTCCAGGCAACTACGATCACGTCCGACTCGCCCCTCTACGTTACGTGCTTGAAGTTCGGCAGGAACGGCCGCTGGGCTTCCAGCAGCTCCGTGACCATCTTCTTGATCTCCGGCAGCGAGCACACCGCCGCCGCCAGCGGGTCGAAGCAGCAGGCCCGATACAGCGCCACCGGGTCGCTGTTGAGCGCCGCCTCCACCGCGAACTCCACCACCGTGGTGTTCACCACGTTCAGCGCCGCGCACTGCTGCGGGAGATCGCCCACCCGCACCGGGCTCAGGCCCGACTTGTCCGCCACCACCGGCACCTCCACCGAACACTGGTCCGGGAGGTTGGTGATCAGTCCGTCGTTCGGCACCGTCGCGTTGAACTTGCAGGTCTGCCCGTGCAGCAGGGCCAGCGCGATCTGAGAGGCATACTCATTCGACCGGCCCAGGTGGATCTTCACTGTCCCGTCCGCGTAGGCCTTCAGTTCCTTCTCCCACTGCTCCCGCCGGTAGCGGCTCAGCACCACGCCGTGCCGGCCCTCGTTCCACTCGCCGCCCTCCTTGAAATACTGCTCCATCAGGTCCGGCCGCTTGCGGAACCACCAGTTGTATTCGGAGTTATGGCGGCTCGACTCCGTCGGGTAGTATCCCAGCATCAGGAACATCTCGTTGCGCACCGCGTCTTCCTTGAACTTCTTCGGATCGCTCAGCGCCTCCCGCAGCGCGGGATAGGCGTCCTTGCCGTTCCGCTCGAAGCGCAGCGCCCACGCCTGGTGGTTGATGCCCGCGCACTCGCATACGATCTCCTCCCGCCGCGCGCCGATGAAATCGCCCAGGTGCTCTCCCATGCCCTGGACGCTGTGACACAGCCCCACCAGCTTCACCGACGTCGCCTGGCTGATGCCGCGGCAGAGCATGCTCATCGGATTCGTGTAGTTGAAAACGTAGGCCGCCGGCGCATACCGCTCCACATCTCGGCAGATGTCCAGCATCGGCGGCAGCGTCCGCAGCGTTCGGAAAGCCGCCGCCGTCCCGTAGCTATCCCCCACGTTGAAGTCGATCCCGTACTTCATCGGGATCTCGATCTCGGCGCGCACCCCGTCCGGCCCGTGAACGAGAATGGTGATGATGACGATGTCGGCCTGCTTCAGCCCCACGCTGCGATCCGTGGTGGCCTCCACTTTCGCCGGGTAGTTACCAACCTGCACGATCCGGTCCACCGCGTTCTTCGCGTAAGTCAGCCTCTCCTCATCGATATCAATGAGCGAAAGCGTCGCATCCGCCAGCTCCGGATACGACAACATGTCTGTGATCAAAGTGCGTGTGAAGCCCAGGCTCCCCGCCCCGACGAACGCGATCTTTGCCACCTTTGCTCCTCCTTGCCTTCCATCCTGCGAGCGCAGATACCATCCCCCGATACTTCTCCCCGCCCGACCCCCGCGCCTACCTCAATTCCCCGCCCGCGCCATTGTCATTGCGAACCGCCTCGACTCCGACCGGAGTCGAGGCGTGCGTGGCAATCCCGCCGTACCGCCGTTCCTCTGCGCTTGCCCGCCGGCCGTGAGGAGGGCCCTCTTCCCCTCTGCGGTGAATGCCTCTGCCCTGCCCCCACAAAGACTGCCTCCCCTCCCCCCGATTTGCCTACAAATCGTGGAAAGTAGGCTTGGGGATGGGCTTGTTCCGCGCCTGGCTCTTGCCATGCCGCGATCCTCGCCTACCCCCAGGTATTTCCCTTGACGGGTGCGGAGGCCCTGCATCCCACAGAGGAAAGAGCTAGCATCAATGATGAGTGAACACGGAGAAAGCATTCTCCTGGGTCAGCTGCTGCTGGCGAATGGAGCGATCACCCCCGAGGATCTGGGCGAGGCCATGCACCGCCAGACTCGG
>Ga0315288_10012577_pt1 | contig 10632 bp, 10 predicted proteins | sample YL17G11_20_MG_FD_203454 | JGI IMG/M metagenome (GOLD analysis project Ga0315288, IMG submission 203454) | Sediment microbial communities from Yellowstone Lake, YNP, Wyoming, USA - YL17G11_20 | ecosystem: Environmental > Aquatic > Freshwater > Lake > Sediment | place: USA: Wyoming | collected...
CCGTCAAATCGCCTTCTTTCCACTACACGCACTTTTCCGCGGCAGCAACCGCGCTGGCGCTATCGCCAAGGCCGATCCACGCGCCAAAATTTTTTCTGCGCGGGGGCAAGTGCGTAACTTGGGTTAGTTGCGCCGCCGAAAGCCCTTGGATACTCGGTCCCCATGAACGCGGTTGCCGGAGCGACCGCACAAGCCCTTTCATGGGAGTTCACCCTATGAATAAGCGGGACCTATCGAGGCCGAAGCAGTGGCTGATCGAGCGTTGCCAGCACATCAACTTCGGCAGCATCACTCTAAACGTACGTGGCGGCGAGCCAGACCTGGAACGGCCCTATCACATCACGCGTACGCTCAGGCTCGTTGGCGGGGACAACGGCGCTCGGCGTGAAATCGCTAGCGCCGACTTCGAGCTGCGCCAAGAGCACATCGCGCTTCTGACGCAATTGGCGCGTTTGCCCGATGGCACGTGCGTGAAGGTCAAACTGGCGCACGGTCTGCCGGGGGCAGCTATCGACGTCGAGGAAGACCACCGGGGGGCGTAAGGGACCCAGGGCGCAATCGGTACACCAGGCAACGAACCGGCCGCACAGCGGAGGCGTTGCGGGTGTCGCGGGAACCGCGACCTCGCAATGCCCTCCAGTTCCGTGCAGGTCTCAGAGCTTCTCGCCGACACCCACGCGCACTCTTCCCCCGCGGCCGGGGGAGGCAGGCCATGCGGGAGCTTTGGGACGCGCGGTTCACACCCGCTGACGCAGAAGTGATCAGGAAGAAGGCTGCGACACTCGCCGGGCACTACCGCAACAGCGACATCGATGACTTCGAGCAGGACTTGGCCACGCATGTCTTTCAACAGACACACCGGCACCTTCCGGAACGCGGCTCGCGGGAGAAGTTCATCAGCAGGGTCGTCAAGAACAAGCTGTTGAACCTGATCGACAAGCGCACGGCGATGAAACGCGGCGACGGCCGCAACGTGTCGCTGGACGAGGCCGGGGAACGTGCCCTGCTCGATGGCAGCATCTCGTCTGACCGCCTCGACGTCGTCATCGACGTGCGGGCCGTGATCGTGGCACTGCCCGACGAACTCCGGCAAGTGGCACTGCTCCGCCAGCAGCACAGCGAGAAGGAGCTCGAGGGTCTGCTCAATCTGACCCGCGCCCAGGTGCGCGGCCGCGTTCAGCGACTCGAACACATCTTCCGCGAGGCTGGCCTGGCACCAGATTCCGAGCGGCAACAACCAAACCTCACGCGATTCCGGTAGGAGAGGGTAGGAGATGCTTTGATTAAGCGAGAGACGACCATGGCACGACAAGAAAAGACACAACGGATCATTGACCAAGCCTGCCAGGTATTGACCGAGCACCATCCGATGACGGTGCGGCAGGTCTATTACCAACTGGTTTCCCGACAAGTCGTGGAGAACAACCGGGGACGTTATCAGGCCGTCAGCGATGCCCTGGTCGATGCCCGGAAGGAGGGGATCATCGCGTGGGAATGGATCGAGGACCGCCTCCGGCAGCCACGACATGTCAACATGTGGGAGGACTTGGCCGACTTCGGCCAGACCATTTGCCGAGCCTACCGGCGAGACGTGTGGCGGACGCAACCCCACTACCTGGAGGTCTGGCTGGAGAAAGACGCCTTGTCGGGATTGTTTTCCGACGTCATCGAGGACTACGGCATTACCCTCAACGTCGGCCGCGGTTATGACGGCTGGGCCTCGATACATAACGCTGCCGAGCGTCTGGGTGACGACGACACAGTGCTGTACTGGGGCGATTTCGACCCATCGGGCGAAGACATGGTTCGGAGCCTCCAGGAACGCTTGGCCCATCAAGGGTCTAGGCCAAGCATCGTCAAGTGCGCCCTGACGTTGGAGGACATCGAGCGATACCGCCTCCCGCCCAATTTCACAAAGGTGACCGATACCCGCCGCGCTGCCTTCGTGGCTAGATACGGCGATGTGAGCGTCGAACTGGACGCCCTGCCGGCGGCGGTGCTCCAGGAGCGATTGCGGGCTGAGGTCGAGAAACGAATGGACCTGGAGGCGCTGGCGGAAGTCCGACGGGTGGAAGAGCAAGAGCGAGCCCAAGTGGCGGCAGCGGTTGGGCTTAACGGCAACGAATAACCAGTGATGCGCGACGGGGCGCTGCCGCCCCGCGCCAGGCGGGGAATGCGCGAGGAGCAAGAGGTCATGCAAACCACGATGCGATTCATATTCGACCAGTCCGTACCCCTGCGGGAAGCCGAGGAGACGCTCAAACTTGCGCAGATGGCGGTTGAGAGTCTTCACGGCCGCGAGCGGGTTGAATTCGAGGCGCCGGTCGCCATTGACGGGATTGCCCGAATGTTCGAGTTCGACGTGTCGCGGCGAACAGGACGAACCCTGGCCCTCATATTCTCAGGTTACGTCCGCCGGGAATTCGGGCCGGAGGCAGTGCGGGTGGAGCACTGGTGCGAGAAGCCGGCCATACCGGCGGGAGCAGCAAGATGACCACGACCTCGGCCCTGCCAGTGGTCTTGGCGGACATCCCGTCTTGTCTGAAACAGCGTCCGCAGTGGGTGTGTTGGCGTTACATCGAACGGGATGGGAAGCCAACCAAGTGCCCATTCAACGCCAGGACGGGGGCGATGGCTGATTCCACCGACCCTGGCACCTGGAGCACGTTTGACGATGCGGTCGCCGCCTGGCAAGGGGGCAACCAGTACGAGGGAGTGGGGTTCGTATTCGCCGCCACCGATCCCTTCTGCGGCGTCGATCTCGATGATTGCATTGACGAGGCGACCGGCGACATGAAACCGTGGGGCCAGCGGGTGGTCGAGGCGCTCAACAGCTACTCCGAGATCAGCCCCTCCGGCGCTGGCGTGAAGGTGTTTCTGGAAGCCTCCAAGCCGGGGGAACGCTGTCGGAAGGCCTACGGGGACGGCGAAATCGAAATGTACGACCAGGGGCGGTTCTTCACCGTCACGGGCCGGCGGCTGCCCGATTCTTCCGGCGACGTCCACGATCGGCAGGATGCCCTGGACGAGCTCTATGAGCGGGTGTTTGGCCAGGAACCGGACCCCGCAAAGCCGGTGCGGCCGCCTACGCCGGTCACGCTGGACGACCAGGCCATCATCGACAAGGTCATCGCCGACCCAAAGTATGCCCGGCTCTGGGCAGGCCAGATCGATGGTTATCCTTCCCAAAGCGAGGCAGACTTGGCCTTGGTCGGCCGAATCGCATTCTTCGCCGGGCCCGACGCTAACCGCATCGACGTCCTCTTCCGCCGCTCAGGCCTGTGCCGCGCCAAGTGGACGGAGCGGCAGGACTACCAGCAACAGACGATCACGAAGGCACTTAGCTCCATGCACGAGTTCTATGAATGGAGCCGGCGCGCAGGCCATTTCACACAGCCTACGCCGAGTCTCAGTGCTGGCACCGATGCTCAAGACGACACCACCGACGGCCTGGACCCAATCCCCGTCCCGTTCCGTCTCACCGACTTGGGCAATGCCCAGCGTCTGGTGGGGCGGCATGGGGCGGACTTGCGCTACGATAGCTGCCGCGGCAAGTGGCTCTGCTGGGATGGGTGCCGCTGGGTGGAGGACCTGACCGGTGAAGCGATGCGCCGCGCCAAAGAATCCGCGCGGGGGATGTGGGCGGAATTTGCCCGGGAGCAGGACCTCGAGAAACGCGAGGAACTGTTCAAGCACGCTAGCAAGTCGGAGATGCGCAACGGACTAGAGTCGGCACTGCTGCTGGTCCGGTCGGAGCCGGGCATCGCCGTCAGGCTCGAGGACCTGGACTCCGACCCGATGCTGCTCAACGTGCTCAATGGCACGATCGATCTGCGGACCGGCTCGCTGCATTCCCACGACCGCAAGGATCTGATCACGAGGCTGGCCCCCGTCCGGTTTGATCCGCAGGCACGCTGCCCCCGATGGACGGCTTTCCTGCAGCGCATCCTTGATAACAACGGCGAGATGGAGGCCTACCTGGCCCGCATCGCCGGCCTGTGCCTCACCGGCGACGCCAGCGTGCAGGAGATGTTCATCTTTTACGGCAGCGGCGCCAACGGCAAGAGCATCTTCCTGGACACGCTGATCGGCCTGATGGGGGACTACGCCGGCAGCACGCCCGACAGCCTGCTGACAGTGCGCACGCACGATGAGCATCCCACTGAGATCGCCGACCTGTGCGGCAAGCGATTGGTGGTTGGCTCGGAGACCGAGCAGGGCGCCAAGCTGCGCATTCAGCTGATCAAGCGACTGACAGGCAACAAGACCCTCAAGGCCCGCTACATGCGACAGGACTTCTTCGAGTTCCGACGCACTCACAAGCTGATTCTGGTCACCAACAACCGACCTGCCGTAAAGGAGGCCACCCACGCGGTCTGGCGCCGACTCCGCCTAGTGCCGTTCACGGTCACGATCCCCCCGGAAGAGCAGGACACGGCGTTGCTGCAGAAGCTGCAGGCCGAATGGCCGGGCATCCTGGCGTGGGCGGTGCAGGGTTGCCTGCAGTGGCAAAGGACGGGAATGCGGCCGCCAGCGGAGGTGTTGGCGGCGACGGACGCATACCAGGCCGACCAGAACACGCTGGCGGAGTACCTGGCCGAGAACTGTCTGCTCCTGGAGGCGGGAAAGGTCGAGCGCACGGCCCTGTTCTGCGATTACCAGTGCTGGTGCAAGAGGACCGGGGAAACGGACCCGCTGGACAAGAGCACCTTCTATGACCGCATTCGCCAACTCGAAGGCGTTGTCGACACGACCGAGCGGATCGGCAGCGCGCCTAAACACGTATTCACGGGGATCTGCCTGTGCCACTCATCCAGGGAGGCGTCATATGTCCCGGAGCTGGAGCCGAGTTTGTAGCGCCGTATCCGCGCTACACCCATATAGGCCAGACGCGCACGCGCGCATGCAGTCATACCCCTGTATCGGCGCTACAGGCGCTACAACCCGGCGCCTTCTTCATGTGGCCGCTCTGGTCGCGACCGGGGTCCCGCCCGTTGGCCACCGTTTGCGCCCGTTTGGCCTCCGTGGCGTTCTTTGCCCCGGCTTGGCCAAGGATCCCCTCTCGGCCGTGGGTCGCCCTGAACGCGACGGGCGGGGATTGGGGAGCAGAACAGTACGAGATGTAAATCGGTGCCTGGCGGTGTCGCCGGGCGCTGTGACGGAATCCGTTGAGTGAAAGGAATCGCATGAACATCGAGATTCGTCCCATCGACCAGATCAAGCCGTACCCCGGCAACCCGCGCCAGAATGATGCGGCGGTGGATGCCGTGGGCGCGTCGATCAAGGAGTTTGGCTTCCGTCAGCCGATCGTGGTGGACGCCGAGGGCGTCATCATCGTCGGGCACACCCGCTACAAGGCGGCGCTGAAGCTGGGACTGAAGCAGGTGCCGGTGCATGTGGCCACGGATCTGACGCCGGCGCAGGCGAGGGCCTATCGCATCGCCGACAACGCGACGAACGAGATCGCCGGCTGGAACTACGAGTTGCTGCCCATCGAGCTCTCGTCGCTGCAGGAGATGAGCTTCGACCTGGGTCTGCTTGGCTTCGACCAGGAGGAACTCAGCCGGATCATGTCCGGGGACGTACAGGAGGGCTTGACCGATCCCGACGACATTCCTGCGCCGCCGGATGAGGCGACGACGCAGCCCGGCGACCTGTGGGTGCTGGGGAACCACCGTCTGCTGTGCGGCGACAGCAGCAAAGCCGAGGACGTGGATCGCCTGCTGGATGGCGCGGCGATCCACCTGGTGAACACCGACCCGCCGTACAACGTGAAGGTCGAGCCGAGGTCGAACAACGCCATCGCCGCGGGCCTCTCGTCCTTCACAGGCACGACGCACCACCAGAAGTGGGATGTAGAGCGGCACCCGGAGAAGGCCCAGCCGACGAGCCGGAAGCTCCGGCCCAGGGATCGGCCGCTGGCGAATGACTTCGTGTCGGACGAGCAGTTCGACAGGCTGCTCGACGCCTGGTTCGGCAATATCGCGCGCGTGCTGGAGCCGGGCAGGTCCTTCTACATCTGGGGCGGCTACGCGAACTGTGGCAATTACCCGCCGGTGCTGAAACGCTGCGAGTTGTACTTCTCGCAGGCCATCATCTGGGACAAGCAGCACCCGGTCCTCACCCGCAAGGACTTCATGGGCGCCCATGAATGGTGTTTCTATGGGTGGAAGGAAGGCGCAGGCCACAAGTTCTACGGGCCGAACAATGTGCCCGACCTGTGGTCGGTGAAGAAGGTCAACCCGCAGTCGATGATTCACCTAACGGAGAAGCCGGTGGCGTTGGCGGTGCGGGCGATGCAGTACTCTTCGTTGGCGGGGGAGAACGTGCTGGACCTCTTCGGCGGCAGCGGCAGCACTCTGATCGCGGCCGAGCAGACGGGGCGGCGGGCGTACCTGATGGAACTCGACGCGCTGTACGTCGATGTCATCTGCGAGCGTTTTTTCAGGTTCTCCGGCCTTGATCCGGTGCGAGAAAGCGATGGTGCGAAATGGTCGTCACAGAAGGCGTCATGAAGCGATGTTGTTGTTGCAGGCGAGCATTGCCGACGAACGACTTCTATCCCATGGGACCGGACAAGCTCTCTTCGCGGTGCAGACGGTGCCACGGGGTTGCCGTCCGCAGGTGTCGCGTATGCCATCGCCTCTTCATCGGCAAGAGCGGCCGCAAAGCGTGCTCGACGTTGTGCAGCCAAATGATGCGTGCGCCAACGTTCCTGCTCTGTCGCCACTGCGGACAGGTCTTCGGACCGGTGGACCACCTGAAGCGTCGCCTTTGTTCAAAAGCGTGTGCGAACGCGGCAGCGGCAACGGGGCGACTGACCATACGAAAGACCTGCCGCAAAGCACGAAGCGCGCACAGCCTGTTGCACTACCACGTCCAGGCCGGAAACATCGTGCGGCCAAACAAGTGCGAGGAATGTGGAGCCACCGACCGTCGCATCGAGGGCGCACACTTCGATTATGACGAGCCGCTGCGCGTACGGTGGCTATGTCGATCATGCCATGTGCGCTGGGACAAACGCGAGCCGAAGCACGGCACGGTGATCGTGGCGGGCCCAGGTCATAAGCGAAAACCGACACCGGAGAAAACCCCAGGCGAGGTGACCGAGGTCGGAGGGGGAGACGACCTGATGTTACGGAACGTTGCGATCAGCGCAATTACGCACGTGCCGCACGCAGGGCGAGAAGACCGCGCGCTCCGCCAAACGGGCCAACCCTTCACCGCCAACGCGCCAGGTTACCACCCACGCGAACTGGCGTGGCAACTGTCCGCTACCAACCCCCCGGCCTTAGGTACTTCCTGGCCGGTGGGGGGGAGCCGCGGGTCGCAGCAGGCCACAATCTGTACAGCGACGGCCTTCAAACTGGGAAGTAAGTAAGCAATGGCCAAGCGAACCACCCCAACCCCCGCCCCACAGGCCCCTGCCTCCAGCCGGATCGACCAGGACCTGGTCGCCCGAGCTTACCGTAAGGTCATGGATAGGCAAGAGCTTACGGCAGAGGAGCGTGCCGCCCTCAAGCGGCATGAGAAGGAGAAAGAGGAGCGTCTCCGCTGGCAATATTACAGCTCCATCCCGCAGAAGCATTGGCGGCAGATGTCCGGGCGACAGACCAAAGTCATCAACGAGCAGGCCACCAGGTATGGCCTGCCCTTTGGCGGGCCCACCATCAACCTGCCGGCGTTGGCCAGGGCTCTGCATGACTTCCTGGCCGACAACGCTTTGAAGTTGGCGCGGGAAGCGGATGAGCTGATGCAAGGCGCCGGCAATAGCCCTGCCTTGGAGCGTTACCGTGAGGAACGGGCGGCCTTGGCTCGCCTGGACCGCTTGGAGCGGCAGATGCAGCTTCTGCCGCGAGATCAGGTCCGCCAAGCCCTGGGGCGGATCGCCGCCATCCTGCGCAGTGCCGGCGATGCCCTGCAGCAGCAATTCGGGCTGGCTGCCCTGGAGATCCTCGGCGAGGCCTTGGACGACGCACAACAGGAGATGGACCATTCCTTGGGAGGAAGCGATGCCACGCTCTGCCGATCCGACGATGCGGCCCGAGCCGACAGCCCTGTCGAGGATACCCCGCAGCCGGCACCCGACGGCCGATGACCTGCGTTGGTTCCTGCAGCAGGCCCGGCCCAGGCGGCTGCGGACCATGCGCCAGTTCGCCGAAGCGGAGATCATCATCCCCGCCGGACCCTTCGCCGGCCGCCGCTTCCGCTGTGCCCGCCAGCCGTTCACTGGATTGTGGTTCGATGAAGTCGACTCCGGACGCTGGTCCCGCTATGTCGCCACCGGACCCACCCAATCGGGAAAGACCCTCTCCTGTTTCGTCATCCCGCTCTTGTATCACCTGTTCGAGTTGGGCGAGACGGTCATCTGTGGTCTGCCGGACATGGACATGGCCGCCGATAAATGGCGCGAGGACCTCTTGCCGGTGATCGAGCGTTGCCGCTACCGTGAACTGCTGCCCACCCGGGGCGGAGGCAGTCGCGGCGGACGAGTCGAGACCCTGCAGTTTGGGAACGGAGCCACGCTCAAGTTCATGTCGGGCGGCGGGTCGGACAAGAGCCGGGCGGGATTCACCAGCCGGGTGGTGGTGATCACGGAGACCGACGGCATGGACGAGGCCGGAGGCCGCTCCCGCGAGGCCGACAAGATCAGTCAACTCCAGGCCCGGACCAATGCCTTCGGCGAGCGGGCGCGCATTTACATGGAATGCACGGTCAGCACCGAGCAGGGCAGGACTTGGCGGGAGCTGAAGGCCGGGACCGACAGCCGCATCGTCCTGCCTTGCCCCCACTGCCGCCAGTGGATCACGCCCGACCGGCAGCACCTGGTCGGCTGGCAGGAGGCTGCCAGCGTGGTGGAGGCCGGGCAGAAGGCGATGCTGGTCTGCTCCGGCTGCGGCGCGGCCTGGAGTGAATCCCAGCGCATCGAGGCCAACCGCCAGGCCAAGCTCCTGCACCGGGGCCAGAGCATCAGCGAGGATGGCACGATCCAAGGCCCGCTGCCGGGCACGCACACGCTGGGCTTCCGCTTCACCGCTGCCAACAACCTGCTGGTGAGCGTCGGGACGGTGGCCGAGGAGGAGTGGGAAGCGCCACGCACCACCGATCCGGAGCTGGCCGAGAAGAAGCTGAGGCAGTTCTTCTGGGCCCTACCGAGTGAGCCGGAGGCGATCACGCTCAGCGAGTTGGATGCGAACCGGATTACGGCCCGAGCCATCGACCTGCCGCGGGGTCGGGTGCCGGCGGATGCGGCGGCGATCACGGTGGGGATCGACATCGGCAAGTGGCTGTGCCATTGGGTGGCGGTGGCGTGGCGGGCCGGGGCCACGCCACATGTGCTGGAGTATGGGCGACTGGAGGTGCCCAGCCAAGCCATGGCCGAGGAGTTGGCGATCCTGACGGCCTTGCGGCGGTTCCGGGACGAGATCGCCACCGTGGGCTGGCCGTTGATGAGCAGCGGCGGCACGGTCCAGCCGAGCCTGGTGCTGGTCGACAGTGGCCACTGGGAGGCGGCGGTGGTGAGCTTCTGTGTTGAGAGCGGGGCAGGGTATCTGCCCAGCAAGGGCTTCGGCGTGCAGCAGTTGGGCAAGCGGAGCATGCATCAGGAGCCGGGGTACGAGGCGGTGCGTCAGCCGGCGGGACACGTGCTGGTGGAGGTCAATGCCGATTGGTGGAAGAGCTACGTGCACGTGCGGCTGCAGACGCCGGTGGGCCAGCCGGGAGGCTTGAGCTTGTTTGCGGGCAGTGGACAAGAGCATCTGGGATTTGCCAAGCACTTAACGGCGGAGAAGCGGGTGGAGGAGTTTGTGGCCGGGCGGGGGCTGGTCAGCCGCTGGGAGGCGGTGAACCGGAACAATCACTATCTGGATGCATTGGCGTTGGCGTGCGTGGCGGGGCATGGGATTGGCCAGCAGGTGCTGTCGGTGGCGGCATTGCCGACAGCGGCGCCGCAGCCACCGCAGCCGCCGGCGTGGCGGCCGGAGCGGCCGGACTGGATGCCGGAGCCGTCGACGGATTGGCTCAACGGCTAGCGAGGTCGCTAATGAAGCGATCGAAACTGCGGCTGGAGGAATGATGCCGCAGAGAACCCCGGCGGAGGTGGCCGGGGTGAGTGAAGCGGAGGGCAGGTGATGTCAGGTGTGCCTTTTCTCTTCGGCCAGGGCGTGGAACTCGACCATCGCGTCCAAGTGCACGCTCTCCGTCGCCGGGTAGCACCGGCGATGGCGAACATCCACGATCCCGCGCTCCTTGAGGAACTCGAGCGCCACATTCACCTGCGTGAACGGCAGGGCTTCCTTCCTGGCGATCTCCATGAGCGTGGTGCCGTCGCCTTCGCGGGGTTGCCCTTCCATCGCCCAGGCGACAGTCTCGAAGGTCGCCTTGTCGCAGCGGTGGGTGTAGGTGCGGCCGTCGTTGGCGCCGGCGGTAACGGTCCGCACCAGACAGCCATCCTGCACGAAGAACCGAACGTCGCGTTGTCGCATCTTGGTCTTCATGGGATCACCTCAGGCGTTGATGGTGAACAGGCCGCGGTCGGTCTTCTTGAACCGTGCTTCGCTGCCCTTGGTCTGGATCTCGCGGAGGATGACGGAGTACACGGCGTGGACAATGTTGGGGAATTTGGCCGCCTGA
>Ga0315288_10012581_pt1 | contig 10629 bp, 12 predicted proteins | sample YL17G11_20_MG_FD_203454 | JGI IMG/M metagenome (GOLD analysis project Ga0315288, IMG submission 203454) | Sediment microbial communities from Yellowstone Lake, YNP, Wyoming, USA - YL17G11_20 | ecosystem: Environmental > Aquatic > Freshwater > Lake > Sediment | place: USA: Wyoming | collected...
CTCCCGCCGAGAAGGTCATATCAAACGGGTCGCTATCTGTGTAAGAGTTCGCCGAGCAACCCCACACCACACTGTTGGTTGATGCATTTGCACAGGCCCATATAAATTTCGCGGTAATAGTTGCCGCCGCAGTATAGTTCGCTGGCAAATAACAGGTCCACTCAGCATACTTCTGTGCAGCCTGCACGAATTCCAAACACTGATAGTTCAACTTACTCGTAGTCAATTCGGTACGATTCGGTCCGGTGCATCCATTCGTTGTCGATGCCCATCCGCCAGCCGCTCCCAGAATAAATGACGATCCTTGTGTTAGCCCCTGCCAACCTTGCCGGCCCTGATTCCCTTGATAGCCTTGCAGGCCTTGGAGGCCTTGCAGACCATAACCACCTTGCCAGCCTTGCCAGCCTTGATTTCCTTGATTTCCTTGATTTCCTTGATAACCCTGCAGGCCCTGGACACCTTCGCCAACAGCACCTTGCCAGCCTTGCCAGCCTTGGGTCCCTTGATAACCCTGCAGGCCTTGGACACCTTCGCCAACAGCACCTTGCCAGCCTTGACCGCCTTGCAGACCCTGCCAGCCCTGCCATCCTTGCCAACCCTGGGCGCCTTGCCAGCCCTGGCTACCCTGGTTGCCTTGCAGACCCTGAAGTCCCTGCCAGCCCTGCCAGCCTTGAGCTCCCTGCCAGCCTTGTGATCCTTGCCAGCCCTGGCTACCTTGTAGGCCTTCAAGACCCTGCCAGCCCTGATTCCCTTGCCAACCCTGAGATCCCTGCCAGCCCTGGTTTCCTTGCCAGCCTTGATTACCCTGCCAGCCCTGATTCCCTTGTAGGCCCTGGAGTCCTTGGAGACCTTGCCAGCCTTGGTTTCCTTGCCAGCCTTGCCAACCTTGATTACCTTGAAGGCCCTGCAAGCCCTGAAGACCTTCGCCAGCCAAGCCCTGCCAGCCCTGCAATCCTTCAAGGCCTTGCCAGCCCTGACTTCCTTGCCAGCCCTGCCAACCTTGCCAGCCTTGAGAGCCTTGGGCGCCTTGCAGGCCCTGAGCCCCCTGCCAGCCCTGCCAGCCTTGATTCCCTTGCCAGCCCTGATTTCCTTGCCAGCCCTGATTTCCTTGCCAGCCTTGGTAACCCTGCCAACCCTGATTTCCTTGAAGGCCCTGCAGGCCTTCGCCAGCCAGACCCTGCCAGCCTTGTACTCCTTGAGTCCCTTGTAGGCCTTGCAGGCCTTCGCCAGCCAGACCCTGCCAGCCTTGGTAACCTTGAAGCCCTTGCAGGCCTTCGCCAGCCAGGCCCTGCCAGCCCTGCCAACCCTGGTTCCCCTGCCAGCCCTGAAGGCCTTGTAAACCTTGGAGACCTTGAACGCCCTCGCCTATAAGTCCCTGCCAGCCTTGCCAGCCTTGGAATCCCTGCGTGCCCTGGTAGCCCTGCTCACCGCTCGGCGCAATAGGACCTTGCCAGCCTTGCCAGCCTTGATAACCTTGAAGCCCTTGTAGGCCCTGAACACCTTCGCCCTGCCAGCCTTGCCAGCCCTGATTACCCTGCCAGCCCTGATTCCCTTGGATACCTTCAAGACCTTGCCAGCCTTGGGCACCTTGCCAGCCCTGAGCACCTTGCCAGCCTTGGTTGCCTTGGACGCCTTCAAGGCCCTGCCAGCCCTGCCAGCCTTGCCAGCCTTGGGCACCCTGCCAACCCTGAGTTCCCTGTAGGCCCTGCCAGCCTTGATTTCCCTGCCAGCCTTGATTGCCCTGCCAACCTTGAGAGCCTTGGACGCCCTGTAGGCCCTGCCAACCTTGATTTCCCTGCCAGCCCTGGTTCCCTTGGTTGCCTTGGAATCCCTGGCCACCCTGCAGACCCTGCCAACCCTGCCAGCCCTGGAGACCTTGGAGCCCCTGCAAGCCCTGCCAGCCTTGCCAGCCCTGCCAGCCTTGGGCTCCCTGAGGTGGAACAATACCGAATGACGTCCGAATCCATGAACTGTGCGCGTTACCCTGATAGACGAAATGGGCAGCTCTGGCTGCCCCGCTCGAAGTAAAGGCCAGCACGCGGACGACGATCCTATCTGTGGCCAGTAGTGCAATCGGAACAGTGAATGTGTAATCAGTCTTATATTCAGTTACGACGTTCGCCACCATCGCGGTTGAGCCTGTCGTATCGATGACAGTCGTAATGCCAGTGATCGTGTCCCTCTTGCAGATCTCGTACTTGAAGTATGTGTCTGACCCGACCAGGACCCAATGGAAGCAGTGGAATTCCCAGACCCCAGCCGGGATTGTCAACTGACCCGGGACTGTCGCTACGGTGATATAGTTGTCAATTGGGACGCCATTTAAGTCGGTACCAATCACGCTCTGAGATTCGTCGATTTCGCCTGACGTCGGCGGTAAGCGAGATAGTTTCTCATTATTGACGGTGAGGGTAACGTTTGCCCCTTCGCCTTCTATGTTGAGCGCCGATGCATCGGATAGGGTCAGGGCGCCGGCTGCCACGGACGCGATTGGGAACGTGCTATTATTAGAAGCCGAGTTAGTAACCGTCACCTTTTGACGAGCGACCCAGAGGTCAGTAAGGAAGCTGCCACCATCGCCGCGGACGATCGTGTCGGGATTCGTGTTAGCGAACGAGATCTTCGTTGAAGGACCGGTCTTTGGGGTGAGTATGTCGCTGGTGCCGGTGTCGAAGAAAAGAATCATGCCAGCGTTTTCGCCGGCAAGACCCTGCCAACCCTGCAGTCCTTGTAGGCCCTGCCAGCCCTGCCAGCCCTGACTACCTTGCCAGCCCTGCCAGCCCTGCCAGCCCTGCCAGCCTTGCCAACCTTGCCAGCCTTGGAATCCCTGCGTGCCCTGGTAACCTTGAGCCCCCTGCAGTCCTTGTAGGCCCTGCCAACCCTGATTCCCCTGCCAGCCCTGTGAACCCTGGGTCCCTTGTAGACCTTGAAGACCCTGGAGGCCCTGCCAGCCTTGACTCCCTTGCCAACCCTGGAGTCCTTGGAGGCCTTGGTTGCCTTGCCAGCCTTGGGCTCCTTGCCAACCCTGATTGCCTTGAAGTCCTTGCAGGCCTTCGCCGGCCAGGCCCTGCCAGCCTTGTACTCCTTGAGTCCCTTGTAGGCCCTGAAGTCCTTGCAGGCCTTCGCCAGCCAGACCCTGCCAGCCTTGTACTCCTTGAGTCCCTTGCAGGCCTTCGCCAGCCAGACCCTGCCAGCCCTGCCAACCCTGGTTCCCCTGCCAGCCCTGAAGGCCTTGTAAACCTTGGAGACCTTGAACACCCTCGCCTATAAGTCCCTGCCAGCCTTGCCAACCCTGATTGCCTTGAAGGCCCTGCAGGCCTTCGCCGGCCAGGCCCTGCCAGCCTTGCCAGCCTTGCCAGCCTTGGTATCCCTGCGTGCCCTGGTAGCCCTGCTCACCGCTCGGCGCAATAGGACCTTGCCAGCCTTGCCAGCCTTGATAACCTTGAAGCCCTTGTAGGCCCTGAACACCTTCGCCCTGCCAGCCTTGCCAGCCCTGATTCCCTTGCCAGCCCTGATTCCCTTGGATACCTTCAAGACCTTGCCAGCCTTGGGCACCTTGCCAGCCCTGAGCACCTTGCCAGCCTTGGTTGCCTTGAACGCCTTCAAGGCCCTGCCAGCCCTGCCAGCCTTGGGCACCCTGCCAACCCTGAGTTCCCTGAGCCCCCTGCCAGCCTTGGTTCCCTTGCCAGCCCTGATTCCCTTGCCAGCCCTGATTCCCTTGCCAACCCTGCCAGCCTTGGCTGCCCTGCCAGCCCTGATTCCCTTGGACGCCTTCAAGACCCTGCCAGCCCTGATTTCCCTGCCAGCCTTGAGCACCCTGCCAGCCCTGCGTGCCCTGGTAGCCCTGAAGGCCCTGCAGGCCTTCGCCGGTCAACCCTTGCCAGCCTTGGTATCCCTGCGTGCCCTGGTAGCCCTGCTCACCGCTCGGCGCAATAGGACCTTGCCAGCCTTGCCAGCCTTGATACCCTTGCAGACCCTGAAGGCCTTGCAAGCCAAAATCACCCTGCCAGCCTTGCCAGCCTTGGTTACCTTGCCAGCCTTGATAGCCTTGCAGACCCTGAAGGCCTTGCAGACCCTGAAGGCCTTGCCAACCTTGGTTTCCCTGCCAGCCTTGATAGCCCTGGCCGCCCTGCCAGCCCTGCCAGCCTTGGTTTCCCTGCCAGCCTTGATTACCCTGGAGACCTTCAAGACCCTGCCAGCCCTGCCAACCCTGATTGCCCTGCCAGCCCTGATTGCCTTGCCAGCCCTGCCAACCTTGTGAACCCTGCCAGCCTTGATTTCCTTGATAGCCTTGATAGCCTTGCAAACCCTGGAGGCCTTGTAAGCCGAAATCGCCCTGCCAGCCTTGCCAGCCTTGGTTACCTTGCCAACCCTGATTGCCCTGCCAGCCCTGATTGCCCTGCCAGCCTTGACGACCTTGCTGGCCTTGAGATCCCTGCCAGCCCTGATTCCCTTGCCAGCCCTGCCAGCCCTGAGATCCCTGATAACCTTGGAAACCCTGTAGGCCGAAACCACCTTGCCAGCCCTGCCAGCCCTGAGTTCCCTGATAGCCTTGCTCGCCACTTGGAGCTATCGCACCTTGCCAGCCCTGCCATCCCTGAAGGCCTGCATTACCCTGTAGACCTTGGAGGCCCTGTAAGCCGAAATCGCCCTGCCAGCCTTGCCAGCCCTGACTACCTTGATAACCTTGCAGGCCCTGGAGGCCTTGTAAGCCGAAATCGCCCTGCCAGCCTTGCCAGCCCTGATTCCCTTGCCAGCCCTGGTTGCCTTGGATGCCTTCAAGGCCTTGCCAGCCCTGATTTCCCTGCCAGCCCTGAGCGCCTTGCCAGCCCTGCCAACCCTGAGATCCCTGGTTGCCTTGGATGCCTTCAAGACCTTGCCAACCCTGCCAGCCTTGGGATCCCTGACGGCCTTGTAGACCAAGATCACCCTGCCAACCCTGCCAACCCTGATTACCTTGCCAGCCTTGACGACCTTGTAGACCTTGGAGGCCTTGCCAGCCCTGCTGACCAGCGTCGCCTTGCCAGCCCTGTGAACCCTGCCAGCCCTGTGAGCCTTGACGACCTTGTAGACCTTGGAGGCCTTGCCAGCCCTGATTACCAGCATCACCCTGCCAGCCTTGATTACCCTGCCAGCCCTGACGGCCTTGCTGACCCTGTAGGCCTTGCCAGCCCTGCTGACCAGCATCGCCCTGCCAGCCCTGTGAGCCCTGCCAGCCCTGACGGCCTTGTAGACCTTGGAGTCCTTGCCAGCCCTGCCAGCCTTGATTACCCTGCCAGCCTTGATTACCCTGCCAGCCTTGCCGGCCCTGCGATCCTTGAAGGCCAGTATCGCCCTGCCAGCCCTGTGAGCCCTGCCAGCCTTGATTACCCTGCAGGCCCTGTGTACCCTGTCCGCCCTGCCAGCCTTGAGATCCCAAATAGCCTTGTAGGCCTTGAAGTCCTTGGGGGCCAAAATCACCTTGCCAACCTTGCCAACCTTGGGCGCCCTGAGAACCCTGAAAGCCCTGCAGGCCCTGTGGGCCGAAATAACCCTGCCAACCTTGCCAGCCCTGGGCGCCTTGCCAGCCCTGCCAACCCTGAGGGCCAAAGTCGCCTTGTACGCCTTCACCCTGCCAACCCTGCCAACCCTGCTGACCCTGAGATCCTTGATAACCATCGCGTCCGATGAATCCATCTCTGCCTTGCCAGCCTTGCCGTCCCTGGTGGCCGATCGGAGTCGAAGGCAGTACTTGCCGAACCTGTGCTTTCGCTTCATCGACGATGCTGGGCGGGAACAACACGAACACATATCTATTGATCGTCTTATTGACTTCGGGCGCCGGTTCGATGGCCTGGTCGGAAGACCACCAGAGCCTGTACGGCGTAGGCTGCGCGGAGACGACTGTCAGGGACTGGATACCAATAGAATGATCGTGCGTCGTGATCCTGTGGATGGCGCCTACTGGTAGGATCTGCGTCGTGGATGCCGGCGATGATCTAGACCGGAGCTTCAACTGAATCGGATAGGAGCCATCATTCGCGATGGCGATGCTAAGCGCCGGATTCGGCAGAAGATTTAGGGATTCTGTCGGCGTTGAAGTGCCAGAAAGAGGATGTATCATCTGTATCCTGAATTCACATATGAACTCTCTCGGTATATTTGAACCCTAGGAGGAAGGCAAAGCAGGAGAAATTATTCGCAGGATTTGTGAGCCTGGCAGGGCTCGTCGATGATTGCGACGGGCCACAATACCATGACCCAGCCGGAAAACGCTTGGCCGTCTGTGAGAGTGGGGACAATAATTTCGCTCGGGGACCACCATATCCTATAGGGTGTCGACTGCGTTGATAAGACGGTCGCTGATAGAATGCCAATGGAATGATCGAACGTCGCCACGCGGATAACCTCGCCTGAAAGAACTTGCCTTCCGACTGGCCTATTGTCCAGCGTAGACAGGAACGAAACCTGGATCGGATTATCACCGTTGTTGGAGATGACCACGCAGAGAGCAGGATTCGGCAATAACAAATTCGCCGATTCTGTCGGTTCTGCGATACCGGAAGACGAAAGAGGTGCCATGAAGTATCTTTGAGGCTTGGGGAAAATATAAAAGGTTCGTTTTCTTCTCTTTTCCAGGAGGAAGGGTATGCGGTACGTGAAGCTGCCGGTACTGGCTCTGGCGTTCTTGATGGTCGCCGTCGTCGCCTTCGCCGCGGATGCCGCTGCGGCTGCTCCCGCGGCAGCCGTCGTGGTCGCCGGGTCCATCTGGGCGAAGATCGGGATGGGAGCCCTCGGCGGAGCCATCGCGGCTGGCGTCGGCTGGCTCAAGAACCGCGAAACGTCGACAGACGTTCAGCAGCCGTTCGACGTCAAGTACATGGTCAGTACGGTCGTCGTGGGCGCCATTCTGGGCGCCATCGGTGCCTGGCAAGGCCTCGGCGGAGTCCTTGAGACTCTGAACTGGGCTGAGCAGTCTGCTCTGTGGGCCGCCATCGTGGCGTTCGGCGAAATGGTCCTGAAGGCTATCTTCCGGCAGGGCGCGCCCCGGATCAACGACATCATTGCCGTCTTCAAGAAGACCGGCGTAAACCCTACGGTGCCAGTGCAGAAGCCATAGTAGCGTTCATCCAAGGCAGCGCGAAGGCCAAGGACGTCACGGCGCTCACGTACCTGTTTAAGGACGTGGTGACAGAGACTTTCGTCGGACCCCTAGCGCCGGGGTCCGACGATCTGTTCTTCCGCGAGCTGCTGGTCAAGACCTGGAACATGCTCCTGCTCCGCATATCGGACGCTCACCTGTCGGAGCAGGAACTCGAAGAATTAAGCTCCGCGTTCAGAAGAGTAATTATCATCTTCCAGGACTGGCGCCTTCGCAAGCAGCAATATACTATTACCCAATGGTTGGACAAGCTCGTGGGCGCGGCGAAGGAAGTAGGGGTCTCGGTATAAGGAGACAGACCATGAGGCGCTTTCTGACGATATTGCTGGCTGTCTCCTGCTTCGGATGCGCCTGGACGAGGGAGTACGCAAAGGACTATATGGTCTCGACTGCTGACGAGATCAATAAAGCCGCATTCGATGGTAAAGTTCAGTTCTCGATCTGCTATTGCGACCGCGGTCAGAATGTCGAGTGCTGGAAGCACCATGGCCTCTATGTGCCAGCCGGAAAGACGATCCACATCGCCCCCGAATGGTACTGGGAGCCTTACATCTACTTTCAGGGAGTCATCGCACACGAGCTCATTCACGCGAATCTCGATCAGACGCACCAAGAAGCTAGTGAGCCGCATCCCCACAGCTGGCGGTTCCGACAGGAGCGAGAGAGGATCGCAAAGGTTTTAGGTATCCCAGAGTGGGCTATTCCGGATGGTAAGAAATCAGGCGATAAACTGGACGCGACCCGCAAAATGGCATATCTAGAGCAGTACGCACAGGCGCAGCTGGATGCCATTCACGGCTGTCGGTTCAGTCATTGGGCGAGTGCGAGCGGCGGCTGGCCTACTGAATTGTACGATTCTGAAGACTGGCGTGAGGAACCGCCTATTACTATTGCGAAATAGGTGAAAAGAATGAAGTACATTCTGATCGCCCTTCTCCCACTTCTCTGTGGCTGCCAGGTCCTCCGAGTACTCGACTTCGGGGGGAGCGACGACAAGCCGTTCGAATTCAGGTTCGGGTGGGAGAAGGGCGTCGACGTATCGACGGCAAAGCCTGGGCACACCGACGAGTGCGGCGTCTACAAGCCGGAAGTACCCGAGGTTGAAGCCGCTTTGAGCTTTCCGGACGTTTCAGCTGGCCTAATGATCGAAATGCATCCCCACGCTCGAGTCACGCCCGTCGTAAACGTAGACTTGTTTGACGTGAAGGTACCCTACCTCAGGTGGTTCAGCGCGCAGGCGGGGATGGGCTACCAACTCGGCGAGGTCTATTTCGGCAAGAGGATCATCAGCATCCTCGAGCTGACGGTTGGCGGCTGGGCTGGGTACGACCTCGAAGAGCACAAATGGGCATGGGGTCTCGGCGGGACGATCATCAAGTTCTGAGCCGCGTTTCACTTCCACTTTATTCACCATGGAGAAAAAATATGTTGTACCCTAACCACATACGAGATAAGAATGGCCCTCGGCTGCGACAAGCCCAGACTCACCTGGCAGGAAAAGCAACGCCTCAAAAGCGGCGGCGGCACTCCAGGCGGCAAGGGCCCACAGGGACCCGGCGGTCCGCCAGGCATTCCTGGCCAGCCAGGCCAACCAGGCCAACCTGGCCAACCCGGCCAAGATGGCCCCCAAGGACTACAAGGGCTTCAAGGGCTACAAGGTCTCCAGGGTCTCGATGGCCTGCAGGGCGGCCAGGGCTGGCAAGGCCCCGGTAGCCCAGGTACCCAAGGCTACCAAGGCGTAGACGGTCTGCAGGGCTGGCAGGGTTGGCAGGGTCCCATCGCACCAAGCGGCACCCAAGGCTATCAAGGCGTAGACGGTCTGCAGGGCTGGCAGGGAAACCAAGGCTGGCAAGGCTTTGACGGCCTCCAAGGCACACAAGGTTATCAAGGCTGGCAAGGCCTTGAGGGTTTGCAGGGCGGGCAGGGCTGGCAAGGCTGGCAGGGTAATCAAGGCTGGCAGGGCTGGCAAGGCCTCGAGGGTTTGCAGGGCGGACAAGGCTGGCAGGGCTGGCAGGGACCCATCGCGCCAAGCGGCCTTCAAGGTTTACAGGGTTTACAAGGCTGGCAAGGCTGGCAAGGATCACAAGGCTGGCAGGGGAATCAGGGCTGGCAGGGCTGGCAGGGCCTCGAAGGTTTACAAGGTGGTCAGGGTGCGCAAGGATGGCAGGGCTGGCAAGGCCCGATAGCGCCGTCCGGTTTACAGGGCACACAGGGTCTCCAGGGTCTCCAGGGCTGGCAAGGAAACCAGGGCTGGCAAGGAAACCAGGGCTGGCAAGGAAATCAAGGCTGGCAGGGCTGGCAAGGTTGGCAAGGCTGGCAGGGAAATCAAGGCTGGCAAGGAACGCAGGGCACCCAAGGTTGGCAGGGTAATCAGGGCTGGCAGGGTTGGCAGGGTTGGCAAGGGAATCAAGGGAATCAAGGCTGGCAGGGCTGGCAAGGTCTCCAAGGTTTACAAGGCGGTCAGGGATTCCAGGGCTGGCAGGGTAACCAAGGTTGGCAAGGAAATCAAGGCTGGCAGGGCTGGCAAGGTAATCAAGGCTATCAAGGCCTGCAAGGTTTGCAGGGTGGCCAAGGATTCCAGGGTAATCAGGGCTGGCAGGGTTGGCAGGGTTGGCAAGGGAATCAAGGCTGGCAAGGTGGTCAGGGATTCCAGGGTAATCAAGGCTGGCAAGGATCCCAAGGCTGGCAGGGACTACAAGGTTCACAAGGCTGGCAAGGAAACCAGGGCTGGCAAGGACTCCAAGGAACGCAAGGCTGGCAAGGAAACCAAGGTAATCAAGGTTGGCAAGGTTATCAAGGACTTCAGGGCCTACAGGGAACTCAGGGCGGTCAAGGATTCCAGGGCTGGCAAGGCTATCAAGGACTTCAGGGCCTACAAGGAAATCAGGGCTGGCAAGGCTGGCAGGGCGCTCAAGGCGGTCAAGGTTATCAGGGCAATCAGGGCTGGCAAGGCAGCCAAGGTTGGCAAGGAAATCAGGGCTGGCAAGGCAATCAGGGCTGGCAGGGACTACAAGGTTCACAAGGCAACCAAGGCTGGCAAGGAAACCAAGGCTATCAAGGCTGGCAGGGTTGGCAGGGCCTGCAAGGTACGCAGGGATCCCAAGGCTGGCAAGGAGCTCAAGGCTGGCAAGGGATGTTCGGCGTGCAGGGCTTCCAGGGCCTACAAGGCCTCCAGGGTACGCAGGGCTGGCAGGGGAACCAGGGTTGGCAGGGTTGGCAGGGCTGGCAGGGCTGGCAAGGATCTCAGGGCTGGCAGGGCAATCAGGGCTGGCAAGGCTGGCAAGGGAATCAGGGAGCTCAAGGCTGGCAAGGCTGGCAAGGGATGTTTGGCGTGCAGGGCTTCCAGGGCCTACAAGGTTATCAAGGCGGTCAGGGATTCCAAGGCTGGCAAGGAAATCAGGGCTGGCAAGGGAATCAGGGCTGGCAGGGGAATCAAGGCTGGCAAGGCATCCAGGGTCTCCAAGGTTTACAAGGCCAACAAGGTGGTC
>Ga0315288_10012582_pt1 | contig 10628 bp, 10 predicted proteins | sample YL17G11_20_MG_FD_203454 | JGI IMG/M metagenome (GOLD analysis project Ga0315288, IMG submission 203454) | Sediment microbial communities from Yellowstone Lake, YNP, Wyoming, USA - YL17G11_20 | ecosystem: Environmental > Aquatic > Freshwater > Lake > Sediment | place: USA: Wyoming | collected...
ACCGCGTGATGCAGACGCCCTATGTCATCAACCACCTGGGCAGGGACTTGGTGGAGGCGTACACGGGCGAACCCGTCGAGCAAATGGAGTTTGACGAGCTGGTGCTCCAGATGCACCAGCAGATGAAGTTGCAAGCGGCCCAGGGCGCGGCCCAGCCGCAAGGCCAGGGAATGAACCAGGCGGCGGCCCCGATGGGCCTGGGGGCGATGCAAGGGCAGACGGGGATGACCCCTGGTGGCCCAGAACAGATGGCGCAGACTATTCAGACGGTGAGGAAGAGTGCCAGACCTAAATCAACTCCTGCGTGACGACTACGAGACCTATAGCGCCGATATGCGGGCCTACGGCGACCAGTTGCGGGGCAAACGCAAGAAACTCGGCCCGCGCAACCGTAAGGCGCTGAGAGAACATGTACTCGACCAGCCGGTCGAGCAATCCTTACCGATGCTAGAGAAGATGTACGCGGCGGCGAAGCACAGGGACGGCGAGACGACGCCCTGCGCCGCCTGTAGGTTCTTGGGGGAGAAGTAAGATGACGACAGGAGTGGGCGATCCCTACAATCTGACCGATACGACCGACACGGGAGCGGGCGACTGGAAGATCATAATGATCGGTGGGCGGCCGTATATGTATAACGTTAAAATCGGCCCCTTCTCTATGCAGCCCCTTCCCTCTGGCTGGCAGTACAATCCGGCAACAGGGGGCGCTCCGGCGGAAGGGTATCATACGCCGGACTGGTATATGAATACGGGAAGGTCAGTCCCCCAAACGTACACTCCCGCAAGTTACACAGGGGTCTATGACTGGCCTGGAACGGGTGGGAATGCTGCCCACTATGCCTTTGAGTACGACCCCTTCTCTCAGCAACTCCAGGCCGCGCAATTACAGGAGAGCATCCGGCAGGCAAATCTAGCTGCGGGCTACAATCGCAGTATGCTACTCAACGATGTTCTCTCGAATCCCGCCAACGTGTTCTCGTCCTGGTTCCAGTCTCGCGGGCAGGTGCCGCCGTACAACGCACAACTGGCGAACATTCTTAATCTCAATACCCCCGAAGGTGGTGCGGGTTCGCCCTGGTTCGGTGCTATGCCGCCGCTAGGCCAGACGCCAGGGATACCAGGGATACCGACGCCGCAACCGCCGCAGCCGATTCCCTACGCTCAGGGCGGGACGTATATCCCCGCCGAGCCAGCCGTAGCTATCGGACTACGGAGCGGCCAGCCGCTGTTCACCTTCAACGAGAACGCGCCCGCGCAGACGGAGAACGTGAAGATTACGCCGCAGAAGACGCCGAGTTTCGCGGGCGGCGGCACGGCCTGGACAGACCCCTCCGTAGGAATGGGGGGACAATTCCGAGGGACGGGTGCGGGTCAGATACCGCTATCGGGGGTGAATCCGTGGCCCCTGCAAGACTTCTATGATCGCGGTGGGCCGCAATTCCCGTGGTTGACGAATTTGGGCCAGGGTGGAATGCCTGGGTTGCCTCAGTTGGGGAATGCATTAAACGGTTTCCCCGTTCCGTCCTTGCAGTCACTCAACCAGATGACCCCCTCTGAGCAAACCGCCCTGGCCAACTGGTTCAACGCCATTCAGGGCGGCCCAGGTGCCGAGGACGTGGCTTGGGCGGCCCGACTGCCGTTCAACAACCTGCGGAACGCCATACCAGCGCAGAACCGTATGGGTTAGGGGGCCGGATGCCGACCCTCCGCGAACTGATTGCCAGTGCAGGCGGGAACCTGACGCCGGATCAGGTGATTGCCCGTATCACGGCGGCGTCGAAGGCCGCGCAGTCTATCGGACTCGCGCCGCCGAGTGTGCCGCCGTACACACCAGCACCAGTACCGCAACCCTACACCCCCGCACAGATGCCGTTCCCTCAACGGTTTCAGCCCTATACGCCGCCGTCCCCGTCGATTCTCGCTCCGTTCACCAACCTTGCCCAAAGAGCGGCGGGTGCTACGGCAGGGGCCGTCTATGGCGGATACGGTGGGGTTGCCAATGCCGCTAGTAGGATAGGGGCGAACCTACCGCAACGACAGCCACAGATCACGCCACCGTTCGGGCCGCGAACGCCTGAACCTACGGTAACACCGATACCCGCGCAGGCCGTACCCGTCTCCGGCTATCGCCAACCGATCATGCTGCCAGGGGCGCTAACGCAACAGGTTCCCCGTCCCGTGCAACTACCCCAGCCAGGACAACCGACCCAACGGATGCCTTACATGGGGCCGGAACTGGGCATTTCCCCGAAGGTAACGGGCAGGGAGATTGTAGGTGGGACGGCACTCGCGGGCATGGGCCTACTTGCAGCCGTACAGCCGGAGATGATCCCTGTGATGTTGGCCCTTGGCGGACTCTCCCAGTCCGCTGCACTCCCTGGCCTTCCTGGTGTCCCAGGCAAGGCGTTTAACTACCCCTTCCAGCAGATAGAGAAGCAAGCAGGCCGTGTGATACCCGAAGAGACGGGGATACCGACGGCCCTGTCCCTAGCTCTGCCCCTGGCGGCTGGTGTTGGCCTGAAGTACGCGGGGCCGAAGATTGCGGCAGCTATTCCCGAAGGGGTGAAGACGCAGGTAGGCAAGGGTCTCCTCGAAGGCGAAGAGGGTGGGTTCAAGTTGCCGTGGAAGCGGGGGGAGACACGCGACGAGTACCTTCGCCGGACTGTGCGACAAGGACTAGAGCCGCAGGCGGCGGAAGCGCCGGAGATACCGTTGCCCAAACCTCCAGTCCCGCCCCCGTCGGAACTTCTGCCGATTGCCTTTGACGCGCCGCCGACAGAGAAGTTCACGCAGTCTGTCAATCGACTCTACCACGGTGCCCTTGACGCCTTCGGGATTCGGGCGCTAGACGAGTACGCGCAACTCGGCAAAGTGGCGAAGGAGACGAAACTGCCGGATGTCCAGTATGACAGGATGAACGGCACCTATAGTCTGCCGAGTAAGCCGAACGAGGCGGGGTTGGCGCTGATCAAGGCCCTCAAGAATGAAGGCGACGTACCAGCGGGTTATGAGGCGTACTACGGGGCTGTCCGCAAGATATACGCCGATGAAGAGGCGGCTATGGCCTCTTACCCAGAGGTAACGGCCAAGTTCACCGAAGACCCATACTCTCACATCCAGTACAAACTTATCCCAGGGCCGGAGCAGGCGAAGGGTGGGAGACTGAGGCCAGGAGCAACCCCATCGTTCCTCAAACGTACTACGGGCAAGACAATCGACGAAGTGTTGGCGATGGTCGGAAAGAACGGCGAGAGGCTAGAGTTGGCGACCCATGACCCAGGCAAGTTTGCGCTTGCCCGACGACTCGCAGGTGAGGAGTACCGTCAGGCGAGGATACTGGTCGAAAGATGGCGGGCCGCACCGAGCAACGAGGTGTTGGACTTGCGCCGTGCCGTACCCCAGAAGGAAGCGCCCCGCGATTGGCGTGTGCCATCGATACCAGCGTTCAGCCGCGAGGGGTTGGCCGTCTCCCCCGCCGACTACCGTGTCATCGACAAGATGTTCCCCCTTAGTTCAACACCACAGACTAAGGTGGGGCAATTCTTCAACAAACTCGCACAGAACGTGAGACTAGCAAAGGTCTTCCTGAGTCCACAGCAATACATTGACCTAACAACCCGTGGATTGGGGCACGCCATCGGTAGTAGGAGAGTGGGCGACGTACCGCCTGCCATGATGTCGCTGTCACGGTGGCTTTCACCGAAAGCGCGGGCGGCTTTTAACGAGTACATAACTACCGATCCCGACATACGTTTAATGACCGAGCAGGGTCTAAGTCTCCGAGCTGGTCAGGAATTGGCGTCCCGTTCTGTCCTAGCGAGCGCAAAGGGTGAGGATATTCTAGGAATGCCCTTCATCAAAGAGATACCAGTGCCGGAGCGATTGACGTATGTTAAGGCGGTCAAGGATCGCCTCAACGGTGTCTCTGCCTTTTTCCAAAGTGGACTCTATGATTACGTCTACAGCGGCAACATGGCGGCAGCGGCAAAGGGCGAGTTGGCGGGGGTAAGGGCCATTCACCCCGACTGGGCACCTGCGGCACAGGCGGCTGAGGCGGCGAAGAACCTTAACATCCGTTTCTCATCTATCCCTGACTGGCAGAGCGTCCTAACGGATGCCCCTGGCGGACGACAGTTCTACCGCAACCTTATGTTCGGCCCTGTGGAAAACGAGGGACTTGTACGGTCGTGGACGGAGATGATCCCATTTATGAAAGGCCACGCGAGCAAGCGTCTCTTCCTGCGCTATAACGCGGGCATGATGTTGCTCAACTTCTCAATGGCCCAGATGATTAACAAGGCGACTACGGGGAATTGGCTTGACCCCGAAGACCAGTTGACGCCGTTCAAGAAGGGCGGTGTCGGCCTGACGATGAATAGTCATTTCCTCAGACCCCAGTTACCCTACCGTGGGCCGCATGGGGAGATTGAATATCTTGACCTTCTAGGCCAACAGGACACGATCTTCCGATGGCTTGATCCACAACAGGCGATACGAACGCGCTTGAACATCCTCCCAGGGTACGGTTGGGCGCAGATGCAAAAGGAGACCTATTTCGGGAAACCCCTCGGTATGCCCGTCGGCGAAGGGTGGCAGGACAAACTCAGGAATCAGTTGCAGTTTGGCCTAGAGACAATATCGCCGATGGGGATGTCGGCCCTGCTGCCTGGGTCGAGTGAGGCACCGACGATTGGTCGGACTGGTGGCATAATCCAGGCAGGTGGCGTCAACGTCAGCGCCGAGGGTTTGGCCGCGATGCGTGACCGTAAGGCGCGAGAACTTGGGGCCGAGGACTATGAACACGCCACCCGCGAGATACAGGCGAAGGTTGCCGCCGACCCCGACATCGAGGCGCGGGTCGCCCTCAATAGGGGCAAGGCACAGGATCGTATCAGCGCGGGTATCGCTGACGTGGACGAGATCGCCTTCGAGTAACTACGGATAGCATCCGACATCTACGCGAAGGCGATTGATAAGGCAGCCCCCCAATACCTCACGAATCCTAGCCAGGCCGACACTATCGTCCGGCAGGCACGAGACAACGTGATAGCCCAACGGTTCCTCACTGAGTCTACCTTCCCCACTCTTCGGAAGGACAGGGAGAACTACAAGACCCCAGACAAGCCAATCGAGGATTGGACGCCCCAGGAAGTATTTGACCAGGAGATGCAACTGTACTGGGACGCCACCGACAGGGAGACGGGTCAGACGATGCCCGACCTCAAGGATGAACTTTACAACAGCGTGGATGGACTCGAGTCCCAACTGACCGATGTCCAGTTTGCACAACTTCAGGCCGACCTCGGCGCGAAAGACACACCCGTTATGGCTCTGCGGCGGCAATACCTCCGCGAACTCTCCGAGCCGAAGATAACCCTGCCGGACATTCCCCAGAAGGTGAGTTATTACGACATAGGTGAGGCGGTTTGGGCAAGGGTCAGGGATACCAACTTCCCTGATATGGAGAAGATTTCCTACACCGAGTTCAAGCGGAACCTCATCGAGAAGTACCCCCAGATACCATCTGGCGACGTTCTACAGCGCAACAGTGTTGTCAAACTCGTTGATAAGACGGCCACGGGGTACAGACAGCAGTTAGAACATAACGTACCCCTGATTCCGGCGACATTGGTGGCCTTCGGGATGAGGACGAACCTTCGGGACGAAGAACTGAAAGCGGTGCTGCCACTTCGGGATCAGATTACAGCGGAGATTGAGGCGGCACTTCAGGGTGCGCCAAAGTAGTGGCCGTAGAAGGTGTAGATACCCAGCGCGGCGAAAAACAAAAGGACGAGGAGCGCACACGGCACTACACCGAGGGCAACTATGGCGTTGAGTACAAGAAGGACGAGGAACCCGCCGAGGATGATGGCACCTACGGCTTCGAGGCCAAACAGTCCAACACGTCGCATCGCGCACCTCCTGGCGGGGCTACTATTGTAACACCTACAACGGATTTGTCAAGCTACTTGACAGCCTGATAAAATAGGTATACACTTTAACAGAATAGGGAATCTGAGAGACGCCGCAGCCGTTTGGCACGGGCGTCTCTCTTTTTATGCCTGTAAGGAGGGCACAGTGGTAATCGAGACAGAAGACCCTACCCAGGGTACGCCGGAAGACGAACCGGCGGAGTCTGAGGGAACGGTTGAGGATATCGAGGAACCAGAGGCGGAGCAAGCGCCGGAGCCATCGCCTGAGTACAAGGGTCTCCAGCGAAAACTCCAGCGGGCGCAGGATCAACTCACGGAAACAGAGGGGAGACTGAGCCAACTGCTCCAGCAACAGACCCTCGGACAGCAACAGATGGGGGTAGACCCCCTCGCCTACCAAGCGCAACAAATGGCGACACCCGTGTACCACCAGAGCATCGCGGAAGGTATGACCGAGCAGCAAGCGCAACGGGCCTTCGGTCTGGCGTACCAGGCGGCTTATGCCAACCTGGGATACCAGCAGGTCAAGGAGCAGGCTGCGCGGGACAGGGCCGACCGTGAGGCCCAGGCGAGTGTGCGGGAGTTAGACCAGGAAATGCGCGAGATGGCGCAGGAGGCCGGAATAGACCCCGACGACGCGGAGTTGGATTACGGCGATACGCGGTCGCCTGACGTAGTGGCGAAGATGCGCGACTTCCGCCGGAGCCTTCGAGACGTGAAGGTGCGTGTGGAAAGGCAAGCGCCCGCTGCTGCGAGGAAGCCGCCAGACCGGAGTTCGGCGCGGGTCGAACGGACAGAACCAAGCGGCACCGTCGGCAAGCCGGATGCCGAGGGCAAACTGCGAGCCTTCAACAAGCTCAACGACGACATTCGGGAAGGCCGCGTCGCAGGGAACAAGGCGAATTTCGCCGAACTGAAACGACTAGCGGACGAGGCTAAAGCCGCAGGTGCCGTGTTCTAGCAAACACGGAGGTAACAAGTGGCTGCGACTACTACAGGCACACTGACTAGTTCAGTTGTTGCTACGCATTTACAGACAGAGTTTCTCGTCGCGGCTTCGGCACAGGAACGGTGGGATCAGTTTCCCTTCGTCCCTGCGGGTGGTGCGGTAGCACCAGGTACAGACGGTACGGCAACGAGTATCCAGCTCACCGTCTACAGGAATCTAGACCTGGTAACATCGACCATTGCTGAAGCCACCGACATTGAAGGCGTCCAACTCTCCGACACCAGCATCTCGGTGGCGATGGGGGAGTACGGTAACGCCGCACAGGACACCAAGCGTCTGCGGGCACTTGGCCGCACCGACATCCCGTCCGCCTTCCAGGAAGTGATCGGGCGGAACGCGGGACTCTCGCAGGACGCCATCTGCCGGTTGGCCTACATCGGCGGCAGTCTTTATCGCCGGCCGACGCCGACCGACACCCGTGCCCAACTGGACACCACCGCTGACGACCTAGGGGCGGCAGGTTACGAGTTCCTCTACGGTCTGGCCGCTCAGTTGCGGTCTTGCGGTGCCCCTGGCCTGAACGCGGGTTCGGAAAGCGCGGGACGGACGCAGGGCAATGCCGAGCCAGGTACGGTGGACTACGGCACCGTAGTTCACGACCTGGTTACGGGCGAGTTCCTGGGGCTTAACGGCTTCACCCCGATTCAGTACATCGTCGCCCCCGAAGCGCGGCAACAGATGTACAACGGCGAGTTTGGCCGCATAGCCGGTATCCGTGTCATCGAGTCCCCGCTGGGCAAGATTTACCAGTCGGGCGGCACGGTGGCCCAGGCCGCGACCACGGTAGCTACCGCGACTGCGGTAGGTGCGACCACGGTTGTTACGACTTCGGGTACAGGTTTCGAGGCTGGTTCCTACGTGTCTATCGGCACCCTAGACCCAGCCACGACCGAGACGAGCGACCTGGAGACGTGTCTGATCACGAGCCTGTCCACCAACACGATCACCGTCATCGGCGCTGGGGCTGAAGGTGGGGCACGTTTCGCCCACGCTGCCGGTGCTGCGGTTACTGAGGCCACCTTCGTCGGCGCTATCCCCGTATTCGGTGGGATGAGTGTGATGAAGGCGTACTCGACCCTGTACGGCCCCAAGCCAACCCTGATCGAGACCGGCCCCTTCGACAAGTTGGGACGGTTCAAGAACTACGGCTGGCTGTGGATGGGCGGATACGGTAGGACGATCCCGACCTGGCTAATCCGTGGCGAGGTGGCGCTGAACAACAAGACCATCATGGCCTTCGGCACGTAAGGAGGTTAAAGATGCCTAGACTCTTCAACGCGGAAAACTGCTTATTCAAGACCTTCGCCGTAGCGTCCATGACCTCCAACGCTACCGACACGGCCACGTTCACGGGTATCACCACCGCCGACTACTGCTTCGTGATGCAGGGTTCATCCCTAGCTGCCACGGCAGAGGATGGTGTGCAGGTGGCGATCAGCGCCGCTGACACCCTGATGTTCACCCCAGGGGGAGCGTTTGGCGGTGCAAGTGCGGTAGCCCAGACGGTCGGTGTAGTGGTGATGCATGAACCGACCAGTGGGCAAGACGGAGGGTCGTGGTAATGCCTAAACTATTCAACGCAGAGAAATGCCTGTTCAAGACCTTCGCCGTAGCATCGATGACCTCTAACGCTACGGCTGCGGGTACGTTCACGGGCGTCACCCTCAACGACTACGTGTGTGTCATGTACAACAACGACATGATACTCACCACCCAGTCGGGGATAGACGTATCCATTTCCGCCGCCGACACCCTGATGTTTGGCCCTACTGGGTCTTCGGGGGATTCAAGTTCGATTGCCATGACGGTCGGTGTGTTGGCGATGGTAAACCCAACTAGCGGATCGAAAGGAGGGTCGTGGTAATGCCTAGACTCTTCAACTCAGAGAACTGCAACTTCAAGACCTTCGCCGTCGCCGCCTGTGCGTCTAACGCCACAAAGACTGCGACGTGGACGGGACTCACCACCGACGACTACGTTCTGACGCTTTACAGCGACGACCTGGCCGCAACGGGGGTTAGTGCCATCCAAGCTGGCATTTCTGCTGCGGACATCCTGATGTTCCACCCAGCGGGTGCTTCGGGTGCGGGAAGTGCGGTGTCATGCACGGTAGGGGTCTTGTCCATGAAGGCTCCCACCAGCGGAGTAAAGGGAGGTTCCTGGTAGGACATTAGCGGGGGGCGGGGCGACTCGCCCCCCAATCCAAAAACGGGGAGGACAAATGGTAGAAGAACTCAACGCGAGTATCCTGATCGGCTTCCCCACCCTGGGGAAGATTTCTCATCACCTTCTCGATTCGGCGATGAGCCAGACGTGGCCCGCCATGACCAGATTCGCGTGGATGACCATACCAGGTCACACCACGGAGGAGGCGCGGAACCGACTTGTATGGGCAGCAAAGGAGAGTAGGTCTCGTTATCTCCTGTTCTGGGACGATGACGTAATTGCGCCGCGCTTCTGTGCCCACCACCTGTTCACCCTCATGGAGATGAACCCCCAGATCACCGTTCTCTCCGGTGTCTACCCAACGAAGTCCTACCCATCGGTTCCCCTGGTCTACCGTGAGTGGGGCGAGGGTTCGTGTTGGGACTGGAAAATCGGCGAGATGTTCCAGGTGAAGTTAGGTGCGATGGGGATGTCCATAATCCGCGTTGCCGACCTAGAGAAGATAAAGGGGGCCGAGGAATACCTTGCCCTTGTGGACGGTGAGGAGGTTACCCTGAAACGGTACTTCCACACCGGCAAGGAGGTACAGGACAGCGGCGGGGTGAATATGTGGACAGAGGATGTTCCCTTCGCCCGATCCATCGACAAGGCGGGTCTCAAGTGGTACGTGGACGCGAGCATCCACACCATCTGCAAACACTACGACATGGGCACCGACGTACTCTTCAGCGTCAACGCGAGGGACAACACGGTCAAGAAACCCGACCCGATGAACGAGGAGTACAAGATATGTAATCTGGGCGCTGGCAAGAAATGGCGCGGCGGTTCGCAAGAGGCCAATCCCGAAGCCTATGTTGTGCGGGTTGACCTGAATGAAGAGGCCCATCCCGACTTCCGCTGCGACGTGCGCTGCCTGCCGACCGAATGGAAAGAGACGTTCGACGAGGTGCGGGCCTACCACGTCCTCGAACACATCCGCTGGGAAGAGAGTGACGAAACGCTAGGGGAGTGGATACGGATTCTCAAGCCTGGGGGCATCCTGAAGTTGGGACTGCCCGACCTGAAGGCAGCGGCCCGCAAGATACTCAAAGACCCCGTGATGTCGCCTACGGTTCTTGGCGTCATCTACGGCGACCAGCGGAGCAAGTACTGGAACGCCCACCAGGATGTCGGTGTCCACTTGACGGGTTTCACGCCGGAGGACATCGCCGAACGGCTACTGAAACTGGGCATGGAGAAAATTGAGGTTAGCAGTTACCGCTACGGATCGATGGACGTCGAGGCCCGCAAGCCGAAGCCGGAGAAGAAGGTGAAGGCCAAGAAGGATGCCACTTAGAATCCTCTGGCACGGCGCGGCTCCCTGGATGCCCACGGGCTACGGTGGCTTGGCGAATCAGATCACCAAGCGCCTGCGCCAGCACCCCGAAGTGGTGAGCAACATCGCGTGGCTGGGACTCGGTAGCGGCCCAAACTGCATGGAGTACGACGGGATGACGTTCTACCCGCCCGTGAGCGGCGAT
>Ga0315288_10012584_pt1 | contig 10627 bp, 4 predicted proteins | sample YL17G11_20_MG_FD_203454 | JGI IMG/M metagenome (GOLD analysis project Ga0315288, IMG submission 203454) | Sediment microbial communities from Yellowstone Lake, YNP, Wyoming, USA - YL17G11_20 | ecosystem: Environmental > Aquatic > Freshwater > Lake > Sediment | place: USA: Wyoming | collected...
ACGACGACCAGCAATTCGATCAGCGTGAAAGCGGCCGCCGGTCCGCGCCGCCTACCGAAGTGCTTCACGTTCGTGGCATGGAGGCACATAGACCCATCCTCGGGCGCGCGTGCACTCTAAGCCCAGCCCCCGTAACACATTCTAGTGTAACCTGCCTACAGCGACCATTCAATCCGAGAACTTCGGCCGCGTCAAGCCGCGCGTGTGTAATCCTGTCGGGCCACGGAAGGGCCCCCAAGCCATGCCATGCGGTTTCCCGAACCCCGGCCGACCCCGGGGGCGACGCATTAGAGTTCCTATCAAAACTCCTCCCCCTCTTAGGGGGAGGGCAGGGAGGGGGTCGGATGCACGGCGTTTCGACCCTCCCTCTGCCCCCTCCCTAACAGGGAGGGGGGTATTGTTAGGCGCTGTTAGCGACGCGGGCACACCACCAGGCCGCAATTCATCCACATCCTGCTTGCGTCGTTGACGAACGTCCTGATCGACCAGGTACGTCGTCCCGCTTCGCGGGAGCACCGGCCAATCAGGGTGGCGGGACGCCCCACATTCTGCCACGTGTCGACCCGGCACCGTGCGTGGTTCAGGTGCGGGGAAATCTGCCTCACCGCTGCCGTCCGTCGTGAGCGGTCCCGACTCCTGGCTTTCCAGCCTGCGGCGGTACTGCGGGTGCAGGTGGCCCTCCCAGATCGCGTCGCGAAGTTATCGGCCACTTTCGCGCTGGGCTATGCCGGGCGAGCCGCACGCCGCGCGAGCCCTTCACCCGGCAGTCTCCGGCCCGCGTAGGGTGAGGTCACCTGTTGGCAGGGACCGGCAGGATGCCGATGCTCCCCTTCGGCCCGCGTGGCGTGCGGTTCGCCGCCCAGCCGAACAATTCCATTGAATCTCCGTCGCGCTCGTGTCACACTTGGGGGGTTGGCAAGATGTCCCCGCCGGCGTGCTCACGGGCGTGTCCGCCCCGCCGCGGCTGCGCAATGGAACGGTGTGGGTTGTCTGCCAGGGTCCGGCCCGCGTCCCGAACACGGGCGGCGAACCGTCAAGGAGCACCCCATGCAAACGCGCTCGATCCTCTTGGCCAGTGTCGTCGTGGCGGCTGCTGCAGTGACGGCGGCCCAGGACCTCGTACCGCAGTACCCGCGCACGATCCTCATCGCGTTCGACCCGATCATCGAAAGCGAGGGTGGCGGCCGACTGCACGTGGTCTGCGGCTGGAACGCCCCGCAGTGGCTCAGCGACAACTACTCCGGCGACCTCCAGACCGCCAGTTACGGCCTGATGAACTACCGCCGCATGCAAACGGTCATCGCCGACGAGTTCCCGCTGCACGTGGACGGGTTCCGGTACACGGATGAGGGGTACATGACCTGTTACTACGCCTGGTCGGGCTGGCACATGAGCGGGACCGACTACAAGTCCCAATGCCGCGACTTTGACCTGGCCCGCAAGGTCGACGCCGGCCTGGTCGACGAGGTGCTCATCCAGGCCTGCCCGTTCACCGGTTACTGGGAATCGACCATGTGCGGCCGCGGCGGATACTGGTGTAACTCCGGCCCGCAAGTGCGCATCGCCAGCGCCAAGATCTTCATCATGATGGGCTTCAACTACGAGCGCGGCGTGGGCGAGATGCTGGAGGACTACGGCCATCGCAGCGAGTCGATCCTCTGGCACACCTACGGCGACGGCACCAACACCTGGACGATCTTCACGCGCTATGACCTGGTGTATCCAGGCGAAGCGGCGTGCGGCAACGTCCATTTCGCACCGAACAGCGAGTCTGACTATGACTGGGGCAATCCGCGCTACGTGTGGAGCACGTGCCAGGACTGGCTCGACAACTTTCCGAACCTGACCGGCCAGAAGGTGTGGGTCAACTGCTCCGAGTGGGGCTGGGGCGACATCCGGCTGCACCACGACTGGTGGTTCGCGCACATGCCGCACCTGGCCGGCACTCTCAACGCGCGGCTGAACAACTGGTGGGAGTACATGCAGAACTTTAACGCGCATAGCGAGAGCGGCGGCGATTTTCCGCCGGGTAGCCCGCCCCCGGCCGCGCCGTACAGCGCCCCGCAGCGCGTGTACACCGCGAACGACCGCGACGACTGGTGCCCGCGCATCAGCGCCTGCGGGCGGATCGTCTGGCAGGGCTGGGACGGCGCGGACTACGAGGTCTATTCGAGCAATCTCGACGGCACGAACCCGGTCCAGATCACGTGGAACGACTTCGACGACGAGGCGCCGCAGGTTAACAGCAGCGGCCGGGTGGTCTGGCAGGCCCACGACGGCCAGGACTACGAAATCTTCAGCGCCAACGCCGACGGCACCGGCTTGGTGCAGATCACCGACAACACGGTCAACGACTGGCATCCGCAGATCAACAACGCCGGCCAGATCGTCTGGGACCACTTCGACGGGCAGGATTACGAGGTTTACAGCGCTAACGCCGACGGCACGGGCATGGTCCAGATCACGAACAATTCGAGCAGCTCGGGCCGCCCGCGCGACGACGTTTGGCCGCAGATCAACAACGCCAACCCGGCGCGGGTGGTGTGGTTCGGCTGGAGCGGCAGCAACTGGGAGATCTACAGCGCGAACGTCGACGGGACGAGCCTCGTCAACGTGTCGAACAACTCGCGCGAGGACGAGTACCCGCAGATCAACGATGCCGGCCGCGTGGTCTGGCAATCCTACTTCGACGACACGAACGCCGAGATTTACTCGGCCAATGCCGCCGGCGGGAACGTGCTGCGCCTGACCACCAACACGGTCGAGGACTGGTGGCCGCAGATCAACAACGTCGGCCGCGTGGTGTGGATGTCGCGGACCGGCGGCGACTGGGAAATCTACACGCGGATGGCCGACGGGAGCGACGCCGCCCAGGCCATCACCAACAACGCCACGCCCGACGTTCACCCGCAGATCGACGACACCGGCCGCATCGTCTGGCAGGGCTTCGACGGGCACGACTGGGAGATCTACCTGTGGTATGCCGGGATGATCTACCAGGTCAGCGACAACGACTACGACGACCGCTGGCCCGTCCTTGGCCTGCCCGACGTGATCGCCTGGCACGCCGAGAGCACGCCCGGCGCGACCGGCCGCACGACCGAAATCTGGGCTGCGGGTAACGGTACCCTCGACGACACCTCGCCGACCCTGGTCTCCGTCCAGCCGCGTGGCGACGACCAGGTGCGGGTCGTGCTCTCCGAGCCGGTCGAAGCGACGACCGCGGAGAACCCGTCGAACTACGCGCTGGTGCCGGCCGTCGGCGTGACGGGCGCCACCCTCGCGCCGAACGAGCGGACAGTGATCCTCGACACGACCGGCTTCACGTCGGGGACGAGCTACACGCTGACGATCAACAATGTCACGGACCTGGCCGGCAACCCGATCGCCCCGAACACGCAGGCGACGTTCGAATACGTCGATTATGCCCGCGCCACCGACGGCCTGGTCGTGCTGTATGACTTCGACGAGGGACTGGGCACGATCGTGCACGACGTATCGCAGGTGGGCACACCGCTGAACCTGAATATCGGCGACCCGGCCGCTGTGCAGTGGGTTCCCGGCGGACTTGTGCTCGCGGCACCGGTCACGATCGCCACCTCCGGGTACGCCACGAAGATCTACAACGCGTGCGTACCCGCTAATGAGATCACGCTCGAGGCATGGGCCGAGCCGGCGAGCACGTCCCAGTACGGACCGGCGATTCTCATGACGATGTCCTCCGGCTACGCGCGCAACTTCGGACTCGGGCAGGGGTTACCGGAGACCGGCAGCGGCACGCGCTACAACGCTCGCTTACGCACCTCGACGACGGGCAGTGGCGGCGATTCGCTGACCACGCCGCCGAACCAGGTCACGCTGGCGCTCCAGCACATCGTTTACACACGCACGCCGGCGGGCACGACGACCATCTATGTGGACGGCAACCCCGTCATCGCCGACAGCGTGGACGGGACCTTCTCCAACTGGTCCTCGACGTACCGCTTCGCGGTTGGGAACGAAATTGCGGGCGGACAGCCGTGGTTGGGCGAGCTGCAACTGCTCGCGGCCTACAGTCGGGCGCTCAGTCCCGCCGAGGTCACGCAGAACTATTTCGCCGGCCCCGGCGGCCCGCCGCAGATCGTGCCCGGCGACGTAAACTGCGACGGGACGTACGGGCCGGGCTCATTCGGCGACATCAACCCGTTTGTGCAGCTCATGACGAACCCGACTGCCTGGCAGGCGACGTACCCCGGCTGCCCCATGCTGAATGGCGACATCAACGGCGACGGGTCCGTCGATTTCGGGGACATCAATCCGTTCGTGGCGCTGCTGAGCGGCGCCTAGCGTCGGCCCCCGCGGCCGACGCCGAACGCCAGTCTGCTCTTGCGGCAGGTCACTGACCTGCCCTACCGACTACCGACGACGCAGCAGCGCCAGCCCACCCAGCGCCAGCAGCGCCAGGGCAGTCGGCTCCGGCACCACTGTAATCGAGAAGTTGTCGATCCAGCAGACCTCCGGTCCAGTGCCCGTCGCCTCGTCGTGGCCAAGCTGGATCGTCCAGCCCGTCAAAGCCGAAATGTCGCTGATTGGAATCCCATTGTCGACGAGATTCCCATCGTACCACGAATACGCCTTCCCCTGCTGGAAGTCCCAGACCATCGTCACGTTGGCGTATCGACCCGTGATCGTGACAGCTGCGCTCGCCCCCGGATTCCACCCGTGGGGCAGCGTCTGGCCGGGGTTTCCGACGGCCGCGTCCCACTGGAGCCCGTACGTGGGCGTGCCCGCGTCCCACCACCACCACCAGAGGTTCGACAGCCAGGGGTTTTCCTGGCGATAGATGTCGTAGCTCACCGTAACGATAGTGCCGGCGACGTCGAACGCCGGAATCGCATGGTCCATCCACGAGTTCGCGCCCTGGATGTCCGGGACCTCCAGACGCACAGCTTGCGTCCCAATGACCGGGTCAGGTGGCGTGACCACCATCGGCGCTATGCCGCCTCCGGCGCCGCCGCCCGTCCAGGCGTCCTGCCCAGCGAGCGGGCCGGGCGTGAACGTCGGCGGCTCAAAGCCGTTCGAACTATACCAAACGTCTGCCGACGCGATGCTGGCGAGTCCCAGCACCGCCACCATGGTGATAAGGCTCCTCATCATCACTCCTCCTTTCGCGGCGTAGCTTTCCAGATATGGCCGCTCGTTCTTTCCAACAATATCTCCAATTAAAAGATTACCACTTTCGCCCCATTCCGTCTACATTTTATTTGGAGTCTTATCAGGCGCTTCAATAGTCGCTTGTGATGCATATTGTGTGCCCAGACGCAGGAAGGACCAGCGTGTCATCCGTAAAGCCGCCGATGGGCTCGTCGTCGATCCGGGCTGCCCGGATGGGCTTGCCGGACGGATGCCGCACGACCAACCGGATCCGCTCCGGAGCGCGGCGTTGTGGCGGGTCCAGGCGCACGGAAATCTGTTTCTCGATCGCGTCCGTTTCGATCGTGAAGGATACGGGGCCGAAGCGTGTCGGCGCACCCTTGACTGAGACATGCTGCCCCGCGGCCAGCCACGCCCGCGGGATCGCCGGCCCGATCACCAGCTCGTCGCCCTGCTCGTGCAGCAGCATCATCCGCAACAGCCGGAGCTGCTGCGTGCCCGAGTACAGGTGCGGCATAGTCGGCATCGGCTCGCCGGTCAGTAGCTTCGTCACCTCGACGCCGCAGTACGTGTCGCGGCCCATGCCATAGGCGAGCGTGGCGTAGAAGCCAAGCAGTACGCGGCGGATATCGTTGCGGCCAAGGCAGTTTAGCCAATAGCCGTAGGTGTAGGCGTGGTCCACGCCACCGTCGAACTCGCACATCCCCAGGATCAGCCCGCCGCGCCGCTCGAGGCCGCGCACGACGAGCAGCGCGCGCGGGTCGTCCGGCGGCAGAAGCTCGGACTCCAGCATCATGGACGCGATGAGGCCGTAGTAGCCCTTACACTTGTAGCTGGTGTCCTTAAGGAGCCGGCGCGTGTCGGGCTCCATTGGCAGCAGCATCAGGCCGTCACGTTCGAATCGCGCGGCGTCCATCGAAGCCAGAATGTCGTTCCGGTAGGCCGCCGCCGCCGCGGCCAGCTTCGCCGCCTCATCCGTCAGCCCGATGTCGCGCAGCACATCCGCCGCGTGCAGCAGCCCCATGCAGGAGTACGCATCGCCGTAATAGCTGAACGCCTGGTTTTGATAGTCCGCGTACGGGGCAAACTTGATCAGCCCGCGGGTGAGAGCGGTGCGCTGGTCATTCTCGGCGAGGGCTTTCTGCCGCGCGTCGAGCAACCAGGCGGCCATCTTCTGCATGCGCGGCGCGATCGTGCGCAGCCACTCGGCATCGCCGCTCAACCGGTAGTGTTCGCTGAGCGCGAAGAGCAGCGCCCCATGGTCCGGTAGGCCGTAGTTGACGTAGAACAGTCCGTCCGGTGTGAGCATGTCGAGCAGGGATTCGAGGTAACGGGCGGAGTCGGCGTGTCGGCCCCACAGGTCCAGCGCGTGGCAGTACAAGGCCGCGCTGTAGCCATAGACAGCCTCGTAGAACCCGCTGCCGTCATGCGGCTCGAAGCGGCCGCCCTTTTTGTCCACATTCAAGAAGTTGTAGGCCAGCCAGGCGCGGTAGGCGTTCTGAACGCGCTGCTCGGGCACCTCGATCGTCATCCCCTCGGCAAGCAGCTTGGACCACGCTCCCCAAACCTCGTCCGCCCGTCCGTCCCACTCTTCGCGCGTGATCTCTTGTGGTTGCCCGCCGCGCAAGGGTGCCGGGATGCGCAGGAACAGACTGCGGAAGAGCTGCCGCCCGACGGGGCCAAAGTCGCGTTCAAGCACTGTCGTTTCGGCGTCGCTCGTCTTGAGCCGCGCCGAAACATGGATCATCTTGTCCTGGTCCGTGCGGTTGACAGCCAGCAGCCAAACATAGGCGGCTAGGTCCTTGTCCGGGCTCAAGCTCTCCGACCAGCCGAACACCGTCTGGACATACTCCACGCCGTCGTGCTGCCAGAGCGTTTGCACGACCGGAAGGTAGCCATCCGCCAACAGCTTCTTGCAGCCCCCGGTGCCCAGCCGCACCGGCGGGGAACCCATCTCGAACCATGCCGTCGGGCCCTTCTGTTCCCACCCGTCTTCGTCGGTCGGGAGCTGGATCGTGCCGTCGTAGGCGACGCCGATCTCGTACGGGTGGTCCTTCACGCCCACAATCTCGCGCGGCTTACGCAGCGGCGGGAGCTTCGACGCGACCGTCTCCAAATCCGGGTCGCTCAATCGCTCGAGGATTGCGGTCCCCAGCGGATCGCGGTCGGCTCGTTCCGGAGACTTCTCCTGGGAGGCGGCCGGCTGCGCCGAAGCCGCCATGTTCGTGAGCACTCCCGCGCTGAATGCGGCCAGATAGAACCAGTGGACGCGAATCGGCGCCAGGGCCCCGCGCTCGCGCTGGGGGCTCAGACTGCGGCGTGGACTCGCGCTGGCCGGCCTAGTCGCCATACATGGCCACCTTGGCTTTCTCGAACGTCGCGCCCGGCGGCGGAAGCTTCTTGATCGCCTCGTCATAGTTGACGATGTACTCCCACCAGTTGTTGTAACAGCCGTCGGTGACGCCTGGCGCGTGCGGGAGGCGCTTCATCCACCACATGTGGTGCTCGGCCCCGCCCGGCCCCCAGCCGCCGGATTTCGCGTTCAGCAGTTTCTTCTGGCGCGGCAGTTCCGGATACGTCAGCCAGTCGTCGCAGTAGGTCCAGACTTCCTTGGCGTTGTTCCAGTCATAGTCGCCCGCGGAGTTCGGGGCGAAGTGAACGCTGCCCACCTCCACCGCACCGGGGAAGTCGCGCTCCACCCGCGTGAAGCGGACCCAGACGTTCTCCGGGTTCTTCTTCTGGTCCCAAACGCCCTTGCCGGCCGTGAGCGACAACACGCTTTCGATGCGGTGGCAGTAGCTTTCGAGCATGCAATCCTCGCCGCGCTCGTAGTTCCAGCCCATGATCCAGATGGTCTTGCCGACGTCGGGCATATCGTAGGGGCGGTAGAACCACGGATTCTCGGTCTGGTACGGGATCTTGTCGCCCGGGGTTTTCCAGTGCAGCTCGTCCCAGGCCATGTAGGGCGCCCCCCACAGCCAGATCTCGTCGATGTCCTTTTCCTTGATCTTCCGCGGCAGGTCGAACTTCTCGTAGAGCCACTTGAAGCTCGTCATGCCGGGATGGGCCTGGTTGCGGTCCTTTTCCCACACCTCCAGGAACTGCTCCTCGGTGTACGTGAAGCCGTCGCGGAAGGTCGTGAACCCGTCGTAGTCGATCTTCTCGACAATCCTGTAATCCACGTAGCCGTAACTGGCGGCGCGGGCGTCCGCGACCATCTGCTCGGTCAGCTTCCCGGGGTCGTTCCATTTCATGACCTCGTGCAGTTTCTTGTTCCCCCGCGTTTTCAGGACCGGGTCGAAGTTGATGACGATCACGTTCAGCGTCTTGCTGCCGATGCCCGTCGATGGCAACGGTGTGCCATTCCCGGTCTGTGCGCTGGCCAGCACCACAAGGCCCCACCAGCCAAACACGAACAGAACGCTTCGCATGGTTGCTCTCCTGTGACAGAGGTCCAAGTTCAATGCGGAATGGTCCGCGAGAACGCGGCCGTGATCAATAGCGGGCTTCGCGTTACGGTGCCGGGTGGGCGCGGACTGCCGGATCGGCTGTTGAATTATGGCCGCCGAGTGTAAATCCGTTTTGCGCGCCCCACCGTTTCATGCTAATATGGCGCTTGGACGAGCTTGCGCCGCGCCGTGGGCGCTGTGCGGCTGGCAGCCGCTCGCGTCAGCGGTTCACGCGGGATTCGGTGCGTGGCCCGCGCGGCGACTTGGAGGTTTACAAATGACAGGCTGCCGCTCGATTGTATTGGTCGTTGCGTTTCTCCTGTCCTGCGTACGCGACGTGGCGTCGGCGGCGCCGCCACCCGAGCCGGATGCCCTGACCGAGTTCAGCGCCGCTCAGTGGGGTGCACTGGCGGACGGGGCGAGCGCGGCCGTCTACGACGACACCGCGCGGAAGACAGTCGGCTCCGCCTCGATCCGTTACGAGACCACGGGCTGCTTCGACACCTGGCTCTGGGCACCGGCTGCGAAGAACGCCGGCTGGGACCTGCTCGGCGCCGGCAGCGGCGGCCTGGCGTTCTGGGTTTACACCGAAAACCCGAACGGCGCCTTCCAGGGGCCGTGCCCGTGGCTCTATGTCTGCACGACGCCGAACGACTATTACGCCTTCCATCCGAACCGTGACTTCTTCAACGACGCGCTGGGGCAGTGGGTGCACGTTACCGTGCCGTTCAACGGCGATGCGACCTGGAGCGTGACCACGGTGGGTTCGCCAAGCCTGTCGAACGTCAACTACGTCGAGATTCATGGCGATACCTGGGGCTGCGACTACACTGCGTGGTTTGACGGGCTGAGGTTCGACGTGCCGCTGGCGGCGCCGGAGGCGCTGATCGTGATTGCCGAGAACCACCGCGCGTCGCTGGACTGGAAGCCGTTCAACGACCTGCTCGGCCAGTTCGATCACTATGCGGTGTATCGCGCGACTCAGCCGTTTGCCGACGTGACCGGCATGACGCCGATCGCCACGCTCGCCGGCCTCGACAACACGAGCTACATCGACAACACCGTCGCGAATGGCACGCACTACTACTATGCCGTGACGGCGGTGATGACCGGCGGCACCGAGACGACGCAGGTGGAGTCGATCGGCCCGCGTACGCCGCGCAACGAGATCGACCTGCAGATCACGCACCTGTCGCGTACGCCGCGCTTCCCGCGCTACTGGCCGGAATACACATATTACTGGGTCACAGAGCCCAATGGATTCGGACCCTACCTGTTCTCGGCGGCCACGGGGCTGGGCGGCGGACAAGACGCGACGACGCCGCGCTGGCCGAACGTGGGCGACGCGGTCACGTATACGGCGAACGTCCGCAACCGCGGGACGAATACCTGGAACGGCCCGCTGAGTGGGACGTGGCGGGTGGACGGGGCGGTGGTGAGCACGCCGACGCCGTCGGTCATACTGGCGCCGGGCCAGGTGACGACGTTCGCGTACACGCTGCCCTGGGATGGCGCGTGGCACGAGGTCCGGTTCACGCTGAACATCAGTGACAGTCACAGCGACAACAACGAGCGCGTGATCTGGACGAAGTCCGCCCCGTTCCTGACCTACGTGGACCTCAGCGCGATCGAGGACTTTCGCGAGCGGAGCACGCCCAATTATCCGCAGGCCGCGACCGAGGATTTCCTCGACTGGCTGCAGCGGCACATGGCGCGCATGAACCAGATGTTCGCGGACGCAGGCGGCGTCAAGCGCGTCCATTATGACGTGCTGGAGGTGCTCAGCGACCACGAGCCGGACCCGAACGTGGAGACCATTTACTACGGCGTCTTTCCGTTCCGGTACTACGGCCATCCGTACGGGAATCCGCGCGCGACGGGCTATTACCACGCCGATGACGACATCGACTACGGCCTTTGCCACGAGCTGTCGCACCAGCTCGGGCTGATCGACATCTACCAGCTTGACATCGGGGGCGAGCAGAACCTGGTCTCAAACATGGGCTACTCGGCGGTGGCGTGCCTGATGAACGGGTGCTCACCGT
>Ga0315288_10012585_pt1 | contig 10627 bp, 9 predicted proteins | sample YL17G11_20_MG_FD_203454 | JGI IMG/M metagenome (GOLD analysis project Ga0315288, IMG submission 203454) | Sediment microbial communities from Yellowstone Lake, YNP, Wyoming, USA - YL17G11_20 | ecosystem: Environmental > Aquatic > Freshwater > Lake > Sediment | place: USA: Wyoming | collected...
GACACGGCGCGGCTGCTCGGGGTCTCCACGTCGGGGATTGCGAAAGCGGTCGCGAGAGCGGAGCGACCATCAGTCCACTGAGTCAACAACGTCCCGCATCAGTCCCGCATCACGCGGGCGAGAGCCCGGCGAAGGATGACAGCCGTTCCATAGAGTCCTGATTGGACTTCCGTCTTACTGCTGGCGGTTCCGCTAGTGAGGCGGGACGTAGCGCACTTATGAAAGTTATTTCCGGGGACCGGGCCGTCGTAACGACGGGCCTCGGCCGTTTCCCTCGCGCTTGGGCGAATCCACTCGCGTGACGCAAGCGGAGGCGGCGCCGTGCGTCTTGGCTGCTGTCCAGCAAACCGGGAGCGGTACACACGGGGCACCTCCATTTCTCGCCTGGCTCCGCATGTGACCACGCCGACCCGCATGGCCCTGGCGCGGCAGCGGGACTATCGCACGACCCGGCGCTATTTGCAGGTGCACGGGGACCACCTGCGGGTGGCGGTAGAGCCGCTGGCAGAACGGAGTTGCCACCTGGCCCCGGCGCTGATAGACTCCCTACTCGACTCGGTGAAAACCCGAAGGGAGAAGCCTGAGCCTATCCACAAGCTGGAATCGGTATGCTCTCGGCTGCGCTGGCAGACCGGGTGCCGGGCGTTGCATGAAGGCGCCGGAATGAGCAAAGGACCGCAGACATGAAGCAGGCAAGCAGGAAGCAAAATGTCAAAGTCGTTCGACCTCGAAGGTCAATCGCGTCCCTCCGATTTGTGGGGATGTGGGCTGACCGAGACGACATGAAAGATTCGGCCAAGTGGATACGAGAGCAGCGGGCTGGGTGGATGAGCCGGGCAGCCCACGATGGCGACCGCTGATCGAGTCATCCTCGATTCAGACGTCCTCATCGACCTGGCGCGTGGTGACGCCCGGGCAGTCGATCTCGTTGACGGATTAATCAGCCAGGGCGAACGGCCAGCCATTTCTATCATCACGGAGATGGAACTCTTCCTGGGCGCCCGGACGAAGGCAGAGCAACGCAGCGTGCGTCAACTGGTCCAGCGGTTCGAGGTTCTTCCTACCTCCGAGATGATCTCCGTTCGGGCACGCAACCTCACCGTGCGGTACGCAAGAAGCCACGGCCTGACGATCCCGGATGCTCTCATTGCCGCAACGGCGATCGCCAACCGTGCCCTCTTGCTTACCAGGAACGTGAGACACTTTTCCTTCATCCCGCGCCTGCGAGTGCGCGCTCCGTACGATAGGGGCGCGTAATCGGGGACGTAGCGCACCCACGAAAATTATCTCCATGGAACGGGCCGTCGGAACGGATCGCCCCGGTTGGTTCGTCGGGGTCGAGGCGGATCGCTCCGCGGAGGTGCGAAAGCTGGCAAGCGAGGAGGCTGGGATGCGTTGACGCGCAGAGGGGCTCCATCCGTGCACGGTCATGGCCTTGACACGCCAGAATGGATTTGTTAGCGTCCGACCAGCGATTCAGATGGCCCTCTCGTGGGGCAGAAGCGAGGAGCGTTGTGAAGTATCGGGTGGTCATCGAGCAGGATGAGGATGGGATGTTCGTGGCGGAGTGCACAAGCCTTCCCGGATGCATCTCGCAGGGGAAGACCCGGACGGAGGCACTGGCCAACATCAAAGACGCGATCGTGGGTTATCTCGAAAGCGTGAAGAAGCACGGTGATCCGCTTCCGCCCCCGATCTCTGAGGAGGTGGTGGAGGTTTCCGTGTGACGAGACCTCCGGTCGTGTCCGGCGAGGAAGCCGTTCGGGCGTTTGCCGGGCTCGGGTACGAGAGAGATCATCAGACCGGCAGTCACATCATCCTTCGGCACGCCACTCCGCCCCATCGCAGGCTGACCGTCCCGAATCATCGAGAACTTTCGCGCGGCACGCTTCGGGCCCTCATTCGGCAAGCCGGCCTCACCGTCGAGGAGTTCGTCCGCCTCCTGTCATAGAGTGCGCCTGACGTTGTCAAGTACGTCAACTTGCTCTCCGTAATGGTGGCCCCGGCCGTCCTTCGTAATCCGGGACGTTGCCAAGTATGTCAAGTTGTTGAACCCCGCCTCATCTGTCCCTTGCTTGCCGCTCAAGACACCTCCTACTGCGGCTCACCCGAGAGAGTAATGGGGGACCCGGCCGTTTCCTCGGTGTCAAGACAGATTCCCCCGCGAGGGTGTGGAAGGAGGCTGGAAGTCTGGAATACGTTGCGGCTTTGGTGGCTTTGTGCCACGCTGGCTGGGGTGTGCGTGGCACGCTCCGCGTGGATGTCCCCGGAGCCCTGTACGACAGACATCAAGGGGACGGAGTAGACTTCTGAAACCTCTTCCCGCCTCGCGGGGATGGCCGAGGGGATAAAGCCCTGCGAGGGGTAGCCCAGATCCCGCCCGCCGAAGGCTCAGCCTCTCTCGTCCCTGACCGTCATCCGTCGTCGACTGTCCATTAGCCGCTATCGGAGCAGGCGGAGTCGGAGAAGTCGCTGGGCGAGCTGGTAGATGTCCTCGCGGGACCCTTCGCGGCGGCGCCCGGGTACCCGGTCAAAAAACCGGGTGCAGGCCGCCCGGTTCTCGACGAAGCCCCAGGCGCCGCGGAGCGGGCTCGCGGTGAAAGTCGTCGGATTTCAGGCGCACATGGCTAGGTGCCAGCGCCGTTGGGCTGCGGGGGCAGCGAGGACTCGGCGAGCGATGCCCTCCGCCACCAATCCCACAGGAGACACAGGGCGGGCAGGGCGATAAGCAGGCCCAGGATGAGAAGCGAGGTGATCTTGCCGGTCAAAAGCTCCACGGCCTCCTCGATGGCATGCGAGGCGGGGAGGATGCCGGCCTCGAACAACTCGTGGAGGCCGCCCGCGACCAGCTTGGCCACCAGGATCAGGAGGACGATGCCCGTCACGTTGAAGAAGCGCCGCAGGTTGATGTGCAGGCTTCCTCGCACGAGAAGGATCCCGAAGAGGGTGGCCAGCAGTAGCCCCGTGCCGCCGCCGAGAGCGTTGTAGAGCGCACTGCCGCCGACGGTCCCGGAGAGCGCCGCCAGGAAGAGGACCGTCTCCACGCCCTCGCGAAAGACCATGAAGAACGCGAAGGCGAAAACCCCAAGCGCCGCCCGCTGCTGGATCGCGGTCGTTGACGCTTCACCTACCAGAGTGTCCAGGCGATGCTCCAGCCGACGCCGCACGCCGCGGCCCGTCCGCCACATCCAGACGATCAGGGATGTGACCAAGCCGGCGGCCACGAACATCACGGTTCCCTGCACGACCGGATTCTCCGGATCGAGACCGTAACGCTGGACGAAGAAGGCGGCGAGCAGGCTGGCCAGGACGGCCGCGCCCAGCCCGAAGAGGACGTATCGCGTGTACGCCTCGCGGCCGGTCCGGCGCAGGTAGGCGAGGAGTCCGCCGATCACCAGCGCTGCCTCGACGCCCTCGCGCAGCGTGACAACGAGGCTCTCAAAGGTCCTGCTGAGAATATCCATCAAGGCCCCTCCCGTGCCTGCTTTTCCCTTGGGGTAGCCGCCCCGGCTCTTCGCGGAGGTCCAGTTGCAGGATCGCGATCGAAGGGCTGCAGTGTGGGTTGCGTCCCTTCTCACCAGGGGAACAAAGTCAGCAGGCCCCGGGCAGCCCCGCCGACCGCAAGGGCCAGAATGATGGTGAACGTGGAGATCAGCAGCGCATTCTTCCATCCCAGTTCCCGGCCGAGGACCGCTATGGTCGCCACGCAGGGAACGTAGATGGTATTCACCAGCGCGTAGATCACGATCTGCTCCGGCCGCATGAAAGCCAGCAGGCTGCTGGCCTGCGGGCCGTACTGCACCATGGCCAGGGTGACCAGGAGCTGCAGGGCCAGCTCCTTCCGCAGGATCGCCACGATCAGGGTGAGGCCGGCCACGGCGGGAAGGCCCAGCCATCCCTCCATGATCGGACGCAGGGGAATGGCCAGCTTCCACAGGAGGCCCGTCTCGTACAAACCACCGAGAATGATGCTGCCGCCGAGCACGATGGGGGTCGCCACGACGGCGAAGTGGTGGAACCGGTACCAGGTTTTCTTGAGGATAGGCAGTAACCCGGGTCGGCGGAAAGGGAACATCTCCATCACGAGGCCCGTGCCCCGTCCTGGCAGCAGCCGGTGCATTCCGATGCCGGTGAGCAGGGCCAGGGTGAAGGTGACGGCGTAGATCGCCAGCGCTGCCTTCCAGCCTGCGGTCAGGGACACGGCCCCCAAGATCACCGCGGTCCGGGCGCTGCACGGGGTAAGGACGACGAGGGTGCTGGCGATGATGCGCTCCCGCATGCTGCCGAGGACGCGCGTGCCCATGATGGCCGGGACGTTGCAGCCTGCCCCCGCCACCAGCGGGATGACCGCCCGTCCGTGGAGCCCCATCTTGTGCATGACTTGGTCGGTGAGAAACGCGACGGCACTCAGGTACCCGGTGTCCTCCAGCAGGGCCAGGAGGACGTAGAAGGTGAGGACGTAGGGGATGCCGACCGCTAGGGCGGCGTTGATCCCGGCGTCGAAGCCCCAGAGCAGCGTCCTGGAGAGGGCCCCCTCGCCGAGGAGGGCCTCAAACGGCCAGCGGATCACCGGGGAAGCCAAGGCTGTCCAGAGGGTGCTGAACTCGGCGGAGAGCCAGTCCCCGACGTAGAAGAGGAATCCGAAGATGCCCGCCAGGACGAGCCCGAGCAGGGGCAAGCCGGTGAGCGGTGCGGTCGTGAGACGCCAGAAGCGGTCGGCGGCAAGCGAGCGGCGGGCGTTCCGTTGTTCCACCTCGGCGGCGATCAGGCCGGCCAGACCGTGTCGTTCCCGCGCCAGGAGGAGCGCGGGGTCCTCGCCACGCACGTCCCGCAGGACCGCGATCACTTCGTCGCGCAGGCGGATGAGGTCTTCCGCGCCCTCGGCCCCGGCCAGCCAGGCTCCCAGCTCGGGATCGCCTTCCAGGAGCAGGATGGCGGCGGCTCGGGAGGAGAGGCCGTGAGGGCGGTCCGCGCGCGATGCCAGCGGCGCTTCCAGCTTGGCGATGGCCGCCTCCACGTCGGTGCTGTAGCGAAGCCTGGGCCGGAGCGGGACAGGATGCGTCGCGCGATCCACCGCCTGGGCCACCAAGGTGTCCAGGCCCAAGCCTCGTGTGGCGACCGTTGCGACGACAGGGCTGCCGAGGATTTCCGCCAACCGCTCGGTATCCACCTGGATGCCCCGGGCCTTGGCCTGATCCACGACGTTTAGGGCCACGACCATGGGGAGCCCCAGCTCCAGGATCTGGAGGCCAAGGAACAGATTGCGTGCCAGGTTGGTGGCATCGAGGACCAAGATGACGGCGTCCGGCGTGCCGTCCAGCAGGGCCTGACGGGCGACCCACTGATCCTCTGAGATGCCGCCCAAGGCATAGGTGCCGGGCAGGTCGATGATCCCGATGGTGCGATCGCCGAAGCGGGTCTCGCCCAGTTGAACCTCGACTGTCTTCCCGGGGTAGTTGGCCGTGACGACGCCCATCCCCGTCAGGCGGTTGAAGAGGCTGGACTTGCCGACGTTGGGGTTCCCGGCGAGCGCGATGGAAAGCTGCACGTCCTCTCGCAGATCTCGCAGGGCCCCATGACAGCCCATCGGCATGGATCAGTTCCCCCTCGTAGTTACGCCCGGACCAGCACCGTGGCGGCCGCGTCGTCGGGTCCGAATTCTCCGCATTCTTGCAGTGCCTGATTCCTCTTGGACCAGGATGCTGGCGGCCACATCGCGCCCCAGGGCGTACCGCGCATCCCCCGCCTGCACCAGCAGCGGGCCCCCGAACGGCGCCACCTCCTCCACCTGGACTTCCGCGCCCGGGAGCAGGCCCAGGCTGGCCAGGTAGCGGAGGAACGTTGCCTCCTCCTCCATGATCTGCTGGATCCACACCCGGGTTCCAGGCGGCACTTGGTCCAGCGTCCGAGTCGGGGGCGTTGCCACGCTCCCATCGGCGGCCGGGATCGGCCCGCCGTGCGGGCACGTCTCCGGATGGTTCAGGAGGATCGCGATTCGGGCCTCGGCCTCCGGCGTCAACGCGTGCTCGAGCCGCATGGCCTCGTCGTGGACGCGATCCCAGGGCAGGCCGAGGATGTCGGCAAAGAGCCGTTCCGACAGGCGATGCCGGCGCAAGACGCCCGCGGCCTGTCGCCGTCCCTCGTCGGTGAGGGTCACATTGTCCGGCGTCCCGTTCTGCACGAGGCCGCGTGCCTGGAGTTCCCCGAGGACATGACTCGCGGCGGCTGGCGTGATGCGCGCGAAGGCCGCCACCTCCTTCAGGTCGGCGGTGCGACCCTGTCCTTGGAGCCGGTGGACGGCCTGCAGGCAGTCTTCGAGCATCTCATCCGTCAGGGCAGGGGTGCGGGCGGGGTGCATTCAGGCGCTCCTCTGGGTTCAGGCGGGATGGGCCGTCCTGCCATTTCGAGCCGCGCGACCCTTGCTCAGGCGCGCGCAGTCGCGGCAGAAGCCGTAGAGCTCGAGCTTATGTTCGGTCACGGTGAAGCCCCGGCTGCGCGCCACCTTCTCCCGCAGGGCATAGAGGTTGGCGTCGGCGAATTCCTGGATCCTGCCGCAGCGGGTGCAGATCAGGTGATCGTGGGGTCGGTCGGCCGGATTGGGGTCGAAGCGTGTGTAGGCGTCGCCGAACTGCCGCCTGGTGGCAAGTCCCGCCTCCCGGAGGAGCTTCAGGGTCCGGTACACCGTGACCAGGCCGATGTGGGGATCCTGCGTCCGGATCCGGTGGTAGAGTTCCTCCGCGCTCAGGTGCCGCCCGGCGTCGAAGAAGGCGCGAATGATGCGCTCGCGCTGGCGGGTGGTCTTGAGGCCGTAGCGGGCCAAGAAGTCGGCAAAACGCTGGATGCGCACTTGGGTGTGGGACATGGCGTGCTCCTAAATGAAAATGAATTTCAATGTCATCTTTAACTCTACCGGTCCCTGCCCGTGGTGTCAAGCGGGAAAAGGGCGGGGTGTGGACGGTCCGGATAGTTTGTCTGCTGGAACGAATGTTGAGAGGCGCAGGGCTCTACCGACCTTGGCCGAGAGAGGTCCCCGGCGGCTCCCACTGACCGAGGAGTCGAGCCATGGGGCTCAGCGGGTTCAGATCCCGTGATGGGATCAGGTCGCCGATGGCGGCCATGAGGAGAGTGGTGAGGTTGGGGCGATGCGTCCCGCGCGAATCCGTGCGGGGCACTCCTCATCCAGGGGTTTCCACCGGCAGGCGATGCACCGGTCCGAAGGACGCCATAGCCGACTCGAACTTCGTCGGGTCGCCGATGACGAAGATCGTGGTGGCGTCGGGATGGAGGTATTGCCTGGCGACTCGCTGGATGTCGGCGACCGTGACGGCGCGATAGCGGTCGAGCAGGGTTTCGAGGTGATCGGGAGGGTACCCATTGAACTCCAGCGTCATGAGTTGCACCACGATCCCGAACCGCGAGGTGAAGCGGAAGACGAAGGAGTTGATGATGGCCTCCTTCGCGCGGTCCAGCTCCTCCTGCGACACCGGCTCCTGCTGGATACGGACCATCTCTTCCAGGATGGCGGACACCGCACGGGGCACATTCTCGTTCTTGGTCTGGGCCGTTGCCCGGAAGAGGCTGATGTCCCGCGAACTGGTAGGAAACGTCGTCCCCACGGAATAGGCCAGTCCCTCCTCGGTTCGGACCCGCTCCATGATCCGGCTGCTGAAGCCGCCTCCCCCGAGGATGGAGTCCATCAGCTCGATGGCATACCGGTCGGGATTGAACCGGGTGATTCCGAAATGCCCCAGGGTGAGGCTGGCCTGCGCGAGGTTCCGGGGAATGATGAACACGCCACGCTCGTACCGGGGTTGCACCTCGGGAGGTGACGGGAGGTCGAGGGGGCTCGACGGCCAGTCGCCGAAGAGGGCCTGGATCTTCGATGCCATCTCTTCCCGGCGGAAGTCACCCACCACGGCCAGCATCATGTTATTCGGATGAACGAGGCGACGGGAATGGGCCTGCAGGTCCTCGGGCTGGATGGCCTCCACCTGGGCAGGCGTCAGGGGACGCCCCAGGGGGTGCGCCTCGGTGTAGAGCGTCCGGGTGAATTCGCGCGACAGTAGCTGCGCGGGATTGTCGGCCAATCGGCGCAGGTCCTCGACCACGCGCCCCTTGGACGTCTGAAGGGGTCTCGCATCAAAGGCCGGCTGGCGAATCACCTCGGTGAAGAGCTGCAGGGCCAGATCGGTGTCCTTGGCAAGGGCGCTCAGGGTCAACGAGATGGCCTCGGCCGAGGCGGACGCCTCGATGGAGGCGCCCAGCACCTCCAGCTCCTCGTTCAGGGCCTCGGCGGCAAGGTGGGTGGTTCCGCCGTTGCGGAGTTGGGAGGCCGTGAATCGGACTACGCCGGGCCGCGCGGTCGGCTCGTACAGGCTGCCGGCGCGAAACACGGCGTACGCGTCCAGTACGGGGAGCGAGTGGTCCTCTACCAGATACAGGACGATGCCATTCGCGAGGACGCGCCGTTCCACTTCGCGGCCCACCCGGGGGATCGTGACCTGGAGCGGCGGGACGGCCATCCGACGCACCAGCTCCGACCCTGAGGACTGGCGCGGGCCATGCGTGGAGGGCGCGTCGGTCGCGCAGCTCAACAGGAGCAGAGTCGGGACGACGAGGGCAGTCAGGAATGCCAAACGTGGCAGCCGGCGAGGCATCAACCCCGATCCGAGCTCCCGGTCACGGCCAAGGGGTTGCCCACAGAACTGGAGAAGGCGCGTGGACATATGTTCTGATCGCTCCCCCTTCCTTTTTCGGATCGGGGTCAATTGGCTTCCCAGGGCTGGAGCACGGCGCGGTCTCGTGTGATCGGGGGGCGGGACACGGGAGGCTGCCCTCGGACCAGCCAGGCCACCGTGCGCTGCCGGGGAAGAAGGTACCGCCTGGCCGCGGCGACGACTTCTTCCGCCGTGACGGCCTGGATCTTCTTCCGCTCCTCGAAGGCAAAGCGCCAGTCGCCGGTGAGTGCCCACGCCTCTCCCAGTTGGGAGGCCAGCCCGCCATTGCTGGCCAGGCCCCGCACGGCGCTGACCTCCATCTGGTTGCGGACTTTCGTCAGCTCTCGCGGCGTCGGCAACTCCGCCTGCGCACGCTGGAGTTCTTCCTCCACGGCCGCCTCGACCTCTTCCAGAGTGTGGGGGGCCCGCGGCGTCGTCTGGATCATGAAGAGTCCGGCGTATCGCAAGAACCAAGGTCCGGCCGCGATGCTCGTGACCAGTCGCCGCTCCTCCACCAGACGCTTGTGGAGCCGGGACGAGCGGCCGTCCCCCAGGAGTGACCCCAGGACGCTGAGGGCATGCATGTCCGGGTGGCCGATGGGCGGGATGCGGTAGAGCATGAGCAGTTGCGGCTCCGCAGGGAACTCGACCCGGATGCGGCGCTCACCGGGCTGGGGAGGTTCCTCCAGCGGAAGCGGTGGCGGGATGGGTTGGGCCGGGATGCTTTCAAAGTAGCGCTCCACCGCCCGGATCACCTCGCCTGCGGCGAGGTCCCCCACGAGAACGGCCAGCGCGTTGTTCGGCGCGTAATACGTGCGGAAGAACTCGCGCGCCTGGGGACGGGTGAGGTTCTCCAGTTCGCCCGGCCAGCCGATGACGGGATGGCGGTAGGGGAGGGCGATGAAGGCTGTGGCCAACGCGGCCTCCGTCAGTTGTCCCCGCGGATTCGTGTCCACCCGTTGCCGCCGCTCCTCCTGCACGACTTCCCGCTCGGTGTAGAATTCGCGGAACACGGGGTTCCGCATCCGGTCCGATTCCAAAAAGGCCCACAGTTCCAGCCGATTGTTGGGGAGGCTCACGAAGTACTGCGTGCCCTCGCGGGATGTGGAGGCGTTCAGTCGGACGCCCCCGTTCCGCCGGTAGATCTCCCACAGCTCATTCCGCACGATGAACTGCTTCGCCTCGGCCTCCAGGGTTGCGATGTCTTTTTCCAGGGCTGCCACAGCCGCGGGATCCGGCCTCCCGCCGGGCAGGCGCGCTTTGGCCTTCTCGGCCTGGAGGGCCTGGTACTCTGCGTCAATTCTCTGCAGGATGGCCAGTTCCCGCTCCGGGTCCAGTGTGCCGAAAAGGGTCGTGCCCTTGAACATCATGTGCTCGAGCAAGTGGGCCAGTCCCCTCTGTCCTGGTACCTCATTGGCGCTCCCCACCATGAAGCGGAGATAGGCGGCGAAGGTCGGCGAATCGCGCCGCTCCACGATCAGGAATCGCATTCCATTTTTTAGCGTGTGCTCGGTGATGGGGAGGCGAATGTCTTCCGGAACGGACGCCGGCGCTGCGACGCGGCTGTGCACAAGGAGAAGTGCCAGCAGGACGACTGAAACGAAAGGCCGACTGAGAGATCGCACACGAGCCTCCAGAAAAGCCATAGGTCTGTTTGTCCTGCCAATCTAGCACAGCAACAGTCCGGAATCAAAGAGCGAACGTCCCGACGACTCTCACATTCACGTCAACAAACAATGTCTCCAAAAGATTCGACGGGAAATGCATTCTCCCCCATGCTGCCGCGTCAGGATGGTTGAGTGAGCGTTTTGGCACAGACGCCGGTGCTCCTTGGCACAATCGCGTCCCATTGTTTGCTTGGAGGCCCGGTTGTCTGTCCAATGCGACAAATACACAAAGGCTGAACTGCT
>Ga0315288_10012586_pt1 | contig 10627 bp, 8 predicted proteins | sample YL17G11_20_MG_FD_203454 | JGI IMG/M metagenome (GOLD analysis project Ga0315288, IMG submission 203454) | Sediment microbial communities from Yellowstone Lake, YNP, Wyoming, USA - YL17G11_20 | ecosystem: Environmental > Aquatic > Freshwater > Lake > Sediment | place: USA: Wyoming | collected...
CAGCTCGCAGACGCGTTTGAGAGCCTCGTCGGGGAGATGGCGATAGTGTGTCTGAATGGCTTGCAGAATAGGGATGGCCGCTTCCTTCGAGCGTCCGTGCTGTCGGACGATGCGTTCGACAAAAACTTGCGGCGGTTCTTCTTCGCCGTTTGTGGCGCTGGCACAAGCTGAAGCTTGTGCTACTTTGGGGCCGGCTTTGAGCCGCACCAGCCGGTCCATGGGCAGCGGACGCCGGCCGGGCAAGGCCACCAGCCACTTGGCGGAGGCGATGAAGAGCGCCGCGGCCGCAATCAGTACGATCGCGAGGATGTCGTCCAGCTTCTTGCGCTGCCGGAGAGCCGCGGTGATGCGCTTGTGCTCGGCCTCGAGCTTGGGAGCGAAGGAAGAGTCCTGCCTGACTTTCTTTTGGAGATCCGCGACCATCCTGGCGTCCTTGGGGGCTTGGATGCGGGCGACGACATAGCTGGCGGTGAGAAGCAGCACGCACGCAACGACGAAGGAAGCGCCGGACACAGCCTCTCCAGAAACCCACCCGCAACTCCTTGATTCTGCTGAGCCGTCGCAAATGGGTTTCTGACCTTGGTGACGGCCCGCCCCGGGCCGTACATGCTGAAGGCTGTGCCACTTTCGCCAGTTCGGGTTCATGATTTGGCCGCCAGCGGTCCCTCGCGGGGACAGGATGCAAAGCACCGGGCGCAGTACAGGCATTTCGGCCGCACGGCGCGCATCCGTTCAATGGCGCCATAGGGACACGCTTCCTGGCACAGCCCGCAGTCCAGTTCCTTGTCCGGGGTTATGCTGACGCCGCGGCCGGCCAGCCGGGTAACCCATTCGAGCAATGCGCCGTAGGGGCACAGATAGCGGCAATACGGCCGTCCCACGAACATGCCCAGCACCAGAAACGCCGCGCCGATGTACAGCATGTGGGCGAAGCCCGTCCGGCGGAAGAAGCCGACGAAGGGGTCGAACCGGCAGATGACGAACTCGCGCGCGGGAAACGGCTGCACGGCGAACCAGACGGCCAGGCCCAGATAGGCGTACTTGAGCAGGCCCAGCGCCCGGTCGAGACGGCGCGGAACCTGCACCGGCTTCAGAACCACCAGTTCCTGAATGGCGCCCAGCGGGCAGACGCCGCCGCAGAACGCCCGCCCGAAGAAAAGAGCCACCACGAGCGGCAGGAAGAAGACCGCCGTGACCAGGATGGGGATCGAGTAACGCGGATCGGTCAGGGAGACCGCGACGTTCTGAATCGAGCCGATGGGGCAGATGCAGCCTTCCCGGTAGAAGCCGAAATAGCCCACGCAAGCCACGGTCAGCGCGAGAACCCACTTCCGGCTGCGCCGGGCGAGGACCAGCCAGACCGAGATCCCCATCGCGGCGGCCAGCAGGACTACGTCCAGCGCTTCCAGCCAGTAAGACCGCGGCTTGGGTTTCTGCACCGGGGGCGTGGTGTATCCGCCGCCGATGGTCTCCTGCTGCGGGGCCACCTGCACCGGGCGCTTGTATTCCAGGGCCTGGCCGGCGGCGCTGCCGGCGAACAACAGGATCAGGCCGAGAAGCGCAAACAGAATTGTGGGACATGACTCCATTGGCGTCGAGAAAAGGCGCCTGGTGGTTGGCCGGTCTGAAAGACCGGCCGCAGCCTGAAAGGCTGCCCCACATCGGGTGTCGGGTTCCAGGCCGAACGGAACGGCATGACGAACCCTAGGCGTGAGATCCGAGTTCCACATGGTCGAAAGCTCGTTCGATCGGCACGTGCACGATGGCGTCCTTGGGGCAGGCGGTCGAGATGGCGCAGTGGTTGCAGTCCACGCACAGATTATGCCGCACCCTCAATTGGATGGACCCCAGCCCCAGGGGCTCCTTGCAGGCCAGGACACACTTGCCGCAGCCGTCGCACTTGATCTCGTCTATGACGTACTCGTAGAAGTTGTTGGCGGGGTCGTCGGGATCGACCTCGCCAATCGGCTTGCGCTCGATCGCTTCGCGCGGGCACAGTTTCTCGCTGGGCAGCCCCTTCTCGTTCACCGCGCTGGTGACGTTGAAGTAGGCCGGGCAGATATTGCAGCGCCCGCACTTGGAGAACTCGTTGACGGCCCGCACGGCGGACTGCGACACGACGCACTCGGTGGTGCACAGGCCGCACACCTCGACGTTCGTCTCGCCCAGCTTGCTGTTGACGCACCGGGCCGGATCGACGTTCCAGACGATCTGTCCCTCGGCCTTGCGGACCAGGTGGAACGCCGCGCCGCCCAGCGCCAGCGCCGCCGCTCCGCGGGCCGCCTTGGCCAGTGCGCCGCGGCGTGTCATGTGCTCGCTCATGCGGCCCCCGCAACGCCAGCCCGCGGCTCGAAAACGAAGATCCGGAGCTTCACCGTATCGGCGACATAAACCCGGCCGCGCGGGCCGGCGGCGATGCTCATGTTCTTGCAGTTGGGATCGAAAACTTCGGCGGCGATCACGGCCAGCAGCTTTCCGCCGGAATCGTAAACCTTGGCGCGCGGGCCGGCTTTTTCGGTGACCCAGATGCGCGCGCCGTCGGTCACCGCCACGTTGGTGGGATTGCAGCAGCCGGTAAATCCCGCCGGATCGCGCCCGTCGAAGCGGCCGAAATGCCCGAGCAGTTGGCCCTCGGGGGTGTAGCGCTCGACGCGGTGCTTGCCCGGGTTGGCGGCGTGGAGGATACCCTTGGCGTCCACGCCGAAATCCAGCACGCCGTTGGGAATCAGGAATCCCTTCGTCCGGTTGTCCTTACCGATGTCGTTGAGGTGCTTGCCGCCGGCGTCGTAGCGGCGGATCGAGCGGTCCCGGGCGTCGGCGAGGAAGACATTGCCTTTGGAAAAGCCGATCGCCGTCACCAGGCCCAGGCGCACCTCGTCGCGCCAGGTGTCGGAGAGGCGGCCCGCGCCGTCGAAGATCTCGACCTGCCCGTCCTGGCCGACAAACACCCGGCCATCGCCCGATACGGCCACCGACAGAGCCAGCCTGGCGGTGCTCCAGCGCCGCCGCAAACGGCCGGCGTCGTCGAACACCTTGATTTCCCGGTCCCCCGCCGCATAGACGAAGTCCCGCCCGCCGGCGGCGACTCCGCGCAGAGCGGCGGTGAAGCGATCGTCTTCCGCGCCTTTTGCGGCCAGCAGTTGCACCTGGCTGTATTGCATAAGCTGCCTCGTTTACGCGCCGCGCACGTCGACGCACACCATCTTGGTCAAGTCTCTCAACACCAGCTTACCGTCCGACAGCGCCATCGGCCCCCAGACGTCCTGTCCGTTGAGCACCTGGGCCTTGGCGAGTTCCTTGTAGGCGGTGGTGCTCGCCTCGATCAGCCGGAGCATGCCGGTGCTTCCCTCGAGGACGAAGAACATGTTGTCGGCGAGCAGGAAGCTGCCCAGTTCGAACGACGCTTTGCCGTCGCTGTCCCAGACCGTCTTGCCGTCGAAATTCAGGCACGTGAACAGGCCCCGCCTCTTCTTGCCCACCGCGAAGAAGTGGCCCTTGTGAACGATCGGCGTGTGGACTTCGGAGTTCCACTCGTTGTTCTTCATGTCGAGCACGGCCTCGGCCTGGAACCCGCCCCCGCCGGGCCGCACGCGGACTATGACGCTGCCCGCGTCGTAGCTGGCAGTCATGAAGACCCGCTCCCCGTCCAGCGCCAGCGGCGAGGGCGCCACGGCCACGTTAAACTTGCGCGGGAACTGCCACAGCAGCTTTCCGTCGCTGGCCGAGACTCCCAAAGGTCCGTTCAGGGTGCCGTACAGGTATTGGCGGACGCCGCCCAGAACCGCCGGTATGACCGACGCGTGGGACAGCAGCAGCTTGCCGGGGTTCGGCGTGCGCCAGATCTCCTTGCCCGCGGCTTTGTCGAGCGCGACGATGATGGCCGCGCCGCCGGTGGCGATCACCAGCCGGTCCTTCTCGATCAGCGGGCACTGCCCGTTGTACCAGGGCGGAATGGCGGTCTGGTACTCGGTCACCAGGTTCTTGCGCCACAACTGCTTGCCGGTTCCGGCGTCCAGGCAGTGCAGTACGCACTTCGGGTCCAGTGAAATGACGTATCGGCCGTCCACCGCCGGGACGGTGCGGGTGATGGCGTGGTTGGGCCGGATGACGCGGTTCTCGCTAAAACTCCAGATCTCCTTGCCCGTGGCCAGATGCCGGCAGTGGACGCGCCAATCGGATTTCTTCTCGTCGTAGTCGTGGTGATAGACGCGGCCGGCCACTATCGCCGCGCCCGCGTAGCCCTGAGCCACCGGAACGGTCCACAGGATCTTGGGACCCTTGGCGGGCCACTGGCGCAGCAAGCCGGTCTCCCTGGAAATGTTGTCCCGGTTGGGTCCGCGGAATTGCGGCCAGTCCGCCGCCGCCGTGGCGGCGGGCAAGAGCCAAGCCACGTTGTGCAGACCCAGACCAGCCAGCCAGCTTCTCCGTGTGACCATGGGCTCCTCCGCCTATAGCTCTGCCCCAAGGGGTTCAGAACGTGTGAAAAAATCCTGGGGACACACTGGCCAGTCCCCAGCGATTGTCTCCATAAAGCCGCCCGGAGTGCCCCCGGATTTTTCCACACGTTCTCAGAGCTTACGTTCCAGTTTTCGACTCTCGTCTTCAGCTACCCAGCGCGAACGACCTATCTCATGATTTTACCAAGATTGTCCGTTTACTTGAGAGCACCGGGGATATGAGTTCGGGCGGCTCATGCCGCCAAGGTTATTCGCTCGGTTCCCGACGGGTCAAGGCGGGCGCACGGATGTCGAACCGAGGCGTGCAACGGACAGATGGGGGAGCGGGGCCAAGGCCCCGCGCGGGGTAAACCCCGCCCTCCGGTTGTGGACAAGTCCAGGCGGGCGCCGATGAATTTCACGAGGATTGCGGTTTTGGCGGCAGTTGCGAGGAATTCCGGGAGGGTATTGCGGAGGGCGGAGGGGGCCAGCCCTGGCCGAATGGTCCGGATCCAGCGGCCGAAGAACCGCCAGACCAGCTTGGGGTTGTGGCGGAGAGGATCTGAAGGATGTGGCGATGGCAGGCCGCGATCTTTCGGCGCACGGCTTTCGGGCAGGCATCCGACTTGTGGTGGTTGACGCCGAGGGGCCGCAGTCGCGCTCTCCGGATTGGCGCTGTTCAGGTATTCCCGGCGATGGAGGGCGCCGTCGAACTGGGCGTAGTGGGTACGCATCCGAGGCGGCACTGGGTGGAACGGCGGGCTTACCTGACGCCGCCGCTTCTCCCCGGCGTATTAGCAGGAACACACGACCCGCTGGAAGCGGCGGGTCTGCGGGGGTGGCGAGATGTTCTTGGGTTTCCGTGGGTTCTTCTTGGGTTTCTCTTGGGTTTCCGTGGGGTGGCGGAGGCGGGGTTCTTGGGGTTTACGGGCCGGCGTCCGTGAGACGGGGATGAGTGTCCAGAGGCGCATGGATAAAGGCTCCGGCGCACAGTGCGCCCCGCCGGCCGGCGCACAGGGCGGCTGACCCGAGGTGTGTTCCGCGGGGGTAGTTTGCGCGAATTCTTTTCGCCCGGGGGGCGCGGGGCCTGGAGGCGAGGATTCTTGCCGGCCAGGACGTCGCAGGCCCGGACCAGGCACTCGAGGCCGCCGGCGAAGACTGGGTGGCTGAGCAGATTCCCTCGACGGCGTCGCGCGGGGCGATGCGAAGAGTGTGGTGGCAGACCAGTTCCTGGAAGCCTTTGTGCGACTCGTTTTTGAGGACGGTAGTTTTGGCGAGCGGGTGGAAAGAGAGCGCATCCATGGAGCGGCGGGCGCCGTTGGTGCGGGCCGCGGCTTGTTGAGCGGGAGTCGGCATGTTTGTCCTGAAGGTGTCAATTCATGGGAGCGCCGGGCACGGGGGGCGGGGGCGGGGACAGGCCGGTGTGTCCACAAGGGACACACGAGCCAGTCCCCAGGGACACGCCTGTGGGCTACTTAAAGCGTTTCTTTCCGGGAAGCTAGTCCGGAGTGTCCGCAGGTCTCTCGCCCGTGGTACCGCGACGTCTCTGGTCATAGTGTATTAGACCCACTAACGCCGATTGGGGTGGTGTTTGGCTACCGCATTGGCAGTAAAGGAACAATTTAGACCTAGTCGGTGTTAATGTTTACCGGCCAAAGTCGGGAAACGGCTCCTGGAGAGGCGGCCTACCCGGCTCGTGCTCGCCAATTCAGGTGCATAACCCGGGGGGCGGGGGGTGCCCTCTGGGCCAGCCCGCGCGGGGCCTCGGCCCCGCTCTTCCGGCCGTCTGTCGCACGCTTCCGTTCCACATCTGTGTCGCGCACCCTGGCCGTCCCGCCACGCCAATTGAGTCTTGCCCGGGAACGGAGTGGCCGTTTGCTAGACTGAAAGGATGCGGCGGGTCTCCGCTTCCATTCTTCTCCTCTACGCCTATTTCTTACTAACTCCAGCCGGACTGGCGGAAACCAACGTCGTGCTTCCTTTCGCCAACCTCGCCAAAGACCAGGCGCTGGACTGGGTAGGCGAGAGTATCTGCGAAAACATCGCCGACGCGCTTTCCGCCGAAGGGCTGCTGGTTCTGGATCGCGAAGACCGGTGCGAGGTTTACCGCCGGATGTCTTTGCGGCAATACGCCCTGCTGACGCGCGCGACCGTAATCAAGGTCGGCGAAGCCCTCGACGCCGACCATGTAATCTTCGGCCAGTTCTCTGTTTCCGGCGGCGAGCCGTCCGGAAAGCGATCCATCCGCCTCGCCGCCCGGGTTCTGGATTTGACGCGCCTGCGGCAGAGCGTCGAGTTCTCCCAAACGGCGCCGCTGGAGGATCTGGCGTCTCTTCAGGTCAGCCTGGCCTGGGAGGCATACCGGTATCTGCGGCCGCAAACGGCGCGCTCGGAGGCCGAGTTCAAGACCAGTCGGCAGGCGACTCGCGTGGACGCGATGGAGAATTATATCCGCGGCCTGGCGGCGACGGAGGAGCAGCGGCACCGGCTCTTTGCGCAGGCGGCGCGACTGGATCCGAACTACTCGCAGCCGCGGTTTCAGTTGGGCCGGTGGCACTGGGAGCGAAAGAACTATCAGGTTGCGGCCGACTGGCTCAAACAGGTCGCCGCATCCGACCCTCACTACCGCGCGGCGACGTTCCTGCTCGGCCTTTCGCGTTACCAGTTGGGCGATTACGCGGGCGCGGAAGAGGCCTTTGCCGGCGTCGCGAGACAGATTCCGCTGAACGAAGTGTTCAACAACCTGGGGGCCGCCCAGGCCCGCCGCGACCGGCCCGAGGCGCTGGACAGTTTTCGCAAAGCGCTGGAAGGCGACGAATCCGATCCCGTCTACCACTTCAACGTCGGCTATGCGCTGTGGCGGCGGGGCGAGTTCGACACGGCCGCCGACAGCTTCCGCGCCGTTCTGGACCGGAATTCGGGGGACCCGGAGGCCACGTTCATGCTGGGCCGCTGCCTGAAGCGGACCCGCGCCCGCTCGCTGGAGACGCGTGCGGAGCCGGGCCCGCGGCTCAAACAGGATTTCAACGAAACCGCTTACCTGCAACTCAAGGAAATGCTGGAGTCGAAAAAGCAGTAGGTGAATCCCGCTACAATAGCGTATTCATGCGTTTTATTCCCGCCCTTATCGCGTTGCTCCCGGCTTGTGCCTTCGCCCAACCGGCGCCTCAACCCGCCGTCCGCCCGCAGGCCGAGCGAACGCCCGCCCGCGGCCGTCTGGAAGCCGCCGCGCAGCGCAACGAGAACGTGGCGGTCTACCTGATCGACACCAACGCCATCAAGGAGGCCGGCATCCGCCTGGGCGACAGCGTCACCATCCTCCCCGAGCCGCCGGCCGAGCTGGACTACTACGCCACCGAACACGGGCGGCCTCCCGGGGAAGCCGTGGCGGTGCGGCCCGCGCAGATTGCGGCAGGCTGGCACGGCGAGCTTTACGAGTCGCACCAGTCGAGTGTCTTTAACGCCCGGACGTTTTTCCAGGTCGGCGATGTGCTGCCGTCGCACCGCAACCAATACGGCGGACGTCTCACCGGGGGGCTCGGGAAGAAGTGGTGGCTGACCGCGACGGCGGTTCAGCGCAAGATCCGCGGCATGGTCAACGGGAACGTGCTGGTGCCGCTGGAAAGCGAGCGGACGCCGCTGGCGACCGACCCGCAACTGCGCGCGATGGTGACGCGCTGGCTGGCGGCCTACCCGGCGCAACTGCCCAACCGGCTGGATTTCGACCCGCGCGCGCTGAACACCAATTCCCCTCAGCGGATCGACGACACGGATGCCGGTTTGCGCCTCGAGCACGACCTCGGCTCGCGCGACCGCCTAGTCGTCTCGCACGCTCTCAACCGTCAGAGCATCGACGCGTTCCAGCTTGTCGCCGGGCAGAACCCGGACACCGAAATTCACGGCCACCGCTCGCGGCTGAGCTGGCGCCGGAACCTGGGCGCGGGCTCGGAGCTGCTGACGGGCTTCTCCTTCAACCGGACCAAGTCGGTGTTGCTGCCGGAACCCAACGCGGTCGGCCCGCGCGTGCGCATGGGCTACCAGATCGAGGAACTCGGCCCCGACAGCCATTTTCCGATCGACCGCGCGCAGAATTCGTTCCGCTGGGGCGCGCTATGGTCCAGGCAGGCCGCCGGCGGGCGCCACCAGATCACCGCCGGCGGCGACTGGTGGCGTTTCCAGTTGAACGGCGTCGAGACCAACAACCAGCGTCCGCTGATCTGGCTCACCAGCGGCTTCGGCCGCTCGGCCATCGAGAATTTCCGCCGCGCCACGTCGTCTCTCTATGAAGTGACGCTGGGCGAGCTGGCGCGCGGCTACCGGAGCTGGGCCGGCAACCTGTTCCTGGCGGACAAGTGGAAGGCCGGGAAGTCTTTCGAGATCTATTACGGACTGCGTTACAACCTGGAGACCGCGCCGGTCGAAGTGAATCGTCGCGACACCATCCCGTACCGGTGCGATTGCAACAACTTCAGCCCGCGCTTTGCCTTTGCCTGGCGCCCCGGCGGCGGCTGGGTGGTGCGCGCCTCCTACACGGTCTCTTTCGCCGCGATCCCGCAGGTGGCCTATCAACAGGCGCGCTACAACCTTCCCCTGGTGCGCTACGTGCAGGTGCAGAACCCGGACCTGCTGAATCCCTTGAATAATCTGCCGCCGATCGACAAGGGCGGGCGCACTTCGCCCACCATCCTGTCGCCGGACTTGGTCTCGGCCTATTCGCATCAGTACAACTTCACTCTCGAACGGCGTTTCGCCAATCTCTACCAGGTGAGGCTGGGCTACGTCGGCAGCCGCAGTTTCAAGCTGATCAACATGTACATCCAGAACCGGGGCGAGCCGGTGCCGGGTGTCGCGCTCACCACCGACACGGTCGATCCGCGGCGTCCCGACCCGCGCTACTACGAGGTGAAGCGCCTGCTGAACGGCGGCATCGCCTACATGGACGCCGCGCAGGCGTCCATCCAGATGCAGGCGCGGCGCGGCTTTGCCTGGTCGGCCGGCTACACTTTCGGCAAGGCGATTGACGAGGGTTCCGACTACACCTTCACCGCCGCGAACAGGGACGTGTCGAGCGGGCGCAGCCAGTGGCAATACGATGCGTTCAAGGACAAGAAGGGCCTCAGCACGTTCGACTCGACACACGCGTTGCTGCTCAGTTACTCCTACGACCTTCCGCGCCTGGCGGGGGATGCCCGCTGGTGGGCCAGGCTGGTGAACGGCTGGCAGCTTTCCGGCGTGGCGATGCTCAAGTCGGGCACGCCGCTTACGCTCTACGTCGGTTCCGACGGCCCTGGTTACGGCAACGTCGACGGCGGACCCAGCGACCGCCCCAACATCCTCGATCCCTCGATTCTCGGCAAGACTATCAGCCACCCGGACACGGCCCCCCTGATCATCCGCCGCGACCGGTTCGCCTACATCCAGCCCGGCGAACACCGCGGTTCGGTGGGGCGAAACACCTTTCGCAAAGCGGGCATCGCCAATTACAACGCGGCCCTGGGCAAGCTGTGGCGGTTCAACGCCGGGCGCGAGTGGACCGCAACGTTGCGCGGGGAAGCCTACAACCTCACCAATCACGCCCAGTTCGACGAGCCCCAGCGCAATCTTTCTTCCCCCTCCTTCGGGCGCATCACCAACACGCTCAACGACGGGCGGATTCTTCAGATCGCGCTGCGCCTTGCGCTGTAAAAAAATGCGTCAGCCTGGTATGGCCCCTTTTTCAAAAAAGGGGCCATACCAGGCTGACGCATTTTTTGTAAAGTTACATCATGAACCGTCGACAATGGATGACCACCGCGCTGGCTCTCCCGATGGGCGCGCCGGCGCCCGCGGGGACCGAAACCTACCGCAACTACTTCGGCGACCTGCACAACCACGGCAACGTCGGCTACGCGCAGGGCTCGCTCCGGCGCGCCTACGAGATCGCGCGCGAGCACCTGGACTTCTTCGCCTATACCCCGCACGCGCACTGGAACGATATCCAGGAGTACGAGAACGCCATCGCCGACAAGTGGATCAACGGTTTCGCGGTGACCCGCGCCCGCTGGCCCGAGGTGCTGAAACTGGCCCGCGAATTCGACGCTCCGGGGAAGTTCGTCGCGCTGGCCGGGTATGAGTGGCATTCCACCGCCGCCGGCGACCACCACATTCTCTTTCCTGATCTGGAGGCCGAACTGACCGCTTTCGACGATCTC
>Ga0315288_10012590_pt1 | contig 10625 bp, 6 predicted proteins | sample YL17G11_20_MG_FD_203454 | JGI IMG/M metagenome (GOLD analysis project Ga0315288, IMG submission 203454) | Sediment microbial communities from Yellowstone Lake, YNP, Wyoming, USA - YL17G11_20 | ecosystem: Environmental > Aquatic > Freshwater > Lake > Sediment | place: USA: Wyoming | collected...
GCAGTTGAGGCATTGGGTTGGGTCGATTGTGGCGGTGTAGTTGGCGTGGGCTACGCTGTTTTCTATGCCCCAGTCGTTGATGCCTCGGAGTATGCCGCAACAGCAGCCGCAGCAGTTGCAGATATAGCCGACATCACCGAAGAATAGCGACTTGTTTCTGACATTGCTCATCGTATGGACCAGGCCGATTTCCTCCGCTTCTTCGAGGACCGCCAGCGCCTCATCACGCGAGATCATGTCGGGTGTCGGCGGGAGCTGGACCGAATGATAGACCAGGCACGTCCTCAGCGGAAAATCGCACTTTCGGCCGAGCTGGTCCTGCTGCTTGCGGCAGACACAATCACTGACGCGAAACGTCCGGGCGTTCAGCAGAATTTCGCGGACATCGTCGTAAGGCAGCACCCACTCAGACTTGACGGCGCTCTGTGCGGGTACTACGCGATGGATAGCAGGGTCGGGCCTCATGATTCCGACCGCCCCGCCATCGGCCATATAGTGCTCGATCAGATGGGCCAGCTCGTAGTCCATGTTATCCAACTGCATTTCGTAGATTCCGATTATGAAAGGAGAGAGCCTGAAACGCGGCTTGCCAGGCCGGCCTTCGAACCATATCAGGCGGCATTGTGCCAGAGCCATCAGGCCGGCACGGGCCTGCCTTTCGTCGAGTCCGGCCCGCCTGGCGATTGCATCGGCGGGTTCCAGCTCGCGGCCCAGGTGCCGGGCCAGCGCTGCTTCGGCCGGAGTGAAAATCTTCTGGAGCAGGGGTATCTCGACGTTCGAAGGTGTCCGTGGAAAACCGTTCGGAAGAGCATTGAGCGCATCTGCAAGATCTTCATAAATTTTGTTGTCTATTGACTGATCCATCTGATCTCTCCCTATTTTATTGGTGACCCGCGAATCGCTCCTGCATCTAATCACTGCACAATCAAATACTGCGGAACGCCGGCCTGGAGGCTGATTGTTATGCCGTCGGCCAACTGCTGTGCCGTATATGATTTCCTCGTATTGGACGTTAGGTCGTGGACCAAATAGCGTTTATTCTGCTTGACGGTGAACCATTCAGGAAACTGGTTGATACGCGGCCAGTCCAGCGGCATATTCATAACCGTCTTATGACGCGGCGTATCGAACAAGAGTTTGCCATCCCACCCTCTGTCGGCGCTTATGCTTATTTTTAGAACGTCACCATCCTGTAACGCTCCAAAAACCACATCATCCCGCCAGGGACGGATGGTCAGGCCTTTTGTTTTCCAGAGGCAGTACATGATTGTGGTACGTGCGAAGTTTCCGTCACCGTGCCATCCTTCGATGATGCCATCCGGTTGTTGCATGTCCCACATCACCTTGATTTCGCTGTCCATCCACTTCACAGTAGAATCAACGGGCTCTCGATTGTAGAGGTTGATCGCGCCTTCGATTGAATCGGCGTAACCATCGGCGCTGCTGCCTTCCCACTGATAGTTTTTGTAGTAGTCGTTCAGGTTGCCGAGCACTTTTTGAACGGCCTGACGATAGGCTTCGGTCTGGTCTATCAAATACACGGTGTAAAATCCGTTGAGATTATAGCCCCATGTGTCGGCCAGATCCCTGTCGTGCCGGCCCGTTTTGTTATAGATGCCGTTGTAGAAAAGACCATGCTCGTTGCGACCGAATTCGAGAATGTGATCGAGCATTTCGTGAATGGGTGTTCGATAAGCACCCTTTTTAGCCGGCATAGCGAAATTAACCGTCGCGTACAGCTCGCACAGGCCCGAGACGATTTCGCAGCCGTGGTCGCGAAGCCTGAGCGATTCTTCGTCGCGTGTGGGGTGATGTCCGCCGAGCAGATAATAATCGCCGAGACGAACGGCCCAATCCAAATATTTCTTGTCGCCGGTCATCCAGTAAACACGTGACAATGTCTGGAGCATTTCGCCGTTGATCTCATGGCTTTCCGAAACGATCTGTCCATATTTTGTTTTAACGGGCGCCCGCTGCCATAAATCGTCAAGAATGTTTATCATGCGTTCGGACCATGGGCTCGGCCCGAGCCATTCGGTAAGCGGCAGCAGCCCGTCTTTTACGTATTCCGATGAGCCAAAGATGATCCGTCCCATATCTTCTCTCGAATCCTGGAAGTTCTGCCTGGTAAAAGAGTACGTATCGGGCAGGCTTCCGACGCGGGATGTAAGCCGGGTTTCGACCCGCAGCATATTTCGCATCCTGCCGTCGAAAAGCGGGCGGTCTATAATAGCCGCGGTAAGCACCATAAACGGATAATTGTCCGCGGCGCTGTCCTGGGCGTTCCAGATGTCTTTGTCCCGGTCAAGATTTCTGGGGATCAGCCCGGTCTTCGGATCGGCTTGTCGAAGCCAGCCTTTGACAAAGTCACGGCAGTGAATAAAACCTTCCCTGGCGAGACGTCCGTTCTCTACGGCCAGCCGGAAGGTGTCTTCTTCAATCTTGGCAGGCTTTCCGACGCCGTTTCGGGCCAGCCGTTTCAGCTCGGCAAGGTGTTTCTCATAAACGCCGCGAGGATCGGTATTGTGCTTCCTGCAAAGTGACGCCGCCATTCCGATCAGCTCGCCCATCATTCCGCCGGTGCGCATTACGCGGACGGTTCCGAGCGCCACGTGTGTCACGCTGATGCAGCGCCCGGCCATCATCAGATTGCCGATGTTGCGGGAATAGAGGCAGCGGTAGGGAATCGGATACGGCTTTATCTGGTTGAATTTGGCAATCGAGCGGAATTCCTCGCCGGGAAAATATTGGGAGTTTTTCGGGTCCGGATAGTGAAGGTCGATGGACCAGGTGGTCGTGACAAACGAATCGGGGAATCTCTTGCCTCGCTGAATGTCCTGCTGCTGCAATATCACGTCACCAAGAAGCCGGCGGGACTCGCGCTTGCCGGCGATATATGCCACCCATTCGAGCTGACTGTCAGCGTATTTTGCCCTGTCCCTGCTGCCGTTCTTCAGATAGGCCCAGTTGCCGTAGACGGCACGAAGAGCGTGGTCGCGGATAAACTCGAATTCGGTTATCTGGTCGCGGTTCATTCCCGTCTCCCAGTCCCAGTCGCCGCGGATCAGGTAATGACAGTTTTGTTCGTTAAACTGCAAAGCCCAGGGACAATCCGGAAAGCTCACAGGTTTGCCGCTTTGTACGGAGTACCACTGGACCGATGCGCCCATTGTCATTTTGTCGGGTTCTTCAGGCGCCAGTAATTCGCCGGTCTGGGCCTTGCTTTCACGTCCCATTTGGAACTCGGCGCCGGCCAGGCTGCCAAGCGTGCCGTCACCCGTACAATCTGCAAACAACGGGGCGGTGAAACGCGACAGGCTGCCTTTTTGAATATGCTGGGCAACGACTGCGACAATTCGGTCGCCCTGCTTCTCGACCTTCAAGGCGTGCATGTTCAGAAACAGGTGTATGTTCTGCTCCGCCTGGACGACTTTTAGTTTTCGCTGGTCGTCATAATTTTCGGCCGGCTGGGCGTTGCCTCGAAGCCCGGTGTCCAGTTCGTTAACAACGCCGCCCAGGGCCGGATACGGCGGTTGGTTGACCTCGCCGTTCAGGTGGACGCGGACCTCCGAGCTGTTGTTGCCGCCCAGCACGGGACGGTTCTGTATGAGCGCCACCTGCAGGCCGAGCCTCGCCGCCGAGATGGCAGTGCATGTGCCGGCGATACCGCCTCCGACTACCACCAGGTCGAAATTGCCTGCATCCTGCGGCGCATCAGACAGGCCGAGCAATCTCCGGCGAAAAGCCGCCATCGACTCGCCTTCGTTGGGCGGGACAAAATTCGTATCGGTGGAAAAGACAATCGCATCACATCGACCGTCGAAGCCTGCTAAATCGTGCAGTTTGAGCACGACCTGGTTTTTCGTAATCGCGACGAGCCCGCCGTTCTGCCAGTGCCACTGGGCGCCTTCTGTGCCGAATACGGTATCGAGCGGCTCATTGTCGATTATGAGCTGGAACCTGCCGGGCGCTCCCGGCGCCTTCCACGGAGCAACCCAGTCCCGCGTCCTGACCCAGACTCGGTATGTACCTGTTGCCGGAAACGAGATAGCCGTCGCAGCGTCGCCTACCGGCATGCCCAAACCGTGAGCCAGCAGGAACGGCGAGCCCATCTGGTCCATAAACTGCTGGTCGATTACCCAGCCGCCACGGTTCGCGAATGCCTCGGCCTCGATAAGAACGGTCTGTGCCACGGCTGAAGAAACCAGCACCGGCAGTAAAAATAACAACATCAATGCGCTCAGGATTTTCTTTCTCATTTCAACGTTGCCTCCCTAATTCTCGTGGTTCGCAATCGATCCTGTCTGTAATTATCTGCTGTGTTGTATCGGCAAAAGGCTGTCGATGTCAAGGCTTTATTGGTTCGAGACCGTCCGATTTGAACAGCAAATCAAGGATTTCATCTGAGAGTTGAAGTGTAAACTGCAAACCAGAATCCTTATTAGTCCCCACGTTATAAGGAATGGTTTCATTCAGGGATAATCCGCCTTCTTCATGGTAGCTCACGCCGAATTGCCCCTGGGAATTGGGAGCAACGTGAAACAGAGCGATGCCGGATTCATCGGTGTTGTGCGCCACACTCCAGGTGTTGCTATCTCGCAGCAGCATCCTGACCGGCACACCTTCTATCGCCCGGCCCTGCGAATTGGTAACCTGCACATAAACCTCAAGGGCGGGCCTGAACTCATGCCGGCCCAAATCCAGCACCTGGCCCTGGGCGAGATGAATGACCCGGGGTATTTCGATGGGGGTAAACTGCCTGTCGTACGGAGTATCCAATTTGACGCGCAGGTTCAGCCCGGCGGGAACATGAAAACTCTGCGCTTTATTCTGTTCTATCCATGCATCGTAAGTAAACATGCTCTCTCTCCTGTCGTCGGTAGCCAGAAATTCCCGCACCCAAACAGAATTTTCGTTTTCATCTATAATCCAGCGAGGCCAGATAGAAATATGCGTCGCTGCGGTATGTAACTCAATCAGAACAGTAGCGGCCGGGTACAGCTTCATCACGGGGATTTCTGCCTGCCTGTTCTCGTCGGGTATCAGCGCGTGCCGGCGATGTTGCAGGCCGAGATAATCCTGGTCAAAAGCAATGAAGCCGTAAATCTCGCCGGGCAGAAAGCTCATCTGAAAACGCCCCTGCTCGTCGGTCCGCATGATTTTTTTGACACCGTAAATGTCGCATACCGGTTTAACCGCCGGGTCCGTCAGCTCAGGCTCGTCCGGCAAAGCATGAAGGGCCTGCCACTGCTGGTCCGTAATCATCGAAAGATTCCCTTTGGCCTTGCTGTCGTAACCGATTACAAACGCGCCTTCCATCGGCTCGCCGGTAAGGCCGTGAACAATCTGCCCGTAATAAAGAATATCTTCCGGCAGCCTAAATATCAATTCATCAGGGCTCTGCTCGTTTACCGTCAGAGGCTCGAAATCAAATTCATCCATTCCCAGCCGAACAGCGTGATATTCTCCCGGCGGAAAAATCCCTCCATCCTTGAAATCGTCGTATCTCAAGGATACCCTGCCGCCATCGGATTGATTGATAGTCAGATTGATATACTGCAGTTTCTTCGGGTCGGTAATCGGCCCGTTTGCATCTTCGAATATAAGAGTCCTGAAACGGCTGCCTCTTTCCAAATAAATCATGGCTTCCCGGCCGTTTTCTATCGGCTTAACGTACGGCAAAAGGCCAAGCTCTTTCGGCGCTTCGATCCGCACCTGATATTGTGATTTCGGGGGGACCAGATATCCTCTATCATCGCGGGGATTTTCATTCGGCAGGTAAAGGCTGAAAGCGCCTTTCTCATCGGTAAGGGATTTGTATGACCAGCCGTGAAGAGCGTTAATCAGGCCCTCGCCGAGCGTGCGTATGTTGTAGCACTCAATCACCGCCCCGCCGACCGGATTGCCTTCCGGGTCCATAACAATCCCGTGAATGGAACGCTCATAGGCATCTGTGCTCCTGGATACAAGGGGCACAATCAGCTCTCTTTGTTCATTGATGTAACGGTCGACTAAAGAGACGCCGTAGTTCGGCTCTGAAATAATAAAAGTAAAAAACCTCAACGCGCCGGTCAGGTCAGGAACTTCCAACTGCCCTTGTTCATCAGTCTTGGCCGTGTGTAAATAGATGTTGGGATGTTCGTGCGATACTCCATGGACGAAGATGTCAACTGAAGCTTTTGGAAACGGAAGTCCCAGGGCATCGGTAACGGCCCACTCCGTCGAGCCTTTTGTGCCGGAGTTTGGAGACGGGATAGAGAACTGTTTGCCTTTTACATAGGGTTCGGCGTAGAACGAATCACCTATCATTGCCGCCATAGCCTTATCTTTCTGCTGTTTGCCGAATACGACGACAGCGGCCGAATCTTTTATGCCGGGGAAAGCTTCCCTGACGGCATCGAAGCTGACCGAAAAGCCGCTCAACGGCACGCTGATTAGTTTGTACGACCGCCGGTCTTTTTGCCAATCGTTATAGACCCGTATCGTTAGTTGTCTGCCGGCTAACTCCCTGGTCGAGCTTTCCGTCATGCGTACTGACTCACTCGGCGTTTCATCACCCAATGACGGCACAAAAAGCAAAAATACCATCACAAACGCCGGAACTGCGTACGAGAATTTCGTGCCTCTTATCATCGCAAAACCCTTTCCCAAAAGAGCGCAGTCTTAATTCGCTTCCAATAAGAATACAGAGTAGTATCCCTTTATTATGACGACCGCACGTTGTTTTCGGTTGTAAAATAAATGTAAAAAATCAGGAGCCCGAATTTTCCACCGTCAGGGGTGGAACAGGGTATTTCTGCCAGGGCACCGCTCCGGCTTCAATGATGTGGTTGCGAAGAGCGGTAAAGAGATTCTGGTACATTTTGTTTTTATTGCCCAAAGGCTTCTGCTCCTGCGGGTCATCTTTGAGATTGTAAAGCTCCATCGGCTCGAATGGGCTGTTCTGCACGAGCTTGTAGTTGCCGTACCGTGCGGCGTAATATGCCCGCCCGCCGTAGCCGCCGCCCTCGCGACGAACCCAGAATAAAAAGCGATCCTCGGCCGGCTGCGATTTGCCCAGCAGCGTCGGCAGGATGCTTCGCCCGTCGATCTGGTGAGCGATCTTCGCCCCGGCCGCTTCGCAAATGGTCGGATATAAATCCATCGTAAGCGCGACGCGCTCGCTGCGCGTGCCGGGCTGAATCTTTCCCGGCCAGACCGCGCACATCGGCACGCGGATGCCGCCCTCGTACATGTCCTGCTTGCCCGCCCGCAGGGAGCCGTTGCTGGCTCCGACGCCGAGCTGGCCGCCATTGTCTGAGGTGAATATCACCAGCGTGTTGTCACTTACTCCGGCGTCTTTTAACGCATTGATGACCTTGCCGATACCGTCGTCGAGATGTTCGATCAGCGAGACGAGTTTGGCGCGCTTCTCATCGATGCCGGGCTCGCGTTTCTTTACTCGGTCCAGCCAGTCGTCGGGCGGCTGGATCGGCGCGTGCGGCGCGTTATACGCCAGGTACAAAAAGAAGGCCAGGTCCGATTTGACGCAGTCGTTGATGTAGTCGATCGACCACTGCGTGAACAGGTCGGTGGCGTGGCCTTCGGGATCGATTTGGTAGCTATCGAGCCGCATGTAATTATTGCCATGCCGGCGGTGGTTGTAGTAGTCGTCCATCATATCGCCGAGAAAACCGTGGAAGTGATTGAAGCCGCGCTCGTTCGGCGTATTCGGTGAGTCCAGGCCGAGGTGCCACTTGCCGACAATGGCGGTGTGATAGCCGGCCGGCTTCAGCAGCTTCGGCAGCAGCTCTGCATGAGGAGCAAGGTAGCCCCAGCTATTGGTGATATGCGTGCGAATCACTCCCGGCACGCCGGCCATGTCGGGGTATCGCCCGCTTAACAGTGCCGCTCGCGTCGGCGAGCAGACCGGGCAGTTGGCATAGAAATTATCGAACCGCATCCCAGCCGTCATGAGCCTGTCGATATGCGGCGTCTTCAAATCCTTCGCCCCGTAGCTCGACAAATCACCATAGCCCAAATCATCGGCCAGGATCATCAGAATATTCGGCTTAGTCGACGCCTTCTGCCCGGCGCCAACCAGATTCCCCGAAACCGCCAAAGCCGCCGCCCCAGCCCCCATAGCCTTCAAAAATCCCCGACGTGTGTAGTCACATTGACTCATACCAATTCACTCCTTCGTTCTCACGCCTTCTACCACCCCACCAACCCTTTATATGAACCGTATAGGCATCATATCTTATTATACTTTCGTTTAATAAGCGAATTCTTATTATACTTTTCGGGCCTAAAGTATAATAAGACAGGTCGGATGTCAAAAAGTGCTCAACTTAATGAGTGAGTCTTTCATATACATCACCACGATGGCCAATCGTAGCGATTATCACGAGAAGCTTTTCATGTTGGACTTGATAGATAATACGATAAGATCCAGAACGAAGTCTGTATAGTTTTTCCTTGCTGTGAAGCATTTTACTGTTCGGAGGGTGTGGATTTATAGCCAAAGATTCTATTCGTTTAATGAGTTGTTTCTGAATCCTTTTCGACTGTGCTGTTATAAACTTCTGAGCTCTTGGTTTTAACTCTACATTGTACATCCATGTATAATCTCAAATCCCAAGCTGCTTCTTGAAGTCATCAAGACTTATGCTCCCAGGCTCCTTCAGGGATTCAAGGGCATCAGCTAAATCAACTTGATCCACTAATTCTTCAAGTTCATCCAAACTCTGGTTAAATTGAGATTGCAGTGGCTTATCACTATAGAGATGTTTTACCTCATCGAAATCCGGCTCTGGACGCACCACTGTCTCATATTTCACTCCCTGGAAAAACACACTGCCCAGACGGATAGCGCACAGGTTAGTACCACTACCTAGTGCAACCGATTCAGTCAGTTCCGCGCTCATTATTTTTCTCCTGTAGAAATTTGTATTTCTCTACATATGATTCTGCGTTCGCTGAGGAGAGTGCTGCCAGCAAATATCTGAAACCTGTATTCGCCTGGATGAGGGAAAGGAATACCCTCGATATTAAAGGTCAGATTATCTACTCTCCTAACATCTGTAAACTCATGTTCAATTTTCTGCTCAAAGAGAGGCTTGTCCTCTTTTTGAACATCAACAAGCTTAATAGTTATAAGTACCTTACCATGTCCATTAGTTAGCTGACAAAAAAACGCAAGTCGTGAGTGCCGAGCAGGGTATTTAAAGGCATTAACTGTCTCAAATGCTCCTATAATACTCGGTTGATTGGTTACTTTGTCTATAATAATCCTATCGCAAATAATCGCTGACAACAGGACAGGCGGTGGTATACTTATTTGTTTATCTCCAGCCATAAACTATATCTACCTTTAAGTATACTATCTTTCGGCGAAAAGTCAAGTGCCTCTTTAGACCTCTATATTAAATCACAATTCTAATAGCTTATACGGACAAAAGTAAGCGTCAAGAGGATTTTTCTGCATTATATTATGCTTAAAACAGTGTTTTCATATGTCAGACTGTTTCTTGGATTAAGAAAGAATGGTTATGGGTCCTTTTGGTGTTTCTTCGGCCAGCACGGCTAAGAGTTTGCCGGCGGTTTCTGGCGTTAGCGGTGGGGATTCGGGGCTTGGGGCCGGGTTATCTGCCTGTGTCGTGGAGCTGCCGGCTAAACGGTTGGCGCTGATTGTTATAATATCGAGGCAGGCCTTGCGGGCAGTTTCTGATTGTTCGGATTTTGTCAGGCCCGCAAGATTGGAAACAGCATCCCTGGCTTTACGGGCGAGCATTAATTCGCTCCTGCGGTATTCCCAGGCCGTTTGCCTATCGAGGTAGCTTATGAATGCCTCATCGGCCAGCCACTTGTTGTAGAGCTTTATATTTAGCTTGTGTTTTTCCAGAATCTGCTGCTCTTTAAGCTTGCCTTCGAATAAATCGTCAATCACGGCAAGCTGTTTGGCGCTTAATGGCTTTTCTTTAGACATGGCTGAACCCCCCTATTGCCCTTATCAAATTTCAGGCTTGAAATGAAAAACGGTTGCAACTGAACTTACTGATGGCGCATTAAATACATAGTCTCGGAGAATGCCCCCAGCGAAACTGAGGGCTAAACATTTACGACTGAATGCCGTCGAAAATCAGGCTTGTTTCTTGTGCCGTCTTCGAGGGCGGGATTTAATGGTTTTTAGATAATTATCGCTTTTTCTTAGCCCCAATTGGCGTGCTTTGGTCTTTACCGATCCTGCCGAGCGGCCGAATCGCTCGGCAAGCTCGTCTGTTATTGTCTCCGGATAAAGTCTTGAAAGCAGCTTCAAATCATCCTCGGTCCAATAGCTGTATATATCCGTTTTCATACCTATGTCGTAAGCCTTCTGCCTGACCGCCGTCAAGGGCCGGCAAAGCTTGTCGGCTATCATCCTGGTATTTCCTCGCGGATAAAGCCGTTTTAGCAGCTTTATATCGTCCTCTGTCCACGACCACGGTCCACGGATAAGATTTTTTTCGCCATTGTTCGTCATTACACAACCTCATTCCTTATTCCCAAGTGTTCACTTTACCAAAAAAAACGAAAAAAAGGGACCCCTATTAGAAACAAGTATCCCTAACATAAACCACTAAAACAAAAAGACTTACACCTCAATT
>Ga0315288_10012593_pt1 | contig 10622 bp, 21 predicted proteins | sample YL17G11_20_MG_FD_203454 | JGI IMG/M metagenome (GOLD analysis project Ga0315288, IMG submission 203454) | Sediment microbial communities from Yellowstone Lake, YNP, Wyoming, USA - YL17G11_20 | ecosystem: Environmental > Aquatic > Freshwater > Lake > Sediment | place: USA: Wyoming | collected...
TTTTTAGGTGCAACGTCAGTGGGTTAGTCGTCGGAGAACCGTAAACACCAGATATTGCTTCAAATTTCAGTCTTTCCACACACCCTCCATAGCTCAAATGTAGCATTATCAAGGCCTTAGCGCAAGTTGTTTCTTGGGTCAATAACTAGACCACTCTCCCTAGTTAGGATTGTATGCAAATGTCCCCAAAGGTGTTAAAATGGCCAAGGAGCCAAAATGACGGGAGTACTCAAAATTGACCATCTTTTTGAAGACTACAGGCGCTTCCCTTGGGACGTGTTGGGGCTCACTGTCCCCAAAGCCGGCCCCTTGCACTCGTACCTTTGCTCCATTCTGGCCGACTTCGCCCCTCCCGATGACTGGCGTGGGTTTATGAAGGGGCTGCCATCCATGCGTGAGCTTAACCGGGCTGCTCGCCTGCTCCACGGCTCGGGCCACGTTATTGTCGATATCCAGCTTTATACCGAGTCGCATAGCTCACTTAGGCTTAGCGAGCGCGTAGACGTGGCCCAAGAAGTTCTAGACTTTCTATCAAGACACAAAGAATATCGGGCACATGCCCAAAAAACACTTGACCGCTTGTGGCGCCAAGGTTTAATCTGCGTGCCGGGGAGGTGCCTTCCGTGATTAAATCTAAGAAATACGCGGTCTATTACCGCTCCATGCCAGCCATCCTTGATACTTTTATCAAGCAAGACGGTAGGATATCGCTGAGCAAGGACGGCGTTCGCAAAGTGAATGAGCATTCGTGCCCGCGCATGACCCTGATTGTTGAGCCGACCACGACGGAGTGGCTCGACAAAGAGCGCCTTAAGCAGTTGGAACAATTGCTCGATCAATTGTGTTCCAATAACCAAATCGTGTCCTGGTCATAATTCTGTTGACCTTGGCCCGTTGGCCTGCTAGTTTGACTATCGGAGGTATCTCTGATGGACATTCAGAAAATCAAAGAATTAATGTCGGCGGTATCTAAGCGCCCGTTTGAACAGATGAACGGACTTGGCCTTCGCGATCCTGAGTGGGATCGGAATCGGAGTGATGCGCTCTTCGACACTCCATGGAAGGAAATATGGCTTGAATCACCATCTGGTGAAATGTATTCAGGGTATTCGAACACCCCGGAACTTCAGGCGAAACAGCTCGCCGAGGTTGAGTTTGCCGCCAACGCACTGAATCTTATGCCACTTTTGGTCGAGCTTTGGGAAACTACCAAGTATTTCATTGAAAATGATGTTCGCGATCCTAAGATCGAGGCAATTCTTCAAAAGCTTCAAGATCATGAGGCGCTCTGATGCTCAGGATTGGATACGGCAAGCCAGGTATTCAAGAATATCGTGGCGATTCACATCACCCTTTTTCGACACCCCTTTATTGTGCCAACAATTGCTTCTGGATGGGCTTGGATAAGTGGTGCCAGGTAGAGGTTTACCAGAACTGCAAACCGCCGGAATCAGTTGATCATTTCATGGCCATCGAGCTTTACAAGATGACCGTCCAGCAAATGCTCAAGTGGTCGGGTGGCCAGACCGTATGGCAAATGAACTGTATGGACCGTAAACTAAAAGGACTTGTGCGAGTTTGCGCTGTACTTGGCGAAAACCAACTGGTACGCTGGTCTTGGGCCGATGCCTATCTGCGCCAGCCATATTACGTCGTCAAAGCCAAGATTCTCAACTTCATTACTAAGGCGAGGGTTCTCAATGGGTTATAAAAACCGCGAAGTCGAAGTGAAAATGCTGGCCGTTGGCGTCAAGGGCCTTCAGACCATGGTCGATCGGATTGATCCACTGTTCAAGAACGCCTCTGATATTATCATTGGCAATGCCGCTGACTTGTATTGGTCTACGCCAAAGAATTCGCCTGCCGATTTCGTTCGGCTCCGTCGCGTCTCAAACGCCTCTGACGAGGGTCAAATCACGGCCAAGGCAACCGACAAGGGCTCGACCGTGGATCGGGTTGAGATCGACCTTCCGGTTCCCTACAAGCAAGCCAAGGCGCTCATGCTGGCTGCTCACGGCGATCCAATGGCAGAAGTGGTCAAGAAATATCACGTCTATCTCCTCGAAAACGACGACACTACTGTCTCTGTCTATCAGGTACGAAACGACGATCGGGTGTTCGTTGAGGTTGAGGCGCGAACCAAGAAGAGGGTCGCCGAGATTATCCGAGTGATTCTCGCTGGATCTAACACAGACTATGAATGGATTCAGTCCAGTGTCTACAATATGTTTGTTGAAAAGAAGGCCATGAAGTCAGTGGCTTTTCAGAAGTTTCTGGAAAGCGTCTAAAGCTTTCCCTCCAGTTTGCCGATAAGCCGGTGTGTCTTAAAACGCGGAGGCAACATGGACGCTAATTACTTCATTGCCAAATTCGAAGCCATCCCGGAAACCGACTGGTGTGTCGGCGCCCTATCTAAAGCCGAAGAAAAGGATGGAAAGCCTACTGGCAAGACCTTGCATTGCGCCCTTGGGCACTGTGCTCTGGAAGAGAAGCCTGTATTAACCAGTCTTCTGGAGCCTCTGGGAGCCCTGTCTCCGACCTATATTAACGATAACTGGCATACCGGGTATCGCCAACTAACCCCGAAGCAACGCATCCTAGCCGCCCTGAGGGACGTAAAGGCAGGTGAATAATGGACTGGCATGATCCTGATGTTCAGCTTTTCTTCTCAATGATCGTGCCAATGTATATCATCGCCATGATGCTCTTCGGCCCTGGCATGGACTCTAAAGATAAGAGGGACGAATGAAAACACTCGTCAAGTACATTCTCGACCGATTCGTATTCTGGCTTTGCGTACTGACGCTGATCGTCATTGTCGAACGCGCATGTAGGGGATATTAATGAACAATCTTTTTACGTTAGGCGACCTATCTGCTGAACCCACGGAGCGCAAAATCGTGGCTCCGAAGCCGTTTTGCACCAGCCAGACCTGCTGTCGCTATCAAACCGATGCCGGCAAGTGGGCGTTTCACCCCTACGTCGAATTATCTGTTAAGAGAGGCGCCTTCGATTGTCCGCGTTGCCACCATGCTCTCTGGTGGACTCGCGATCCGGAACAGGCTGCATCGTGAAATCTGCCCAGGAAATCCACGAAGGCCTAGCTAGGCGCTGGTCGAATTTGGCCTGGGTAGTCCACCCGGAAGGCTTCCGGGGGTCTGATAAAGTCCTAACAGTTACGGTGACTTTCAACCCGATCATCAGTAAATGGGCGGCTCGTGTGAAGGTCGGAGGGATTGAAGTGGCTGGCCTAGACCATTCCCCAGAAGTGGCTATTATGAGGGCCTATCAAAATATGCGTGGCGCATATGCCCCGGTTCTTGATACACTCGGTAAACTCGAAGAAGGTATCTTCGGGCGTTGGAAAAAAGAAGACTCGGGAGATTGATATGAAACGCTTTATTGCTGCTTTTTTGTTCATGATTAGCTGCGATACGGAATCAACCGACAATCGCACCAACGTTCCGCCGACGGACGATCGTCTAAAAATCCTTGAAGATCAGGTTCTTGCGCTCCAGGGCTCGCAAGCGCAGATCACGGCGCTTATCAACAGCGATTTCGCCACCTGCCCACTTTCTGGCAACACTGTTGATCCGCTGGTCAACAAGATTTGCCAGATCTCTCAGGCAGCTACAGTCGAGGCCCGCGTCGAACTGAAGGGTGAACTCGGCGTGGTCGCCCACACTCTGAACGATCAGATCAATGCCCTGAGTGATGGCTTGTCGGCTGCTGCCGCCCAAGAAGCGACTGATGCCGCAGGATTTACATCTAGCATCGCCACAATCAACTCTCAGTTGACGACGATCAATAGCAGCCTGACTACCCTCAATACGTCAATGACGAACGCCGAGACGGCCATTACGGCGCTCCAGACGCTCACGGCAAGTATCGTGGGCACCCTGAATGGCGCCCTTACCACGATCGACATTGGCACGGAAAACCTGTCTGCCGGCCCGAATTATGAATCTATCCTGAGAATGACTGATAAATCGAAGGTTAACGCCTACATTGAGGCGTTCGGGCCGACCCAGAACTTGGCCAGTAATCCCATGCAGCCGTCGAGCGGCTCTCCGACGGTCACCGTCACCCTTACGGCGCACGGATACCTGGCTGGCGACGTGGTGTTCTTCCAACTGATTGGAAGCGGCTCTGGCTTCACGGCTGTTGATTTTGCTCAGGAGTTCACTGTTCAGACTGCCACAGCCAACACGTTTACGATCACGATGCGGAAAAACGCCAACAATAACAGCAGTTTTGGCGGGACTGGCGGTATCGTCTACAAGGTCATCGGACGGGGCCTGGGCACGGTCTGGAAAACTGTTGACGGCGCCGATGCGGCAGTACGCACCACAACGGTCGGATCTCATAGGTACAACTGGCTCGTAAAGGCTACGGGGTTCATCTGCTACGATAAGGTCGTGGCCCTGCAAACCTTCGCCCTCATTATTGCAAACGGCGTAAATATTGTCTGCAAATAAGGAACTAATATGACTGACAAAATTGACCACACGAAATGCAAATGCGGGGGTGTGAAACCACCAACCCACGGCCAATGCTCGGAGTGCGACAAGGCCGAGACGCCTGCCATCGAAATTCCTGGCGAGACTGTCGATAAGCCCAAGAAAAAGCCCAAGAAGAAATGACTTTTTAAGTCCGGCCTTAGATTCTCATAAAGGTAGCCAAGTGAGTCTAATTTTCGGAAGTACCGCCGCCAAGCACTGGTATCCCGAATTTCGGGAGCCCAAGGATCTTGACCGTATTTCCGAAGAAAAGCACATGACTCGCGAGGTTGAGCACTACTGGAACGAAGCCTTCGCCTACGTCCTGGCCAACAATAAGGACGCCACCTATGTCGATCCGGACTTCCTGTATACGATCAAAGTCAGCCACGCCGCCTGGGATATCTGGTGGGATAAGACCATGTTTGATATACAGTTTTTCAAACGGAAGGGCTGCAAGCTCGACAAGGTTTTGTTCGATCTGTTGTATGCCCAGTGGGAACTGGAGCCAGGCCATAGGCAGAAACGAGTCAATCTGAACGTTAAGAATGAGGAATTCTTCACCAAAACCGTTACTCGGAAGTACGACCACGACTGGCTCCATCAATATCTGGCCTTCGGTAGCGAGCCCATGCACAATCGCATCCGTCGCGACCCTGGCAGCCCCTTGTGCAGCGAAAAGCTGTGGACAGCCCTAAGCTACGATGATAAGGTCAAGTGTGCTCTGGAAGAGACTTACGTTATCGCGACGGAGCGATTCAGGGATAAGCCGCCAAGATTGGCCAAGATGAAGGCCCTCAAAAACCTAATCACTTCAGCCACTAAGGGCTGGTTCAATCTGTTTCTGATCGAAAACTACGAAACATTGCGTGCCTACGACGACGCCTATTGGATCAATAAACTCAAGGAGTTGGAATGTTGACTAAAGAAGAAATCGCGAAAGTCCTCAAGGAAGGCGTCAAACTGAATTTCAACAGTCTGTATCATGACTTAGAAGAGTATGAATCTAAGAATGATTGCATCGAATCCACCCTTCCGAACCTGCTGGAGCAGACGTTCGCCAGCTACGGCGCCGGATTGCGCAAGCAGCCGGAAGGCTTCAAGATTGCTCTTGAAGAGCAGTTCGGCGGCGAAGGCAAGGGCGAAAATTATTGGCTGGTGTTTTCGGTCGTCAGCACAGCAACCAATGAAATTGTTTTCATTAGGTTTAATGGCTGGTACTCGTCGGATGACGGTCTTCATTTTGAAGAGACTGGCTTCGAACTGGTCGAACCTAGGCAGGTTAGCGTTCGTCAGTGGTTTGAGGCGATCCCATGAACAAGCAAGAAATCAGAAAACTGCTTGAAGAAGTGGCACCGATGGGTAAAGCCTGCGGGAACCTACCGAATCGATTAGATTCTGTGCTGGGTTATTGCGACGGAGCCAAAAGGAAAGTTGGCGATTTTATGGTTGAATGCGAAGAGATTCATGGTGGCAACGAAGGCGACGGAGCGGAATACTGGGTCGTATTTTCGATCACCGATCAGGCAAACAATCCGGTCGCTTACGTCCGCATCAACGGGAGCCACAACTCCTGGGACGGAACCGAATTCTACAACGACGATTTCGATATCGTTGTGCCGGATGAAGTCACCGTAACTCAATGGAAAAAGGAGGGCTAATGAAAAAGTCTGATGCAATCGCAGTTTTGGAACAGGCCTTCGGAGTAAAGCTTTCTCGCACGAAGAAGTATGGTGGCGAAGGCACGCTGACGGGTGCCCTGTATATCGACTGTTGCGACGACCCGTTGGCGATACCAGAAGGTCTTGAAATTAAGACTGTTGAGCGGGTTGGCGGCTGTGAAGGTGGTGGCGAGGACTACCACGAGGTAATGAAAGTGACTGTCAAGACCAGCGGCGAGAGCTTTTTCGTAAAGATTCGGGGTAGTTACCAGTCCTACGAAGGAGTTATCATCGACTGCGAAGACTTGACGATCGTTGAGCCCTACGAGCGGACCATCACCGACTACCGGGAAGTCGCAGAGTGATCTACGTAATCAGTGGCAGCTCTAAGTAAGTCAGGATTATCAAAAAACATTCCGAGGCCTCTGTTGCAGTTTCCGCACAAGAGGCCTCGGATTTTGTTCGTTTTGTGGCAATGATCGACAGATAAGGCAATAGTCAGTTCTGATTCAGGTTTTTGGCAGATTTTGCATTTGTAGTCCTGGGCGATTCTCATGGAATCATAACGCTCCAGCCTAGCCGCTCTTGAGAGTTCTGGCCAGTATGACTTGAGGTCGCTTGCCCTTGCTGTTATTTTGTGCCGATCTTTGTTTTTTTTATACCATTCGCTCCCACGTTTTTTGTTAGCGGCCTGAATTTTCTCCTTGTTTAACTCTCTGTATTCTTTCATATAATTTAGGTGATGGCTTCGATTTTTCTGTCGCCACTCCTTCCCGGCCTTAGCTTTGCATTTTCTGCACCACGAATGACTCTGGCCAGGTCGATCTGGCCTGGCTTGGCCGTCGCTGTTCGGGCCGCCGCACTTAGAGCATATCTTTTCCATTGGATCTCCTGTGTTAACGACGTTGTATTATAACACAGGAGATCCAATCTAGGCAAGTCTGGCATGGTAAAATCAAAATTGGGTTATTTTATAACATCCCGTTTTAGTTGGAAAGTTTTATGGAAAAGGGATTGTCCTTTTATGGCGCGACAGCGGCTCAAAACCGTGATAATGCTGGAGAAACTCTGCTCATTGATGGAGTGGATATCTCTCGTTTACGTCTTGTTAAGGATGAGCATCCGGAAGAAGAGAATTTCTTTCATAGTATCGGTGGCTTAACTGTTGCCAAAAAGATCCACAACGAGACTGAATGTGAAAACGAGCGCCAGCTTCGCGTATGGCGTAGCGTAGGCGTCCCGCTAATTTACGTCGAGGGCTGCCTGGCAAATGCAGAAGATCATCCGAACGCCAAGGCGGCGGCGGCCCTGATCCGTTTCAGTCAGCGACCGGACATTCCGCTAGAGATAGGCCTGAGCATCGATGGCGGCATCGTGGAGAAACAGAACGAGCAGGGGCAGCCCGACGAGAAGGGTAGCGTCCTCGCCCGTACAGTAGCCCTTGCCGCCTCTCTGACGGTCAAGCCTTGCAACCCCAAGTGCAAATTGTTCCTCATGAACGACCTGACCAAATCCGACCTGGCTGCCCAGCCTCCGCAACGTTACTGGCAGGCCCTCAAGAAATCCCAAGCAAAACACAGCTTTAACGAGGTTACGGACCAGGACTTCGCCCTCTACCTCAAGATGACTAAGCTGAAGAAATCATTGGTAGATTACATGGGCGGCTTTACGAGCGTCCGTTGCAAGAAGTGTGGCGATGGTGTAAGATTCTTCAAGTCTAGCAATGACTTGCCGAACGGCTGCCCGAGGTGTAAGACGCACTTCAGCATGACCGAAATTTGGCAAGCCCTGAACAAGTAAGGAGTTTAGCATGTCGTCTGTTTTTGCTGGTGATCTTGGACCTGGGGGCCTTCGGTCGCGCTTCGCTGAAGCTGCTGTTACCGATATGACGACCGGGACGCACAATTCCAAAGCCGCAGCCCTCTGTATCGCTGGTATGGACATGGGCGCCAGATTCCTCTATATCGACAACGGGTTCGATGCAGTTTTGGATTTCTGGCTCGTCCATCCTGAGCAAGATGCGTCGGTGGTCGCCAATCGTCGGTTCTGGCTCAGCATCGGCAAAACCAGAGTCATGAATTTTGACTTCTTGCCCAGCCTTGGCATGTTTTTTGATCCAGGTACGAAACTTTACGTCGCCTATCGCGGCGCTGCACCGACTACTGAATCATTGCGCATTTCGTGGTGGGCATAGGGGGTAGATAATGGGCGCTGGCTGGGGGCCAAAACCGGGCGGTGGGCCTGCCGAAGTAGGTCAGGCTCAAATCCCTTTAATTCCTGGGTCTTACGACGATATCGTATTGACGCGGAACCCCATTACCCAGGATATCATCGACGTGAAAGGATATCGCGCAGGAGTGCTTATCCTTCATCTTACGCTGACTTACGATATCAATGACAACCTGATTGAAGTGAAGGAGATGTAACATGGCGGTCGTAAAGGACAAAGAAGTATACCTCTTCAACGTATTCACAGGCAACCTTGACCTGGCGCTGAAATTCAACGAAAATCGGATAGTTACGCATCAGTACAACGCGGCCGGCGACCTGCTCAAGACCTACGACACTCGCTCTGCTATGCAAATTGATCTTGGATTCCTGGTAGTTACAGATAACGACGGAAATGTGGTGGTCCTCTAATGCAACATTCACGCCTACGCGGCTTAGACCTTCACGCACCGTCGAACGAACTGGTCGAAAACAATACTGGCGTAACTATTCCAAAAGGCAAGGTTGTTCGCCTGAACGGCATGGGCACGATCTACCCGCAAGTCCTTGTTGCCAATCCGACAATTGATTCAAACTTCGGTGTCGTAGGTAACGACATTTCGGCTGCCGTAACCCAAAACTTCGGTCTTGTTACGTGCTTAGGCTTCATGTTCAATATGGACACTTCGCTGTGGGCCGTTGATACTATTCTATTTTCTGACGTTTCCGGCAATCTGTCGGCAGCCGCTCTCGGGCCGCCTGTGGCCCGCGTCATTGCACAAGATGCAACCTTTGGTATTCTTTACGCATTTCCCGCCGCCGCGCTCGCCAATGAGGGTGACACCGCCTGGCTTACGACCGGCAATACGGCACTACCTGGCGATTTTCTTGGCACAAGTAATGCCGAAGACCTGCGCTTCCGTACAGCCGGCACGCAAAAGATGGTGCTCGACCAGAACGGTCGCCTTGGCATCGGTGAGCCGAACCCGACGCACCAATTCGAGCTAAAAACTCACTCCAACGCAAATGCGTCCGGTATTCAAGAGGATACGTGGTACGTTGAGACTAGCACGACCGGGTTTCAGACCGCATTCGTGCTCATGGTCCCGGACCCGTCGCTTGTGCGTGTGGAACTGAGCGCCAACTGTAGAGAAGCGACAGGATTGGCTTTTGCGTCGTTTAGGCGCAGCGGTCTGTTCTATCGCCAGGCAGGTAACGTCCAGGTGCAGGGCGCAAGCTGGCAATCCGACTTCACTCAGAAGTCTGACAGTAGCCTTAATGTCAAGTATATTCTTGGGGTTAACTCTATCACTGTCCAGGTTCAGTCGTCTACATCGGCTGTCCATCGTTGGTCTGGCATGGTCCGGCTCCAACAGTTGTTCTGAGTGATAAAATGACCCTGGAAATCCCTAATTAGAGGAACCCAAAATGTCCGTTTTAGTTGACCTTATTACATTAGGCGAGATCCAGGTACTAGCCCTGGATTCTGACCCGTCTACGGGCGGCGGCTATGCGGCTATCATCGGCTCGTATGCCACGATCAACAATCAGGGCAGCCCGATCGGCGCCATGTATCTCAAGACCGGCGCCGGCAACACGGCCTGGGACAAGATCGCTACAGCCGCGTCCGGTACGAACGTCGGCCTTGGCGCAATCCTTCAGGTTCCGGTTTATGACACGTCCGCGACTGGCTATCACCTGAACCCGACTGTGCTCCAAAACGGCCAAACCATAGGCATCGCCTTTGTGGCGCAACCCTCCAGATCCGTTGGCATCGTTTACACTGTTCCGAATCCGGGCAACGCTGTTGCTGCGGCGAGTTTCGTTCTGACCGAAGGTGCTCAAACCATCAACGGTAACAAGACTTTCGGTAACGATGTTACGATCGTAGGTAACCTGGACGTTAAAGGCGTCACGACCACGATTGAGTCCACCGTGACCACGATTGCTGATCCGACCATCACCCTGAACAAGGGCGGCTTGGCGGCTTCGGGCGGTGGCTCGGGTATTGAAATTGAAGAAAACGCACTCATTACGGCCTTCTGGGAGCTTGCTGCGACCCGCGATGGCTGGAACATGCTTACGCCGACAAGCGCCTTCGTCGCAACAATCAAAAACGATCAGCTTGCGGCCAACCGCACGTATGAATTGCCGAATGCTTCAGGCTCTTTCGTCCTTGGCCCGTCTACTCCAGCCGGCGTAAACAAGCAGATTGCTTACTGGACTTCGGCTACTTCGATCGGTAACGAAACTG
>Ga0315288_10012595_pt1 | contig 10620 bp, 11 predicted proteins | sample YL17G11_20_MG_FD_203454 | JGI IMG/M metagenome (GOLD analysis project Ga0315288, IMG submission 203454) | Sediment microbial communities from Yellowstone Lake, YNP, Wyoming, USA - YL17G11_20 | ecosystem: Environmental > Aquatic > Freshwater > Lake > Sediment | place: USA: Wyoming | collected...
CGCGGGCGCCGTGGCCGAAGACCTCGATTCCGGTCTGGGTCTCGGAGAAGGCCGCCCCCCCCGGGAAGGTGTAGTCGTAGATCTCGTAAGGGCTGAAGGAGAGATGCCGCTTCACGCTGAAGGCGACGAAGGCCGGCTCGAAGCGGCCCGCGCGGACGTTCAGCCAGCCCGTCTTGAGGCGGGGGAAGACGACGTTGGCCATCTCCAGCGCCCCCTCCTGGCCGGCCACGCCCCGGGAGGCCGCGATCTGCGGCGTATAGATGACGAAATACCCGATGTTGCGGCCCAGCAGGCCACCGGAGAGGAGGTCCAGCCCGCCCAGGCGGAGCTGGCTGACATCCTCGGCATCGGGCGTGTTCTTGAACGACTCGTAGTCATATCCCGCGCTGGTCCTCAAGGCGATGGGCGCGGGCCCTTGCAGGACGGTGCGCTCGTCGTTCTCCCGTCCGGGCAGGCGGTAGCCGTTGTCGCGGTAGCGCGTCCCGAAGTCATTGAGCCGCGGAAAGGCCGAATGGCACATGGTGCAGTTGACGCCGTACTTCCGCGCGAAGGCGGGGATGGCCCAGGACTCCCCGGGCCAGGCGGAGATCAGGACGACGATGGCCAGGAACGGCGCCAGCAGGATCGCGCGCTTCATCTCGCACCTCCCTTCGCCGCCTCGCCACCCGCTCCGGCGTCTCCGGGGAGGGCCGGCGGCTTGACGGAGGGAAGGGTCCCGGTGAGCGCCGCGAGGAAGGCCACCAGGTCCTGCTTCTCCTGCCGCGTCAGCCTCAGCGGGAGCATGAGCGGATCCAGGTTCGCATTGGGAACTCCGCCCCGGTCGTAGAGCTCAATCACGTCCAAAAGTGTCTTCTCCGAGCCGTCGTGAAGGTACGGATGGGTGAGGGCGACGTTCCGCAGCCCCGGCGTCTTGAACCTGCCGCGGTCCGCCGGGTCCTTGGTGAAACCCTCCCGCCCGAGGTCGGGATTCGGCTTGTCCATGCCCACGCCGAGGTTGTGGAACGACTGGTCGGAGAAGGCCGCACCGCTGTGGCAGGGGGTGCAATGGGCCTTCCCGTTGAACAGGTCCATCCCGCGGACCGCCTCGGGACTCATCGCCTTCTTGTCTCCCAGGAGGTACCGGTCGAAGGGGGAGGGGCCCGACACGATGGTGCGCTCGAACGACGCGATGGCCCGGGCGATGCCGTCCGTGTCGGCCTCCTTGCCGAAGACCTCCTGGAAGGCGGCCCGGTAGCCCGGGATGGCGTTCAGCTTCCGGACCACGTTTTCGAGGGTCTCTCCCATCTCGATGGGGTTGTGGATCGGCCCGAGGGCCTGCTCCTCGAGGGAGCCGGCGCGGCCGTCCCAGAACTGGAACCGCATGTAGGCCGAATCGAGAATGGTCCCCGAGTTGCGCCCCCCGACCTGGCCCCGGATCCCGGTGTCGGTGGCACCGTGATTGGCCCAGGCGGCGTCGGGCTTGTGGCAGGTCGCGCAGCTGATGGTGTTGTCGGCGGAGAGACGCGTGTCGAAGTAGAGCTGCGCGCCGAGCCGGATCTTCGCGTCGGTCTGCGGATTGTCCGCCGGGACCGGCACGGGAGGGAGCAGGCCGTTGGCGAGAATCCGGTCCTCGGCCGCTGAAGCGGGCGGGCCGGCCGCCCCCAGCGCAAGACCCGCAGCGAGCAGGACCACCGGAAGGAGTCTCTTCATCTGCTGCCCCCTTTCAGGAAAGCACCCGGACGGGTGGGTCGGAACTGACATGCCCGGCAACCGATTCCCGATTTTCTCGCGGATTATAGCAGCGGTGGTCCGGGATCGGAATCGAGGGCGCTTCTCTCGCTGCTGGCGTGGGCCGGCCGGATGAGCGCGGGTCTCTACCAGCGATGATAGGCAGGATGGCCTGGCTTCACGGCCACGAACAATCCGCGGCAGGTGGCGCAGACCTTACCTCCCGTCGATAGCTCCGCTTCCACCCAGGCGCGATCGTCACGGAGATCCACCGGGCGGGCCCGCAGGGTGACCGGGCCGGCGGTGGGGGTGGGGCGCGCCAGCCGGACGCTGTACTCGGCGGTGACGGTGCAGGGGGGGTGATCGACCCCCGACCGCTTCATCAGATGGTAGGCCGCCGTCCAGTTGCTGTGGCAGTCCAGGAGCGTGCCGATGATCCCGCCGTTGAGCACGCCGGCGTAGGCCTCGTGGTGAGGTGAGGGCGTCCAGGCGGCCACCACCTCCTCCCCCTCCGGACGGCTCTTGAGGCGCAGCCCCTTCTCGTTCGCCGGGCCGCAGCCGTAACAGATCCCCGCGGCCGCGTAGCGGTCCTGCAGGCTCGGAACATCCATCCCAATCCTCCTTGTCCGTTTCTTCAGCGCCACGGTTCGACGAAGGCCGGCCCGATCCATCCCAGTCCCTGCCGTCCTGGGATCCAGGCGGGTGGGGCTCTAGCGGGGGAAGGCGAACTTGATGTCCGGCGGGACCTTCTCGGCGGCGGCGACCTTGTACATCTCCCGCGCCGTCATGGAGAGCATGCCGGCGAAGAAGAGGTAGGGCACCTGCTGGATCCGGGCGTTGTTGATGGTCACGGACTCGTTGTAGAACTCGCGGCGGTCGGCGATCTCGTTCTCCAGCGCGCTGACCCGCTGCTGGAGCTGCATGAAGTTCTGGTTGGCCTTCAGATCGGGGTAGGCCTCGGCGAGGGCGAACAGGCTCTTCAACGCGCCCCCCATGTCCGCGCTGGCCTGGGCCATGTCGGCCGGTCCCTTCGCCTGCAGGAACCGGCCGCGCGCCTCGATGACCTTCTGGAGCGTCTCCCGCTCGTACTGCATGTACCCCTCGCACACCTTGATGAGCTTCGGGATCTCGTCGTAGCGCTGCTTCTCCAGCACCTCGATGTTGGCCCACGACTTGTCGACGTTGACCTTGACCTGCACGAGCTGGTTGTAGATCCCGATCAGGTATCCGGCCGCGATGACGGCGGCCAGGACCAGAGCGATCAGCACCACGATGCCCATCGGTTCCCCCCTATCTGAGTAACGATTCCCATGGGAAGGTCCAGCCCCCCGCCACGACGCCGAAGCGGCCCAGGATCGACGTGATCATCGCCAGCGCGCCGGCGCCGCCGGACAGGACCGCCCCGAACGCCTTCCAGCCCAGGAACGACGCGACGGAACGCTCGTCGCGATCGGAGATCATGAAAGTGGACTCCAGCTCTCCCGCGCCGACCACCAGGTCCTCCTGGGGCGCGGCGGCCTTCCGGGCGAGATCCTCGCGCAGCAGGTCGTCCTTCACCACCGCCACGGCCCCGGCCCATTCCTGCTCGTCGAGCGTCCCGCTGCCGTCGAGATCGAACCTCCGGATCGCCGCAGGGTCCTTCTTGACGTCGCGCAGCTTCTCCTGCAGGCAGGTCCGCCGCTCGGCGGCGAGGTCCCGCAGCTTCGACACCGTCCCGATGACGTAGACGAACTCGGCCGGGTCGATGCGCCACTCGCTGTACCGCTTGCGCCTCCCGAACCAGCCCTCCGCGCGCTCGATCCTCTGGTAGTCCCGCTTCAACAGGATGTCGGCCCTCTCCGGGCTGACCAGAATCCTGCCGGTGGGGTCCTCCACGTGGAACGGCACGTTTGATTCCCCCCGGTCGACGACCACCCATTCCCGGCCCCCCTTGCTGCGGTGCCGCTCCTCCTCGATCTGGTAGCGGTAGTAGTGGCACGGGGCCTTCGACAGCGGGGCGGCCAGGGTCGCGGTGCCGGGCGATCGTCCCTGGATCTCCGCCAGCCCCATCGCCACCGAGCGGATGGGCGAGGAGGGAACGTTCTCGACCATGTTCTTCTTCCGGAGCTGGCGGAAGCCGTAGCGGATGAGGAAGCCGCAGGCCACGGCGACGGCGAGATCGAGGACCCATTCCAGGCTCCCGCCCGCCGCAAGCGGGAGCTTCCCCTTCGACAGCAGCGCGGCGAACACCCCCGCCAGCGCCGCCGGCACGATCCAGCGTCGCTGGAGCGCCCACCCGCTGCCCGCCCAGGCCACACGCATAGACCTCCCTCAACGGCCCAAATATAGGTTTTCAGGACAGGTTAGCAAGCGGAAACGCCCCGCGGCCGCCCGGCATTCTCGTCAGTAGAGGCCGGGCACCAGGCACCGGGTTGACCTTCGGTACTCGGCGTATTCCCGCCCGAATTTCTCCTCCAGGAACGACTCCTCCACGCGGATCCGGTAGAGGACCGACGCCGTGATCGGCACGAGGATCGCGGCGAGGCTGAGCCAGTTGCCGAGGGTGAGTCCCAGGCCCGCAAACGCGAGGAGGAGCCCGCTGTAGGAGGGATGGCGGACATGGCGGAAGAGCCCCCGGCGGACCAGGCGATGGTCCTCCTGGATGGAGACCCTCGCGGTGAAGAACCGGCCGAGGGTGACGATGGCGACGGCCCGGATCGCCAGCCCGGCGAGAAGAAACGCCAGCGCGAAACCCAGGCGCCACGGCACGGGGAAGGTGATCCTGGCGGCGGGAACGGCCGCCAGCGCGGAGCCCGCCAGGAGACCGGCGGCTATGGCGCCCCACATCAGGCCGAGGGATCCCCGGTCGCGCACGGTCCCCCTCGCAGCTTTCGACCGGGTCGCCATGGCCAGGACGAATTCCGAGACCGGCCACAGGAGGCTGGCGAACTGGACGACCCTGACGAGGTTCATGGCTCAACCCCCCGAATGGAGAAACGTCTCACGGCCCCGGGTTCATCTCAGGGACGGGCAGAGTGTAGCGCTCGCGCCGCACCTGCACAATCCCCGGCCGCGGCAGCGTACCACGCCGCGGAGAATGCCTGCGGCGGCCGGGACGATATTTGACGGTCCAGACCGTCTCATCTAAAGTGTTTTGCCCTCGGAGCAGAAACGGAAACCGCATTTCATTGGAGATACGCCCATGCAAGCCTTGAAGATCCTCGCGCTCTGCACGCTGCTGGCCGCCTTCCTGGAGTCGGGCCTCGTCCCGGCCCTGGCGGCCCCCAATCCGAAGCTCTCGACCCCGGCCGCCCTGAAGGAGAAGGCGCCCGACACCTTTAAGGCCAGGTTCGACACCTCGAAGGGCGTTTTCGTCATCGAGGTCACGCGGGCGTGGGCCCCCAACGGGGCCGACCGCTTCTACAACCTGGTGAAGAACGGCTATTTCGACGAGTGCCGGTTCTTCCGCGTCATCTCCGGCTTCATGGTCCAGTTCGGAATCAACGGCGATCCGGCCTTGAACAGCGTCTGGAACGTGGCCGCGATTAAAGACGATCCGGTTCAGGAGAGCAACAAGCGGGGATTCGTGACCTTCGCCACCTCGGGGGCGAACTCGAGGACGACCCAGGTCTTCATCAACTACAACGACCGCAACATGCGGCTGGATGAGAGCGGTTTCGCCCCGTTCGGCAAGGTGGTCGAAGGGATGGAGGTCGTGGACAAGCTCTACAGCGGGTATGGTGAAGGCGCTCCCCAGGGACGGGGCCCGGATCAGGGCCGCGCCCAGGGCGAAGGAAACGCTTACCTCACCAAGAGCTTCCCGAATCTGGACTACATCAAGACCGCGACGATCCTGAAGGGCGAGGCCGGGAAGGCCCCGGCATCCCAGCCGGCGACTCAGCCCTCCAAGTAGTTCCGGCGCCCGGGCCGCCCCGGGAAGGTGGCCCTAGCGACTCCCCGGACCCTCCCCTTCCTCCCCGTCCAGGAGGCGGCGGGCGGCGGAGAGGGCCTCGTCCAGGGTGCTGACGCGGCCGTCGAGCTGCATCTCGTAGACGGCGCGGGTGACCCGTCCGATGAGCGGGCCGGGCTCCAGCCCCAGGGCCAGGAGGTGCCGGCCCATCAGGACAGGCGCCGGGGGCCGCTTCTCCACCCCGAGGGACCGCACCCGGGCGATGAACCATTCCTGGGCGTGGGTGTCGAACTCGCCGGTCCGTCCCCGGCAGTCGGCCAGGGAGACCCGGTAGAGCAGCTCCGGCTCCAGCTTCCGGGCCAGTCGCCGGAACGCCCCGTCTCCGACCCGCTCCCGGTTCTTGTAGAAGTGGCTGGGGGTGAGGTGGTGCGCCACGAGCTGCACCACCTGCTCGCGGAGATCGAAGCCCCCCAGCGAATGGATGTTGAGCCGGTCCAGGAAGACGCGGGTCGGCGCGACCCCCGCCTCCTCGTGCTCCATGGACCGGATCCTGCCGTCCACCACGGCGGTGGTGGGGGGCTTCCCGAAGTCGTGGCAGAGCAGGGCCAGCATCACCGCCAGCTGCCGCTCCTTTCCCATTCCGGCGCACTCCTCCCGCCCGCGGTCCATGCAGAGCAGCGTGTGGACCCAGACATCTCCCTCCGGGTGCCAGTCCGGATCCTGGGGGCACCCCTTCAGCGCCGCCAGCTCCGGGAAGAGGCGATCCACCACTCCCAGCCGCTCCGCCCACTCCAGCCCCACCGACGGCCTCTCCGCCCGGAGGAGCAGTTTCTCCATCTCCCCCCAGATTCGCTCCGCGGGAAGATCCGAAAGATCCATCCGCCGGCAGAGATCCGCCGTGGCCGGGTCGATCTCGAGCTGGAACCGGGCCGCGAACTGTACCGCCCGGAGGACCCGGAGGCTGTCTTCCACGAAGGTCGCCGGCTCCACCGCGCGCAGGACCCGGGCCTTCAGGTCTTCCTCTCCCCTCCACAGGTCTATGGTCTCCCCGGTGAGGGGATCGTGGAGCATGGCGTTGACGGTGAAGTCGCGCCGCCGGGTGGCCTCCTCCAACGAGAGGAAGGGATCCCCGGTGACCTCGAAGCCCCGGTGCCCCGGCGCCACCTTGCTGTCCCGCCGGGGAAGGCTCACGTCGATATCGGCGGCCCCCGGCGCCTCGCCGGACGGGACGACCTTGTAGACGGCGAACGACTCCCCCACCCGGTTGACCCGGCCGAACCGGCCCAGCACCTCCGCCAGCCGCTCCGGCGGAAGCCCGTAGACCTCCAGGTCGAGCTCTTCGTGGGCGGGACAGCCCGTCTTCCCCTGCAGGCGCAGAGACACCAGGTCGCGCACCCATCCCCCCACGAGAAGGACGCGCCCCCCGGCCTCCTTCACCGCGCTGGCCATGGCCACCACGAGAGGATTCAGGTCCCGGGCGCCATCTCCAGCCTGACTCTCACTCATGACTCGGCATTATAGGGAGAATGCCCTACTTCGGTGTGGAGACGCTTCGAATAACTTCTAACAAAACCATGAGTTGTCGGTCATTTTCGATTTGTTATAGTATCTGCCCCTTCGGACCCTCCGCGGGCCGGAAGGCCCCGGGGGGAGTCTTCGCAGTCATCCCGGCCTTCGTTGCCGCGGTGCAGGCGGCCCCGGAAGCCGCCTGGACCCGAACGCAGGAAACCTGAGGAGCCGGCAGCAGGGGAGGAAGGCATGGGGGCACGCCAGCGCGTCGGCTGGGGCGAGTATTTCATGAACATCGCCCGGCAGGCGGCGACCCGGTCCACCTGCGACCGCAAGTCCGTGGGCGCGGTCATCGTGCGGGACAAGACCATCCTCTCCACCGGCTACAACGGGTCCATCCGGGGGATGCCCCACTGCGACGAGGTGGGACACGACCTGGAGAACGGCCACTGCGTCGCCACGATCCATGCCGAGGCCAACGCCATCATCCAGGCCGCCAGGAACGGGGTGAACATCAGCGGGGCCGAGATCTACACCACCGCCAGCCCCTGCTGGAACTGTTTCAAGCTCATCGCCAACGTCGGCATCCGGCGGATCTACTACGGCGAGTTCTACCGGGACGAGAAGAGCATCCGGATCGCGAAGCAGATCGGAATCGACCTCATTGACCTGGGCGCCGGCGGAGAGAGCGAGTGATGCCGGCCACGGTGGTCCTGGCCGCCGGGGAGGCCGAAGCGGCCCGGCTCCTCCCGGCCCTGGAGGCCGCCGGCCTCGCGGTCACCCGCCTGGAGCCCGGCGAGGCCCGGGCCGGCGTCCTGCGCGCCTTCGCCCCCCGTCTCCTGGTCCTCGAGAGCGCCTCCTCCCTTTCCCCGGAGGCGCTGCAACCCTACTGGGAAGGCCAGGAGATGGACGGCCATCTCCCGATCCTGCTCTTGGAGCCTCCCGGCCCCCCTGCCTTCCGGCTGAACGAGCTGGACAAGCCCGTGGACCGGGTGACGACGCCGGCCGACCCCCGGGTGGTGGTGGCCCGGATCGAGGGACTGTTCCGGGAGCGGCTCATCCGGATCTACCGGCGTCACTTCCACGACCTCAGCCAGCCCCTCACCATCGCCCGGGCCTACTCCCAGCGGGCGCTGAAGCTTCTCCCTGCCGAGGACGCGCTCCGCCCCACGCTGACCGAGCTGGACCGCCAGGTGGAGCGGATGTTCCGGATCGCCGAGGAACTTCAGAGGAGGCGGATGGAGTGACGAAGAAAAAGAAGACGGCCCCCCCGACCCCCGGTCCAGACGACATCCGGCGGCGATGCGAGGCGTACCTGGAAGCGGTCAACCGGGAGGAGTACCTCTTCGCCTCGGGGCTGAAGGCCGAGACCGACCTCTTCGACATCGAGGAGACCTACGCCGATCTCCCGGATCTGGCCACCGTGCAGGCGGTCACCAAAGAGCTGGCGAAGGCCCGGGGCGACGACGCCCTCCGGATCTTCCACCTCCTCAACTTCCTGCTGGACCAGATCATGGAGACCCAGGTCGGCCCCCTCCAGAACCGGCTCTACGCCAGGCAGGGAAAGGCCACCCTCAAGATCCGCGAGGCATCCCTCCCCTTCCGCCGCAGCCAGGCCGCCCTGGCCGCCGAGCCCGACCGGGTGGTGCGCCTCCTCATCGGCAGCGAGCAGCACCGGGTCTTCGCGCACCTCAATCCGATCCTCGTCACGATCCTGAAGACCCTCCATGCCACGTCCAAAAAGCTCAACCGCGGCGGGCACGTGGAACTCTGCGCCCGGAGGATCGGCGTGAACCTCCCCAGGCTGGGAGAGGCGGTGGACCGGTTTCTCTCCGACACCCGGGACCTCTACCTGGAGCAGATGGAGCGCGCCGCCCGGGAGCGGCTGGGGCTGGCCCTGGACGACCTGCGCCGGGAGGACATGGCCTTCATGCTGGGCGGGTCGGAGTTCGATGAGGCCTTCCCCGCCGGGAACATGGTCTCTCTCGCGGAGAGGATCCAGAAGGAGATGGGCCTCGATCCCACGGCCGGCGGGCGGATCGCCTACGACCTGGAGGAGAGGGAGGGAAAGTCCCACCGGGCCTGCGCCTACATGATCCGGGTCCCGGACGAGCTGGTGGTCTCGCTGCGCGCGAAGGCCGGGCCGGCCGCGATGCGCCAGTTCCTGGAGGAGGTGGGGCAGGCCCTCCACCGCGCCGCCGTCGACCCCTCCCTCCCCTTCGAGTTCCGGTGCCTCGGGTTCCCGCCGGTGTTCCAGGCCTCCGGCCACCTCCTTGGACGCCTCCTCCTGGACCGCTCGTGGCTCGCGAAGCAGCCGGGCATCGGCAAGAACCCCGATCCCCTCCTCTCCTCCCTCGCCCTGAAGGAGATCTATTTCCTGCGGCTCCTGGCCGCCCAGTTCCGTTACGAGATGGCCCTGCACGGCGACAAGTCCCCGGAGAAGCTGGACGTCGTCTTCTCCGACATGATCGCCGAGCACTGCTCCGTCCGCTTCGCCCCCGAGGCCTACCTCTATCTGACCGACTTCCACTTCAACTCGGCCCGCTACCTGCAGGGACTCCTGCTGGAATCGGTCCTGCGGCGCCGGCTCCGGGAGCGCTTCGGGCACGACTGGTTCTCGAAGCGGGACGTGGGGGGGTTCCTGAGGGACCTCTGGAAAGGCGGGGCCCGGCTGACCTATTCCGACGCCATGGAGCGGCTGGGAGGGAAGGAGACAGATTTGTCACCCCTCGTTGACGACCTCAAGTCGCTACTGGCTTGACTCGGGGGGCCGGGGAAATATATTGAACCGGGGTCGTACCGACAGACCCGCCTGACGGAGAGGGGCCATGCCCGTCGATCTGTCCAATTCCACTTCCGAGGAGCTGTTCCAGAGGGCCCTGGATTCCCTCGAGAACAAGCAGTACCAGCAGTGCATCGCGCTGCTCCAGGCCGCCATGGAGATGGAGAAGCAGGAAGGGAGCCCGAACCCCCGGATGAAGCATCTCTCGTACCTGGGGCTTGCCCTGACGCTCTCCCAGGGGCGGTCCGAGGAGGGGCAGAAGATGTGCGAGCAGGCGGCGAGCCGCGAGTTCTACGATGCCGACCTGTTCTGCAACCTGGGGATTGTCTCCCTGAGGAACCGCCGGAGAAAGCAGGCCTTCGAGGCGTTCCGGAAAGGGCTCGTTCTCAGGCCCAAGCACCGCCGGATCGTGGAGGAGCTGAGCCGCCATGAGCGGCGGGAGCCTCTGGTTTTCTCCAACCTGCCCCGCGATCACTTCCTGAACGTGATGGGGGGGAAGATCCGCTGGCGGCTCCGGCTCCTTTTCAGTCGCGACTCCCTCGCCAGCGACTGACCCGAATCGCCGGGAATGTGTCCCGGCGCCAGCCTGGCTCGTTCCCGTACACACCCACAACTTGACTAGCTGAGCGCCCGCGCTGCAAACGGGGACCTGGCGGGGTTTACGGCGTCGCCGCAGGCCCCGGAATCGGCTGCACCTCTCGCATGCGCTCCCGCAGCCGCCTCACCAGGTCGC
>Ga0315288_10012596_pt1 | contig 10620 bp, 5 predicted proteins | sample YL17G11_20_MG_FD_203454 | JGI IMG/M metagenome (GOLD analysis project Ga0315288, IMG submission 203454) | Sediment microbial communities from Yellowstone Lake, YNP, Wyoming, USA - YL17G11_20 | ecosystem: Environmental > Aquatic > Freshwater > Lake > Sediment | place: USA: Wyoming | collected...
CCGGCGATATCGATCCTAATAAAAGTATCGGAGTTTTTTTGCGAGGCTCCTCTGGCAATAGTGCAGGAGCTACGTTTAGCTTTGTTTCTAGTTTTGATACCGGTAAAATTGGAGATCAATCATTTCAAAAATTCATTACGCAAAGCGATCCTGAAAGTGCAAATTATGTAAATAGTGGAGGCCTAACAAATGACGTTCTTGGAATTAATAACGCGGTAAAAGCCACTATACTATTTGATCCTGTAGCTAGAATTGGAGCAATAGGAGCAGCCACACAAGCTCTAAGCACTCAAATAAGCGCCGTTAATGATACTTTTCTGATAACTAAAATATCTGAGAGATTAACTCGTAACAAAGGCGGCCCTCAAATAACCATTAGAGAATTACAATCTGACACTAGGCTATCTAATAATAGAGCAAACAGCACCGGGATTACCAAAATAATAAACGAAATATCTGCATTTGTTTCAGAGCGCCAAAAACTATTATTATCAGCGACTAACTTAATTAAAAACTTAACAGAAGGAATCCAGTTAAACGACCAAAAGAAAGGAGCAACTTCAGCGCTATTTCCGTCTCTAAATAAAAAGGGATCTATTCCTGGCATTTTGAAGCACATGATTGAACACGAAGACAATGATGATTTTGGCCCTGGTTCTGGTGATCGGTTTGTGATTAGGGAGCGGCAAATACTAAATCTTAAAATACAAGAAGAGCCGCCAGCGCATACAATAGTCGGTGTTAACGGGCTTTTTGGAGACGGGTTTGTAAGTACCTCACAAGCGCTTGGGCTGTCTGCTGATGGAGGCAATGTTGTTACAAGTGCTTATGCCGTTGATTATGATATGTGGCGTCAATATGGATTTAAAGCTCCAAGGTCAGTTAGTGCTCCGTATTTTTCAGATCCCGACACTCAATGTGCTCCGTACGCAGTATACCTTTTAAATTTGGCACGAAAAGATATATTACAAGGAAGCGTTGATGTTATTGGTAATGAGTATTATCAGCCTGGGGATGTTATATATTTAGAGAGCTATGATCTATTATTTTATGTAACCGATGTAAGCCATAGCTTTGCGTATAGTGGTAACTTTACAACATCATTAACATTGCGTTATGGACATACTCCGGGAGAATATATTCCAACGCAACTAGATATAATTGGTAAATTTATGTATAAAACAAAAGAGTATACGAATTATTTTAGAAGTAATCGTGAAGATGCCGGAGGGGACAATCATATATCAGTTGTAACATTTAGTAACGGCCGCACTGGGACAATACTTGAGCAATTACTATCTGGAAATATGGGGCAACAGAACATTAAAGCTATGAGCCAAATGCTAGTTGCCACCACAGGAATAGTTGATCCTATTAATTTTGTAGATAAAAAACCAATTATACAATTAAGAATATATGCTGATTTAAATTCAAACTTAAAAGCCGCAGCAGAAGAGGTAAAAAACTGGCTTCAAAATCCTCAAAAGTTAACGGCAAATCAAACCGTAATTGCCATACATAAAGAAAATGAAGGGGTTGACATAAATACTGTTAACGTTGAAATTAAAATTATCGATGTAAAAGCTCCAAATGCGCCGAGCCCATCTGCTGCTGCCTGGCATATGGTTAGAACTCTTATGGAGCAAAATTCAGACATCAATGTTTTTTCATCGGCTACCCAAAAAATAGCAAATATCGCACAGCAACAAGATCAAGTGTTATATAACAATATCATAGATGCCTGGTTAGTTTTTGAAGATATTAAGCCTTCTATAAGTACTGGTGCTCAGCCAACAAATAGTGAGGCCGCACAAACTGATAACAAGGCATTAAGTATAGCACAAACTGACGCATTAAACAAAAGCGAATTAAGTGCGGCAGAAGTTAATGCAACATTAGGTCCTTCTACTTTTTAGGTTAAATAATATATGGATATAAATAGCTTAGGGCCAAGTCTTCCTGGAACAATCCATCAAGGCACAATACGTAGGTACAACAAAAACGGTACCGTGCGTGTAGGCCTTAATATGTTGAAGTCCGGGCATACGTTCCCTGCTGAATATGATATGTCCATTCCTACGTCTTGGGCGGGTCCTAATGGTCAGTTTAGCGGAGGGTTCCCGGTAACAGGAGCTTCCGTTTGGTGCGCCATGACTCAAGGTGGTCAGTGGAGTGTAATATCTTATATGAAATCAGATAATACATTTGATAGTAATTTAAGTAGCAACAGAAGAAATATTATGGCTTCTTTGCTTCCAGGCAGATGGCTAACGCAAGTAGATAACAATATTAAAATAATTGCAGATCCAAATACCGGGGTAACTATAGGAAATGCAGTTCAGTATATACAGATAGATCCGATTCAGAAAATATACAGCAATACATTAAGTGAACATTTATCTTTTTCTGAGGCTAATAGAAAAATCACAGGCGTTGTAAAAAGAGATATAGAACCAGATCAAAACCGCAATATCACTGGTTCGGCACTTACTTCACACACGTATGCTTTGCGGCCTATTGGATTAGATCCTATAGCTACAACATCTATATCATCTTCTTTTAGGGGCAATCCTTCATTTACGGAAAATCGCGAGTTAGTTTATGAATTTGATAATAGCTTCGGTTTTACGGATGACAAGACAGAGATAACATTATATGATAACCCTGAAATTAAAGTTCCAACTACTTTGTTTTTTGATAGACGGGATGGAAGAAGCGACACATTAAGTTTAAGTCTAGTTGCCCCAAATCAATTAATGGAATCGATTAAAGGTACCGTTGTTGATGCAAATGGTAATCTTATTGATTTGAATCGTAATATTCTTCCCAGCGGCAAAGATTCATTATCATTCCAATCTTCAGAAAATAACAAATCTGCAACGTTTATATCTCTTAGAGAACAAGCTAGAAAAACAATCGCGTATCATTTTGAGTTAAATGCGCGTAAGGCAAAAATTCCAGATAATGCCAGCATCGCAACTCCAACAGATTATGCAAGAGATAGAAGTAGATTTTCAATAGATATAGATAAAGAAGGTCAGTTTAAAATAAATGTACCATCTTCTAGCGAGATTGGTAACGTTCCATTATTAACGAGATATGAAAACTTTTCAACGTTACGATCAGTTGCTACAAATGGAGAAACTGATCCTAATGAATTTTTAAGAAACCCAAACAACATAGATATCTATAATGAATCATTTGGCGTTGGCGTAATAGAAATTACCAGCAAGTCAGATACGCTAAAAAGTTACGCATCAACAAATGATAGGGTCACTGGAACTCCTATAAAACTTGGCACTGCTTATCACGATTTACAGCAAACACTTCAATTGCATAATAGAGTTAATCCAGTTGCCTGGTATACAGACAGCACTTTAAATAATCAAGACATTACTCCTTTGCCGGGGAATATTGTCAGCCCAAATATAATTGTTTCAGGCCCTGATTCCGGCACAGATAAGCCTAATGCTGGTGGCCGATCAGGAACAATTAATTTGGACGGATTTTTAAGCATTAATATAGGCTGCAATACGGTAGATCGTCAATCTTTATGGGTAGATATGGCAGGCGGAATGGTAATGAATGTAGGAAGAGATTTAAACAATAGGAGTTTATCAGGAAGATTTGATGGTGATATATTAGTACAAGTAGGTGGAGAAACTGTTGCTAATGATAGTAGATTTGGCTCATCTAACAATGCCGTAAGGGCTGGGACAGTTGATATAAGAGTAGTTGCCGGAGCTGGACCTGGGGCGCAAGGAAACATGACAATTGTAAGAATAGATAATACTGGAGTTAGAATATCAAGTGCTGGCGGCGTTGATATAGTAAGTCACGGATTAATGCGCTTTAAATCTATTTATAACGACATTATTTTTGATGCTAAGTCAATATATTTCTATGAGAATGGGTCTGGAAATGGCCGTTTGGTTATGCGAAATCCAAAGCACGTTATTACTTAAGGTTTAAATGGTTTGCTCACCCTCTGACAATAATCTGAATCCTGGTCCAAGTATACCAGTTCCGCCTATTCCTGGGTTTGGCTTTCCGTTCATGCCCCCAGCAATACCTTATCCTGACATTAAACTTCCCGATGGAATTCCAGAAGATCTGCTAAACCTTCTGAGCAAAATCCTTGCAAACATTCCTGGCGGTATAATGCTGCCATTTGTAAATACAGCTTCTAAAAAAATATTAGATTTGATTGCAAGTTTACTTAATCAGCTTTCCCCGTATTTATCGTTGTATAATTTCTTTCAAGCGCTACTTAACATGATTATGTGTATCATGGATGTTTTGTGCGCTTTGATGAATCCGTTTGCAATTTTCCGCGCTCTTAATAGATTGTTTAAACGTTGCTTGCCAGACTTTCTTAATTTGTTTCCATGGCTTGCCCTTATCGCCATGATTATAGCTTTATTGCTTCTTCTGCTTGCTTTAATTGATTATCTCATATCTCAGATAATAGCAATCATTCGTGACATCATTGAGAATTTACTTCTACTCGCTAAAGTTATATCATTCAAAGGAACTGAATCTGACATAATTGCAGCGGCTAGAAAAATTGCAATGTTACTTTGTATAATTGAACAACTGTTTGCAATATTGGTTGCCTTTAAAGCTATTATGGCAATTATACAGGCATTAGCTGCCATAGCCGGAAGAAGTGTGTGTGGCTCTGGAGATACTGAGACTGGAGACGACCCTGGGTGTTGTGATCAAAATTCTTGCCCAGATTTCATAAGTCAAAATCCAGACGGACTAACTGGTACCGTTGGAGAATTAATTTATTACTCTCAAGCAAACAACGTATTGATAGGACTCCTTGCCGATCTTGTTGTTCCGCCACTAAGAAATGAAAGTTGGCAATTTGTAGATCTTCAAACGCAGCAGTTCAATATAAAAAATATAATTACTCCTAGCGCCGATGGAAGTATTTATTGGCCAGACGGAAATACATTCGCAGCTGACTCAAGTGTAAAACGAGCGCCTTACTTACTTGACATGACAATGAATATAAACCCTCATGTATTTAATAGCTCTGACGTTGGCGGGCTTCGTGAATTTGTAATAAAAGACGCAATAGCAGTGCAAAAACCATATATCGGGGCCACCACATTTAACGGGAGCATTGATTATAACAAACAGAACGGTACAATACTAGTTCAAGGCGGCTTGGTATATGAGGCCGACGGAACAACCCCATATTTAATTAACGGGGTACAAGCAACATTAAATACCTTTATACATAAGCCGGCTATTCAAGGGGCTCCCGCGTCTGAAGATGGATATTTTATACACAATATAAAGTATACATTAAAACCAAATCATGCAGCGTTGGCGATAACGTATGGATTAATTACTGCTGGGTGTATTCCTGCCATTGCCTCTGAGCGCGCCATAGTAAACATTGTAGCGCAAACGGCGGTCCCACAACTTGCATCCGTTATAAGTAGGATTGGTCCGCTTCCAGATATTGACGCTGCCATAACTTGTATGACTACTGCTTTGGCAAAACTAAGAACAGATGTATCTCCAGTTAACACGGCAATATTTCAGGCTGAAGTTGAAGTATGTTTGGGGACCTTAAGGAAACAAACTATAGATTCGTATACCGCTTGTGTTACTGGCGGGGTTAGCCCATTTAAAACAACTGTATCACTAAATACTAATTTACAGTTCACTAGTTTACCAATCAAGGTTTCCGTGACATTGAGAGATCCAAGCGGAACTGTGATTACTCAAAACATGCCTATAGAAAGCCAGGCCGAAATAGCAAAATTAATTACCTCTGATGTTACTTTTGGGAATGTGTCAACCTTTGTATACGATGGCTATCAAGATTTCGTGGCAGATTTGACATCACCCGCCCCTGGAAGTGGTGAGCTTACGGCGTCATTTGAGGGAAATGTAATTAGTATTGTTACCGGGCAAAATAATGATGCTACCCCTACCGCAATAACTAATGACACTAAGACGTATACTTTTGTTGGAGCTGGTGCTGGCAGTGCGGATCCTGTACCGCGCCGTAACGAAAGCGATATTGGTGGTGGTGATTAATGGCGGACAAGATAGTATCTGATAAGTCTGTTGATGAGTTTGGACCAGATCCAGTAACCGAAGCAGACAGTGATGACATTAGCAGTGTTCATATTAATTTAGACGATTTATATCAGCGTTTTATTGGGCCGATTGAGGCTAAACGCAGTGTATCTGCTCCTAACACATTGACGCAATCAATTGCGAAAAAAACAAATAGTAGCGCGGCGTTGCTCATCGAACGTATCTCTAAAACATCACAAAGCAATTTAAGCAACGCATTAGTTGATCCTAAAAAAGCACAAGAAAGCAGAGCGCATACTTTTTATCGCATGATTGGGCTTCCGGTAATTCATAGCAACTTGGGTGATTTTTATAATCCGGGCTTTAATCCTGAAGACAGCGGTGAAGTTGCTACCAAAAATTCTGATGTTAAAAACAACCCAGATCCAAATATATTAAAACTTCAAACTAATAGAGAAAATGAGGCAAGAAAAAGAATTCAAATGTTTCAAAACTTGCCATTGGACTCGTCAGTATTCCCTATTGCGATGGCATTTGTTAAACCATTTAGAGTTATTAATGCTAAAGGAAATTTTGTTAATTTTAATGATTTGGACCCTCAAACATTTACAATTACTGCTAGGCAACTATGGATTTCTAATAATTATGAGTTGCAAGGGGGCGGGGCAATAACTAATTTTTTCAGTTCAAATTCTCATATATTAAGGCCGCTTTGTGTCAATTCTGTTATTAGCGATACAGTCCAGCCTGAAAAAAATATTATCTGTGTCCCATTTCTGAAGGATAAAATAAGTACAAGATGCGAGACAAATGTATATTGTGACCGGCCTGGGATTGAATTCATTTTAAGAATTCGTTTGGCACAGAGGTCATTAGACAGCAATTTAGCTAAAAATATAATATCCAAGATAGATCCTAAAAAGCCAGTTCAAGGACTAACATCATCAGATCTTCAGCAGTTAGCTCAGGCGCTACTTGGTGAAAAAAAGATAGACTCTTCTCAAATATTGAGTTCATTAAAACTTAACTCTTCTGGGCTTAAAACAGGACAAAGTTTAGTAAAAATGATTAAGGCTCTGATTGAGATTTTAGTCAAATCTGTGAATACAATATCTGATTCTAGTAAAAATATTGATTGGACCCCTATATGTAGCGAGTTGGGCCCCGAAGACTCTAAACATATGAAATTTGAAAGCTCCGTTAAATTAAAAAAAAGCAGCTCTCAAATACAGCAAAGATTAGATCAGTTAAATACCAAATCAATTATATCAAAAATGTCTAGCATATCGCCAGATTTAAGTCTTGGTAATTATGCACTTTCATATTTTCAGCAAACAGAACAGCTTTATGATTCTTTTATTCAGGAGGCTGAGGGACAAAAAAACCATTATTTAGAATCAGCAGCCGATGCATTGAGAGCTATAGAAATTATTACAGGAGAAGTTAGTGGACTTGGCTTAATAGATATTCTTTGTATTTACACTGCATTATGGACCATAGATTTAGACGTTTTAATTAGTATGTTAGACGTTTCATCATTTCAAAGGCTTGTAAGTTACAATCCACAATTAATAAATGAAAATGTACAAAAAAGAATGTTTGCGTCCGGATTTGAGCCTGTGTTTCCAATAGGTAAAGCAATGCAGATGTTAGAAGATAAGGTTGTTCATTTATTATCTTATGCTGACGCCCTTTATGTAAGCGTACAGCTTGGCCAGCCAAAAATTGTAGATGGGGGCTCTTCTCCAGAAGGAACATAATGTCATTTGGAAAGAAATTGGTCAACCAGAAATTGTTGCGGGCGGATCTACACCAGAAGGAACTTAATGAAAAAATGTATTAAGTGTGGTGAAGAAAAAAAAATAAATAAAGACAATTTTTATTTTCGTAAAAGCAAAAATAATACTTATATATGTAATTCTAAATGCATAGTTTGTATTAAATTAGATAGAAAAATATACAGAGAAAACAATAAAGAAAAAATTAAAGCAACAAAAAAAATATACAGAGAAAATAATAAAGAAAAAGTACTTGCTGCATCTAAAAAATGGATAGATGAAAATAAGAAATCATACGAAGAGTACCAAAATAAATATAGAGAGTTAAATAGAGAAAAAAGCAAGGAGCGCCATAAAAACAATAAAGAAAAAGAACAAAAACAAAATAAAGAATGGGAGTCTAAAAACAAAGAAAAAAGAAATAAATACAGAAGTGAACGAAGAAAAAATAATTGTATTATATCTATTAGAGAGGGTTTTGGTAGGGCAATTAATAAGGCTTTAAAAAAGAATTGTTCATCTAAGAAGGGTAATTCTTGCTTGCTTTATTTGCCATACACCATAGATGAATTAAAAAAGCACTTACAATCTTTGTGGGAGCCGTGGATGAATTGGGATAATTATGGGAAATATAAAACTGGCGGCCCTAGAAAGTGGCATATAGATCATGTAATTCCACAATCATTATTACCATATCATTCTATGGATCATATTAATTTTCAGAAATGTTGGGCGTTATCTAATTTGAGACCTTTAGACGCCGTTCAAAATATGTCAAAAGGGAAAAATGTCATTTGATTTAAAATTACAAAACGGAGACCTACAAATATCTAATACTAATGATATAGCAAAAGTTGAAGGGTCTGATAAATTAAAACAAGATATTATTAAAATTATTAGCACACCCATTGGATCTAACCCATTATTCCCATGGTACGGATCACCCATTAACCAGTCTTTAATAGGAACTGCCTTTTCCAGCAATTTTATTTCAAATTTAGCATCGGTACAATTAAAGGCGTCTTTAGAAAATCTACAAAATATACAAAAAGAACAAGCCAAAGGTAACCAAATAGTAACGCCGCAAGAGCAAATAGCGGCAGTTCAAGACGTAATAATACAAAGAAATACTGAAGATCCTAGATTTTTCAAAATAATGTTAACGGTATTAAGTAAAGCATTTAGACAAGTTCAAACTTCATTGAATATTCAAATCTAAAGTCGGCATTTTTTCGCATCATATCAGGTTCTCTTGATATATAATAGGTCGAATTAATGAATGATTTTTACAATGAGGCGGTATAATGGCTCGTTTAAAAAGTACAAACGATCTCATTTTGAATGCTTTGGATTTTTTTAGAGCTGCACAGCCTCAGCTCAGCTTAAACCCAGGAACTGTCGCAAGAGATTTATTTGTTGACAACCCCTCCACACAATTATCTAGACTTTACGAAGAGTTAGCTCGTATTCGTACCTCTCAGTCATTACGACTTTCTATTGGTATTGATTTAGACAGATTGGGGCAAAATTATGGAGCTACCAGAAAGCAGGGCTCTAAATCAAGTGGGCCGGCTCTTTTTACATTTAACGCAATAGATGCAGATATCCCAATAAATAAAGGGGATATTGTTACTGCTAATAATGGCGCAACATTTGTAGTTGTTAATAGCCAAACAGTAAGTGCAGTTTTCGCTAACACATATAGGGCAACCGCGTCATTATTTAGGACCGCGTTAGATTTCGTTGGAAACACTGACCAATATGCAGCGCAAGTAAGTCTTGAAGCCACATCAATCGGCACTATTGGCAACATTTCTAAGTATGCATTAAGTACAGCGAGTACTGCCGGTGTATCAGGGGTAATTAATGCGGTTGCGTTTGGTGGCGGGTCAAATTCCGAAGATGATTCTGCTTTTAGGAATAGAGTTCTTGCTATATTCAGCGGGGCAAATACCGGCACATCTTTAGGGTATAGAAACGCGGCTCTATCAGATAACGCTGTGCTTGATGCAATAGTAGTTGGGCCAGGAGACACTTTAATGACTCGTGACGGGACACAGGTTAATGTAAGTGAAGACGGAACTAGAACAATAGTATCAGAAGGTACTGGCGGGAAAGTAGATGTTTATATTTTTGGAACAAGGCTTACCGAGATACTTGATAGTTTTGTATACCAAGATAAGAGCAATAAGCAGGATCCTACAGATCCTAAAAATGATTTTGTGTTAGGGCAAATTGCTGCTGATGCCGGGAAGACTGTTTCAAGAAAGCGACTTGATGATTTACAAACCGGGGTATTGCCAAGCCAGCCGGTTAACAACATCTTTATTGTTTCAGGATCTTCAAGTGGTGAAAATTTCTCACAAAAGCAAACTGATTCACTTGGCAGGGTAACTGGAAACTACGAATTAATTAAAGACACAGGTGCTTTTGCTGGAAGTCCTTGGGGTTTTGACAAACTACATTGGATTAGTAATAAAATATCTGGATTTTCAGAAGATTTAACTAAAGGACGTTTTAACGGGCAAGATCCTGTAACATTTACTGATGTTTTAAAAATAAGCGCTATAAAACAAAACATTCAAGTAAATAATGAAAACAGTAGAATAAACACATCAGACAGAACATCAATTCAGCTTTCACACTTCCCAATTACTTCAGTCACAAGAGTATTTAATCTTACAACTGGAGAGAGGTATGTTGTTGCAAATCAAAACCCAGATGGAACAGGCTCTACCAACACAACTGGCCGAATAGTTATTTCGGGCAACACATT
>Ga0315288_10012598_pt1 | contig 10618 bp, 9 predicted proteins | sample YL17G11_20_MG_FD_203454 | JGI IMG/M metagenome (GOLD analysis project Ga0315288, IMG submission 203454) | Sediment microbial communities from Yellowstone Lake, YNP, Wyoming, USA - YL17G11_20 | ecosystem: Environmental > Aquatic > Freshwater > Lake > Sediment | place: USA: Wyoming | collected...
CCAGAAGCGAGCGTGGGTACTTGGCCGGGACCTTGTCAAAGACTTCCATGGCGACGGCCGGCGGATGGGGATGCTCGCCCTCGAAAAAATGGAACGGGAGGGCCGTGCTCCCGCCGATCGTGACCGTGTGGGAGCGCGTGCCTCCCTGCTCGGGCGTGGCTCCGATGGTCACTTCCGCCACCTTCCCCGGATTTTTTTCTCTCGGGATCTCAAAGCTCATGGGCTGACCTCTCGGGGTTTTCCGTCATTCGTCAAGTCGTTCAGGAGACGATGGATGGTCAGATAGACCGGGGAGTCCGTCGGGACGTCCCAGATCGAGTGTCCTTCCTGATCCATCCTCAGCAAATGGTCGTCTTCGGGGACCGAAGCGACGAGATCCAACCCGGTCTCCCGGATCAAGGAGCTGACGGAGCCGGGAAGAGGGCCGCGGACCCGGTTGAGGACAAGGAATTTTTGATCGACTCGGGAATCCAGTTCTTTCAGAAGACGGCTGATCCTGGCGGCGGCCCGGATCCCCCGGGGGGAAGGGTCGGAAACGACGAGCAGGTCATCGATCCTCTGGGTCGTGCGGCGGCTCAGGTGTTCCAGGCCGGCTTCATTATCAATAACGACGTGAGCATAGTTGGCGCTCAGGGTATCCAAGATTTCGCGAAGGAGATTGTTGGCGTAGCAATAGCAGCCCGGACCCTCCGGCCGACCCATGGCGATGAGGTCGAAGCGGGCGGTCTCGACAAGGCCGGCATGGATCTTGTATTCCAGAAACTGGGGCTTGGTCATTCCTCCCGGCAGGCCGCTCACCCGGTCCTTCATCTCTTCCCGGATGTTCCCGATCGTCTCATTCAGGGTGACGCCCAGGACATCATTCAGATTGACGTTCGAATCGGCATCTACGGCTAGAATGGATTTTGTGTCATGTTCGCTCAAGCAGCGGACGATCAAGGCGGCGACGGTCGTTTTCCCCGTCCCTCCTTTTCCGGCGACAGCGATGGTCCTCATGGTCTTGGCTCAAAAGAGAGGCGGCATGGAGAGGGCCGGGTGGTTCATCCTGGTGATGTATTCCAGGACCTCCTCTTCCGTCTGGGCGACGGTTTCATCGGCGATCATCTCCACAAATTTCTCGAGCCCATGCCGCCGTCCGATTCCCCGCAGGGCGGGCTCCATCGTTTCTTTTAGCTCCCTGTTCATCCAGACGATCCGCCGGGCGCCGCCTTCGGCGCTGATGAATTTCCGGCTTTCGATGTACAGCTTGCTGTGACCGATGAAGCCGGGAGTCTGCACACCCCCGCCCACCGTCCCGGCCAGGGTGGAAAACTTCATGCCGCTCGGTGTCAACCCCGGATAGGCGCGGTAGACGGTCATGATGCCGTTGGTCGAGGGAAGCACGCAGGAGATGCATTCGAAGCAGCCGCAGGACGTCATGGGAAAGTCGATGAAGCTGTACAGATTGAAAATTTCGAGGGACTTGTGGGAATGGGCGCTGACGAATTCATTGATATCTTTCCACTGGCCTTTGAGGGCATCGATGGCCGGGCCTTTTTTCACCGGCTGATTGGGACCCGTGGGGGTGATCTGGAAAGCGGCTTTTCCGTCGAGCCAGTTGTAGGCACCGCAGAGCCCCGACCGCTCGGGCGTGATGATGCAGACATGGTTCGGCGCGAAGGATTGGCAGAGAGTGCAGGAATAGAACGTGTCCACGGCCTCATCCGTCATGTCGGCGAGGCGGACATCTCTTCGCTCATAAACCTTGCGGGCGAAGCCGATCCGGTTCAGGATCTCCTTTTCGTCGGTGATGACCGTGATCTGGACCTTGTCCACGATCTTCCCGAACTCACTGTGAAGTTTGGCGTGGATGATGGAGCCGAAGTGCTTGAACTTGAGCCCTCCCCCTTTGGCTTCCTTGCTGATCCGCACCCAGTTGATGTCGCGCTGCCCCATATGAAAAAGACCGTGGGCGCAATTCAAGAAGTCGTGGAAGTGGCGTTCCAGGATGGGCTCGAAGTCCGGCTGCATTTCCCGGCCCGCCACCTCGACCCAGAGGGAAAGGGGAAGCTCGCTGCCTTCTCCGACATCGTCGATTTCAGGCCCGATGATGTCGATCTTTCCATCTTCGACGTCGCTTAAATCCCGGGTTGTCAGAAGCTCGAAGCCCGGCCTGACCTGGCCGGCCATTTCCACGTACATCTCTTCCTTGCGGACCCTCTCGCCTTGAAAAGCCGGCCCGAAGGGAACAGGCACCGGGACCTTGTCGATGGTGATCTTGAGGCCCCGGACTTCAATAGCCTTGGCCACGATCTTGTCGACCGGAACCGGGGAGACCACATGCTCGTAGGTGCAGACGCCCGTGGGCAGGATCTGGTCGATATCGGTTTCGGCGATGGTCGGAAAGCCGTAGTTGATGGCGCCGGCCGCCTGGGCGTGCTTTTCGTCGTCGACCGGGCCGAAGGCAAGGACGAAGGCGAAGATCCTATTCTTGTTGTAGCGGAGGACACGGCTGTAATCGCCGGGTTGGGCGCCGCCGAAAGAAAGCGCGACGCGGGTCGCGAAGCCGAGAGCATGGATGCAGGCCGCGACATCGTTTCCGAAGGGCACGAGTCTCGTCGGCCATCCCATCTCCACGCCCTCCTCGGCCAACTGTTGGGCCATGGAACGTCCTTCCGTGTCCGCGGCCATGAAGACATAAAGGTTCTTTTCCTGGAGTTCCCTGGCGATCTTCACGGCGACGGCGTTCGTGGGGCAGTATCCGACGCAGGCCGCGAAACCGGGGGCCGTTCCGTCCACGAACTCGATGCCCCGCTCCCTGAGGATGACATCGTCGGCCGCGCCAAGCCAGAGCCGGCCGTCACGGGGAGACGGCTCGAGAAGATACGGGATGGGGTTTTGGGTGTACTTGATGGCCTCGATGATCTCATCGGCAAACAGGGTGGCCATGCCTGCGTCGAGGGTGTGGCCGAGATACGGGAGCCAGAGTTTGTCCGCAGGGACCGGCGGGAGAAGTCTCTTGGCCTCCTCCAGGACCGTTTTTAGATCCTCCAGGGTCCGAACCTTTATTCCCAATAGGCCGTAAGAAATCGGGAGGAAGTAGCCGGTGTTGGGGAATTCGACCTTGGTCCCGGGACCTTTTTCCTCCAGAGCCCGGTCGAGCTCCTTTTCCGCCCGGCCCACGAGTTTGTGCGCCCCGCGGATGGCCCTTGTGGCGATTATTCTGGACATCCCGTTCCCCTCATCTCAGCGATCTTTCAAACCTCAAGATCCCTTCTCATGGCCATATCGAACAGGACCCTTTCCTTGTCCCGGCTTATGCCCAGTTTATCCCGCTTCCGGTTGATATGGTCTATGATCTGAACGGCCATTTTCCCGGGCTCCGGCTCCGCGCCCCAGCGGCCGCCCAGAAGACCTTCAAATTCCTGAAAGATATGATGGCAGAACTTGTCGCTCCCTTCTACGGGAAGCCCGATGCCGAAAATCGTATAGACACCCGAGGCGACGAAATATTGGCCTATGGCAAGGGCTTTTTCGCTCATCCATTGCGGCGCCGCCCCCGCCACCGGAAGGTCGCTGATGTCCTTGCCCAGGCCGCCGACCTTGACCATCTCCGACAGGGCGATGAGGATGCGGCTGTTGTCGACACAGGAACCCGAATGGAGGACGGGCGGCATTCCCACCGCCCGGCAGACTTCCGCCAGCCCCCGGCCGGCATGTTTTTCCGCGTATTCCGGGATGAGAAAACCGGCCTTGGCGCAGTCGATGGCCGAGCAGCCGGTCTGGACGACGAGGACGTCATTGGCGATGAGTTCTCCCACGAGTTTGACGTGGGAATCTCCGCAGGCGGCCTTGGGGTTCGAGCATCCCACCACGGCCGCCACCCCCCGGATCCTGCCGTTGATGACGTTGTCGTTGAGGGGGACATAGGAGCCGCGGAACGATCCTCCGAGCATGTAGTTGATGGCCTCGTGACTGAACCCGGCCACAAGGTCCATTTTGTCCCTGGGGATGTCGACCTTTCCACGGTTCGGGAAATTCAAGATCGCTTCCCTGAGGATCGTCCTGGCCGTCTGGAGGGCATGGGATCCGGAGAATTCCATGTGTCTCGCCCCATCGATCTTCCCTTTGGGCGAGGTCGTGATGAGGAGGGTATGAAAATTCTTGCAGACATCCCGGAGGGCGGGCATGATGCACTGGACGTCGACGATCATGGCCTCCACGGCCCCGGTGGAGATGGCCAGCTCCTGCTGGAGGACATTCCCGGCGATGGGAACGCCGTGGCGCAGCAGGACTTCGTTCGCCGTGCAGCAGATCCCGGAAAGACGGATTCCCGGGGCGCCTTGGGACTTGGCCAGGTCGATGAGTTCCTTTTCCTGGGAAGCCACGACAAGCATCTCCGAGAGAACCGGCTCGTGTCCGTGGACGACGACGTTGACGTTCGTTTCCGAAAGCACTCCCAGGTTCACCTGGCCCCGGACGGGAGAGGGCGTGCCGAAGAGGATGTCCTGAAGCTCGGTGGCGATCATGGAGCCCCCCCATCCATCCGCCAAGGCGGTCCTTGAGGCGTGGAGCATGATGTTCCGGTGATCCTGGTCGACGCCCATGGTGGTGCGGTGCATCATCTCCACGATCTCCCGGTCGATCCCACGGGGGGTTATGCCGAGTTTCTTCCAGAGGGCCTGCCGGGTTTCGGGAGCCAGCCGGACAAAAGAGATCGGGCCTTCCTGCCGGCCGAAATCTTCGAGGGCCTTCTCCGCAACTTCGATGGCAATATCCTCTTTAGGCCTATCTTTGACTGCTATGCCGAGAACCTGGGCGACCTTTTTGAGCTTTCCCACGTCCTTGATGGCGTAACCGGAGTCGGGATTCTTCGCCGCCGTGAGCAGAAACCTGGCCACCTCCCGCCCGTGGTCTGCATGGGCCGCGGCTCCCGCGGCGATCATCCTGGCAAAGTTCCGGGCGACGATGATCTCGGCCGTGGCCCCGCAAACCCCCTTCTGAGGGGATTTTCCCTTCGGGTTGATCCGGCACGGGCCCATGTAACAGTTGCGGCAGCAGGTCCCCCTTTCTCCGAAGCCGCAGCGCGGCTTTTGTTCGCCGGAGCGTTCCCGGACGGTCTCCGTTCTTGGGCTCGGTTTATGAGTTTCGGACAAGATGGCTCACCTCGCACAAAGTGTTGAAGATCCTCTCCGCCAGTTCGGGCGTCAGGGAGCCCGTGCCGCAGCTCGGCGTGATCAGGAGCCGCTCCCGGATCAGGTCTTTCCCGATCCCCTTGCCGGCCAGATTGTTCATCCTGTCATTCAGCTTGCCGGCCAGGGATTCCGGCGATTCCCGAAGGATCGCTTCCGAACTGGGAACAATTCCCCAGGCCAGGGTCCCGCCTCTCTCCAGGAAGGCTTTGACCTCGACGGGGTAATAGGCGATGGTCTCTCCGAAAAGATAGGCGTCGAAGCTGATGATATCCACGCCCGCGTCGATCAAGATCGTCCATTCGGTATTCCCGCAGCAATGGATACCGGCCAGGCCGTTTTCCTTATGGACGGCTTCGATGACGGCCCCCAAATGCCGGACAACGTCCGCCCTCTGGACGCTGACATAGGTGGAGGAGCCGAAGGCGGATAGGATGGGTTCGTCAATAAAGCAGATCTGAGGGCATCCCAGGTGCCGGAATTTGCGGAGGAGCCAGCGGGCCTTCATTTCCGTGCTTTTCACCAGGACGTCCCGGAAGATCTCGTTATAATAGATGGCCCTTTTTTGCTCATCGACCCGGCCCAACCCCAGGGTTATGGGGCCCGTGACCTGGTTCTTGAAATATTGAAGCCGGGGAGGCCTTTTTTCCCGCAGCCTTTTTTCCATGGCATAAAGGCCGCGGCTGAACGCGGGAGAGATCTTGAAGTGATCCAGGTTTTCCGCCAAGTAATTATCATAGAAGGTCTCAAGCTCCGCGGTGATCTCCCCGCTCGTCTCAAAAGACATCTGTCTTTTTTCTTCATCCAGGCTGGTGCAGGGCAGCCCCTCAATATACTGGATCTCCATGGCTTCCCGGAAATCCGTTCTCGGCAGCTGGGGCCAGATGGGGATTTCAGGAATGTTCTTGAGAACGACATCGCAGGCGGCCTCAGGGTCCCGGTGAGGCAGGCTGCCTATGGCCGTGGCCATACCGCGAGGATTGAACGACATGGTTGACCTCCGATGACAAGACGGCTTCATCCTAGCGGAATAATCCCTCCGAAAATAGGATAAGCGGCTTCGAAAAATGTAAAAAGATGCTAAAATTCCCCCGGGGAGTGCTCGCCGGGGGAGAGTCCTGATGGTTTTCCCGTCACCGCCGGCTTCATTTCTTGATCTTCCTGTCCTTTGTCAATAGGCTGTTCACCAGCTCAACGGCGGAGGCGGCATCGGGGGAATAGCCGTCCGCTTTGACCTCATAGGCAAAGGTCTGGGTGACCGGCGCCCCTCCGATGATGATCTTGACCTTTTGTTTCAACCCGGCTTCCCTGACGGCCTCGATGATATCTCCAATATAGATCATGGTCGTCGTGAGAAGGGCCGAGAGGCCGACAACCGCCGGCTTCTCCTTCCGGATGGCCTCGACGACCTGCTCCTTGGAGACATCGACGCCGATATCCCTCACCTCGTAGCCCCGACTTTCCAGGAACGTCCCGACGATCCTCTTCCCGAGATCATGGATGTCCCCTTTCACCGTGCCCAGGAGAATTGTCGCCGGGCGTTTCTGAACGCGATGGATGAAGGAACCCCTGATCAGGTCCATCCCGGCCTTCATGGCCCGCGAAGCGATCAAGACCTCCGGGATAAAGATTTCATTCTTTTTGAATTTCAGGCCCACCGATTCCATGCCGGCGATGAGGCCGGAATAGAGGATGTTATCTGCCGACAGATTCTCGGCCAGGGCCTTGTGGATAAGTTCCTTCATCGCGGCGGAATCCCCTTTTTCCACGCAGAAGGCGATATCCTTCAATATCTTCATTCTCGTGCCCTGAGAAGACGATCCCCGGCGAAGTCCTGCGGCATTATAACACGGGTGGAACTTGTTGTATAATGATGCTGGTTTCCTCGAATGAGAATCCAAGACCATATCAGCCAAAAAAAATTTGGGGATATTTCCAGAAAATATTCTTCTCGGACCCGCCTGCCCCTTGTCCTGGCCGATCTCAAAGGGCATATCCATTTCAGCTCAAGATGCTGCCGGGTCTGCCATCAGCTCATGGCTCATCAAGACAAGGGGTTGAACAGGAAATGCCGAATGAAAATGGTCATGGCCGTCAGGGAAGCTTACCGGTGGGGGGAAGGCTATATCACGACCTGCCCGGCCGGGCTCATCATCTTTGCCGTCCCCCTCGTCTTCGATAAAAGACTGGTGGCGGGATTGTTGAGCGGTTTCGCCGTTTTTCCGGAAATGAAAAAGGACATCCGCGAAGAGATCGCCGGGAACCTGAAGGATTTCGGTGTCGCGGTAAAGCCTGGGCCTCTGGCCCGTCTCAGGATCAGGGTTCTTTTATTGGAAGACGTGCGGACGTGGATCTCTTTCCTGTTGGCGTTGACCCATCAGCATCGCCTCAATGACCTCGCTTTTCTCAAAGAGATCAACGAGAGATACATCCGGCAGTACAAGATCGCGAATGTCATGGAGGAACTGAAGAAAAAATCCCCGGAGGACACGGGGCAGATCTTCGACAAACAGAATGAGATCATCCAGCTGGTGAAGCTCGGGGACAAGACCGGCGCCCGGGAGATCCTGAACGAATTCCTGGGTTCCATCTTCTTTCAGAGCGGGATGAACTTCGAGACGATCAAGGTCCGCCTCATTGAATTGGTGGTCATGATCTGCCGGGCCGCCATTGAAGCGGGGGGCGAGGCCAAGGAGCTTCTCGGGTTGAACTACTCGTATCTAACGGACCTCAACAAGGCCACGGACCTGGAGGAGTTGCTGTTCAAGGTGACGGAGATCCTGGAGAACTTCATCCATAAGGTCTCGCTCATCAAGATGAGAAAGAAGACAATCAAGATGGACGCCGTCCGTGAATATCTCCAGAAGAATTTTGCCCGTAAAATATCGGCACGGGACGTGGCCAGGGTGGCCGGGCTCAGCACCAGCCGGGCCCTCCATCTTTTCAAGGAGGAGACCCATCAATCCCTTTCCGGGTATATCCAAAAACTGAGGATCGATTACGGAAAGCACCTGCTTTTGAATTCGGATCTGGATATCGCGGACGTGGCGGTGGAGACCGGCTTTTTTGACCAGAGCCATTTCAGCAAGGCCTTTAAAAAGGCGGCCAGGATCCCGCCCGCCCGCTTCCGCCGAAAATACAAGCCCCTCGCGGTTTGAGCTACTTGATCAGCCGCTTCTTCATCCGCTTGACGCCGACGACGAAGGCGATCATTTCAAGGACGAGGAGGATGATGAAGTTGAGGGCGAGACCGGGCTTGTAGACACCGGAGAAAACGGCCCGCGAGATCTCGACGGCGTGGGTCAGCGGCAGGAATTGGGCGAAGCCCTTCATCCAGGCGGGAAAGTTGTCCAGGGGGAAAAAGACGCCCGAGAAGAAGAGCATCGGTGTCAGGATGAGCTCCGTGTAATAGCTGAAGAAGTCGAAGTTCGGCGCGAAAGAGGTCACGATCATCGCCAGCGAACCGAACAGGACCCCCACGAAGATCATGAGGACAAAAAGCAGCAGCAGGCTGGGAACGGAAGCCGGGAAAACCCCCATGACCATCGCGACCGCCATCATCAGCGTCCCGCTGACCAGGCCGCGGAATGTCGCCCAGCTGATGTCCCCGGCGATGGCGTCCTCCGCGGAAACCGGGGTCGCGATCAGGGAATCATAGAGCTTTTCGTGGATCATCTTGATGAAGGTGCCGTAGAGGCACTCAAAGGAGGAGGAGAGCATCACCGAAGAGATGAGAACGCCCGGGACCAGAAAATCGAGATAGGGCTTTCCCCCGAATTGTCCGACATAGGCGCCCATGCCGATGCCGAAGGTGATGAGATAGAAGAGGGGTTGGACGAGGCTCGCGATGAACGTCGGCACGATGAACCTCTTGTAGGATACAAGGTTCCGGTAGAAGACATGGCCGACGCGGTAGGAGAGGTTCATTCGATCAGGCTCCGTCCCGTGAGTTTCAGGAACACGTCTTCGAGGGTCGCCGGACGGTGGACGGTGTTGGGCAGGTCGAGCTCGGTGAGTTTCCGCCAAAGGTTTTGTCCGTCGCGGCAGTAAAAGAACAGCGTGTCGCCGGCCCGTTCGTGGCCGCAGGAGAACCCGCCGAGCCGGGCGATGAGCGCCTCATCCTGGTCCGCGGCAATCCGGATTTCGGCGACCTCCCGGCCGATCTCCTCCTCGATAAGCCTGGAAGGCACGCCCTCTTTCAAGATCTTTCCCTGATACATGATCACGATGCGGTCGCAGAGCTGTTGGGCCTCTTCCATGTACTGGGTCGTGAGGATCAGGGTGGCGCCCTGCGTCTTGAGCTGGCGGAGCCTCTGCCAGATCAGGTGCCGGGCCTGCGGGTCGAGGCCGGTCGTGGGTTCGTCGGCAATGATGATCCTGGGCTCGTTAAGCAAGGCCCGGGCGATGAGGAGCCGCCTCTTCATGCCCGTGGACAGCTGGTCGATCTTGCTGTTCCGTTTGGCCTCGAGCTCAACGAACTTGAGGAGGCCCTCGATCCGCTCCCTGGCGATGCGCTTCGGGATGTCGAAGAACCGGGAAAAAACCATCAGGTTCTCGCGGACGGTGAGGTCGATGTCCAGGGTGATCTCCTGGGGAATGACCCCGGTCTTCTTCTTGAGGATCCTGTTATCGATGTGGGCGGGCAGGCCGTCGACCGTAAGAGTCCCCGCTGTCACGGGGGACACGCAGTGGATCATTTTTATGGTCGAGGTCTTGCCGGCGCCGTTCGGCCCCAGGAAGCCGAAGCATTCGCCCTCCTGGATCTCGAAGGAGATGCCGTCGACGGCCGTAAGGTCGCCGTATTTCTTGAAGAGGTTCTTCGCCGTGATGATCGCGCTCATGGTACGAATGCCCGGATCATGATATCAGAATTCGTCGGGAGTTTGAAGCTCGCCGCCCGCGGGCCGGCAGCGCCCATGACCCCCTTCGAGTCCCTTAATAAAGACCGGGCGATCCCCCGCTCAGCCCAGGATGTCTTTGAGCCCGAAGGAGGCCGTATAGAGGCTGCCGACTCCAGACAAATGGAAGGCGACGCGCAGGGTTTCGGCGATCTCTTCCTTCGTCGCGCCGGCCTTCATCGCCTGCTCGGCCAGGGCCCGGACGCCGCCCGCGGCCCCTGCGGCCGCGTCGAAGGCCATGGCTATCAGGAGTTTGACCTTGCGCGGCAGGGCGCCGTCGGCATAGACGAGGGCGTCGGTCTCCTCCAGATGTTTCATGAATTCGGGATCGAGCTTCTTCATTGTGGAAAGCGGATGATCGGACATGATGAACCTCCTTGGGGTTTTAGGTCATCATATCGCAGGACGCCGTTTCGTTTCCAGCGTCCCTTGACAGGCGGGGACATTTGTTCCAAATTCAAGGGGTGAAACGTCACGAGCACCCCGCCCGGAGCCGCGAACGAAAGGCGGCAGGCCGATCTTCCGGGCATCTTATCGATATTCCGGACA
>Ga0315288_10012600_pt1 | contig 10617 bp, 14 predicted proteins | sample YL17G11_20_MG_FD_203454 | JGI IMG/M metagenome (GOLD analysis project Ga0315288, IMG submission 203454) | Sediment microbial communities from Yellowstone Lake, YNP, Wyoming, USA - YL17G11_20 | ecosystem: Environmental > Aquatic > Freshwater > Lake > Sediment | place: USA: Wyoming | collected...
GATAGGGGGGAGGGAACCGCCGGGGGGAAGTGCGCTTCCCCCCTTACACTAATGAATCGCTTGCGATTCATTATCCCCCCATGCTCTTTTAGGCTTATTAAGAAATATATTTTTCTAAATCTTCATAAAGACTTTTATTAGTTTTAGATAATTTTTTTATAATTTCTTTTTCTTGAATATTCAACTTATTATAATTTTTTAATTGTTTTCTTAGCCAATCTATCCAATAATGGTATTCATTTTTTACTTTTGTAGTGCCATTTTTTCTTTTTAGTAATAATACGCATCTTTTAAGAATATGAGTAATTGCTTCAATATTCATATATTATGATAATATTATATATTTTTCTAACGGGGGGAAGCTCGCTTCCCCCCCCTTACCCCCCATGCTCTTGAAGCCCCCATGTTTATAAAGATAGATTGCCAATATTGGCAATTATTGGGAATTGATATGAATATACAATTCCCCTCTTCTTCGCCACATTATTGCAAAATTATTTATTAAATATTTGTTATTCAACAGCAATCTATCAGTAATTTTGCATAATTCATCAAAATGTGGGGTGCAAGAGCATGGGGGGTAAGGGGGGAACGGCAGTTCTCCCCAGCGGTTCCCCCCCTTATTAATAATATTTTTAAAAATATTATTATGTCATTTGCAATCATTGGAAATGGTTTTGTTGGAAAAGCAACACAAATTTTAGCCGAGAATAATCCAAATCTTAAGATGATAATTTACGATATTGACCCGCAAAAATGTCAACCATTGGGCACAAAGCTGGAAGATTTACGAGAGTGTGATATTATATTCATCTGTGTTCCCACGCCAATGGATAAAAATGGGCGGAATCATTTAGGAATTGTTGAATCTGTAGTGGCTGATTTGAAAAAAGTTGTAGATCTATCAAGAACTCATCTTGTTATTCGCTCAACTGTTTTAGTGGGAACATCTGACCGTTTGGGCTGCTATTTTATGCCTGAGTTCTTAACTGAAATGAATTGGCGGGAAGATTTTCGAACTTGTTCTGACTGGTTATTTGGATTACTAGGAGGGTCACAGGATACTGATTTTAGTAAGAAAATAATAAATATTTGGGAATTAGCTTGCAAAAATAATAATATTATGTGTAAGCGAATACATTTTATGGAAAATAAAGAGGCGGAAATGACGAAGTATTTTAAGAATACATTTTTGGCAATGAAGGTCAGCTTTTGCAATGAAATCTATGATTATTGCCAGAATCGGGGGGTAAATTACGAGGTGGTACGGAAAATGTCTGGATTGGATGATAGAATTGGGATAAGCCATATGATGGTGCCAGGAAATGATGGACACCGGGGATTTGGAGGAACTTGTTTTCCAAAGGATACTTCTGCATTGTACAATGATTTTAAGGATAATGGGGTTGAATGTTTTGTCCTTAAAGCCGCTATTGAAAGAAATAATAAATTAGATAGACCTGAAATGGATTGGCGTGAAGATAAAGGAAGAGCGGTTGTTGAGTAAAAAATAGATATATTTTTCTGAAAAATAGATATTTTTTAATTAACATTTCTTTTACACGTTAGATAGGGAAATTCCAAGATTCCTCAAGTTCTCTTAAATTTTGTAACCCATTGCTTAATTCTCTTGCATTTATAAATTCCCTATTGTATTTTAAAAATAATTTTTTTTTTGTTTTTCAATATAAGCTTGCACTTCTTTTTTCCTGCTAACTAGAGCTTGATTTGCATTCCTAGCTTGATTTGCATTCCTAGCTTGATTTGCATTCCTATCTTGCTGTTCTATAAATCTTGCTTCTTGATTTGCAATTCGTTTTGAATTATTATTATTATTTTGTAATGTTCTAAATATAATATTTTCATCAATTCCACCTGCCTTACATAATTCTATTAAATTTATAATTTTTTTATTTAAACTTTTTATTTCTTTTTTTAATTCACCTACATTTTTTTCCGAAGAATTCATACTATATATTAAAATATAAATAAATTTGAATCAAAAATAAGGATAAAAATGAAAAAATAGATATTAGTATTATAATGCCAAACAAGAATATTAATAATAAAATACCAGACGCACCATCAATGTATAAAAATTATGGCGCCCCCGTTTTGTTTATGATAGTTGTGCCAATTATTTTATTCTATGTTTTAAAAAAATCTACTACGGTCAGCCAGAATATATTTCCAAATTGGATATCATTAGTTGTTCTATTGGTGTTTTTGCTATGGGGCTATGGTAGTTTGAGACTATTTCCACAAAATTTTGAGGGATCTAAAAATGTAGATGGAACTGTTCCAAAGTATCAGGGAAATGGATTTCGTTTTTGGATTGCCAGTGTAATTGTTGTGGTTGGCGTATGTTTAAAGTGGAAAAAAGTGCCAGAAATAGTGACTACAAATTTTATTCCAATTATAATGACTTTTAATATTTTTGGACTACTATTTGTGGGGTATTTGTATTTTGCGAGGCGAAAAGAATATTGGGGGAAAGAAGAAGATGACAAAAAAGGATATAGTGGGCTTTTTAGGTTCTATAGAGGGCTGGAATTTCATCCTAGAATAGCGGGGGTTGATATTAAACAACTTACAAATTGTCGGTTTGGTATGATATTTTGGCAAGTCATTATCATTATATTCGCATTTTTTTCATACTATTCAGGAGGATTTAATGTCGCTATGTGGGTGACTGTTGTTTTGCAAACCATTTATATCGCCAAATTCTTCTGGTGGGAAACCGGCTATTTTAATACTCTTGATATAACACTGGACAGAGCCGGCTATTATATTTGCTGGGGATGTCTAGTATTTTTACCGGCGTTTTATACATTTACTTGCTATTATTTGGCAAATAATCCATCAATAATATCAGGGCTAGTGGGCGGGGTGATTCTATTATTGGGATGTTGGTTTATTTGGATGAATTACAAAGTGGATAAGGAAAAAGAGGACTTTAAGGCGAATCCAGATTGTAAGATTTGGGGGAAAAAGGCTGCGTTTTTAAATTGTGATTTTAAAGAAGAAGGGAAAAAACCGTCAAAACTGCTGGTTAGTGGCTGGTGGGGGAAGAGTCGGCATATGAATTATACATATGAAATAGGATTATCTGGATGTTGGAGTGCAGTAGGAGCACCGGTTGGAATAGCCCCTTTCGCATATTTGGGCTATATTATTGCACTATTGGTGCACAGAATTTATCGGGATGAGGATAAATGTCGAGTAAAATATGGAAAATATTGGGATGAATATTGTAAGAGGGTGCCAGCGCGTTTAATTCCCGGGATTTTCTAAATTGGAGGGGGGGGTGCGACCCCCAGAAAATTTTTAATTTCACCAAAGCGGCTGGGTGTTTGGGGGTAAGCCCCTTTCAAAAAGGGGCTATGGGCTTTTGGGGATAAGCCCCTTTTTGAAAGGGGCTAGGGGCTTTTAATTCCTGGGATATACTAGATTAATTTATTAGATAATATATGAGTGGACCGCTTCAGGAGAAGATTATTGAGCAAATCCAGGATATTTTATCCAAAAAAGAAATATTTGATTTCTCTACCCGGTTTTGTGAAGGGAAGAGGAAATTGATTTTGAAAGTGAATGGAGACGCGGATAAATGTATCGCGATATGTTATAATAAATTCACGAACAGTCAAATACTGGCAGATAATGCCAAATGGCTGCGATGTGTAGATTGTAAAATAAGCCGCGGAATAGTTGGATGCAATTGCATCTGGATTATCACTATGTGTCAGAATATGAGTATGGCAGATTTAGATTTTACAGGCTGCAAAATAAAAGTAAAAGAGGTGTATAGTAATGTTTTGAATGGCTTTAGTTGCTATTCAACTCATAAAAATGTTGAAAAATTCGAACGTCAGAATTGCACTAAATTAGTAGGTTGTGATAAAGATGGGGTTGTTAAAGCAAATGTACAAACAGTTGGCACTTTTATTCCTAGGCTAGGTGTTCAAAATAGTTCAAGACGCGCTGGAACTGGAAGTCCAGCTTTTCCTTTGCCAACTAATATTTATGCGATTGTTGTTGATACCGGTATTTTAGCGAGTCATCCTGATCTGAAATCCAAAATATCCACGACTTATAGTAAAAATTATACAACTTCTAACCGAGCAAGATGGAATGATGACAATGGTCATGGAACACATTGTGCGGGAATTATTGGAGCCCAGGATAACACAATTGGAATGGTTGGGACCGCACCTAATGTGAATTTGATTGCTGTGAAAGTTTTGGATAGGAATGGTTCTGGGTCATATTCGAATGTTATTGCTGGTATAAACTACGTGGCACAATGGAAAACTGCGAATCCAACTTTGAAAGGTATTGTAAATATGTCGCTTGGTGGGGGGATTTATCAGCCATTAGATACTGCAGTTCGTAATCTAATTAATAATTATGGAATACCCGTTGTAATAGCGGCTGGAAATGAAGCCCAAAATGCAGCGAATACTAGCCCGGCTAGAGTTGCAGAAGCAATTACAGTAGGGGCTTATACTACTAGTAATAACGTTTTAGCGAACTTTTCTAATTTTGGAAGTGGTGTTGATATATTGGCGCCTGGCGTAGATATACGAAGCTGTTGGTTGAGAGATGGATATAGAATTTTAAGTGGGACAAGTATGGCGGCTCCAATGGTGGCGGGGGCAATTGTGGATATGATTGCCAACCCAGCATTTTCCAATTATACACCAACACAAATTAGAGAGAAATTAGTGGCAGATGCAACACCACTTAATCCAGTTTGCAATAATGGTGTGGTTGGAAGTAATCCAAGAATTACTCTTAATACGGCGGCTATAACTGCAGCGACTACTGATAAAAGTGTCTATATTGGGTCTTATTAAAAAGCCCCATCCTAATAATCTTAGGGGTCTTGAAGGGGAGGATAGGGGGTAGTATTTGGGGGTAATGAATCACTTGTGATTCATTTGTGTAAGCCTCTAATAGGAAGGGGTCTCGGGGAAACCTAGGTTTCCCCGGACATGGGGGGTAAGGGGGAACGGTAGTTTAATCAAAATGACTTTGTCATTTTGATTCAATAAAGAAAAACTCATAGAGTTTTTCTTTGTTCTCCCCAAAAAAAGTGAATTAAAAAAACCTATATTTTATAATATACATATATAAAATGTGGATCAGTATTGAAGCAAATATTGGAGCAGGAAAATCTACTCTACTTCGAGAATTAATTAAAAGATACCCAGATACTATCAATATTATTGGCGAACCTTTAGATGATTGGCAAGCAATGGTTGATGAAACCAAAGGGAATCAGAATATTCTAGAATTGTTCTACAAAAATATCCCCGAATATGCATTCTCATTCCAAATGAACGCATTAAAAACTAGAATTGAAAAGAATAATCGCGAAAAAGTTGAAAATCGGATCAATATTGTCGAAAGAAGTATCATTAGTGACCATTACATTTTTGCTAAAAAATTAAAAGATGAAGGACGATTGAATCTTATTGAATGGCAAGTATATGGCGCATGGTATAAATGGTTGGCTGAGGCGTTTAATGTCCTGCCAGACGCTATGATTTATTTGCGCTGTTCTCCAGAAATTGCTTATGAACGCGTTAAGAAAAGAAATCGCCCAGAAGAGGCGTCCATTACTTTAGATTATTTGCAGTCATTACATCAATATCATGATGAATTACTCATTGGAAATCCCAATTTAAACGTCAAAGTAATTGATGTAAATGAGGATTTTGAGAAGAATGACAAGCGGATTGGAGAAATATTTGGTAAAATTATGGGTGGGGAGCAATAGCTCCCTATTTAGTTATTATTTATAATTTATATTTATATTTATCTTTGGAAACTATAGTCTATTCCTACAAATTCCACACTTTATTTGAAAAGTAGTTACAAAATAAGTGAAAATACAATCACAAAATTTGTGCCCACATGGTAATCTTATATTGCATTGGGTTTCCTTGCAAATCGAACAAATTGAATCTTCATTATGTTCTTGATTTTCAAAAACGGTTATACTGGGGTATTCATCCAAAACAGCTTGAATTTTCTTAGTTTTGACATAATATTCAAAAACTGTCAAAATATTATGCTGATAAATTCTGTCTTCAAATATGGATAATTCATATCTTTCTGAGTGTGATGAAATATACCGCGCAATATTAATGCAATTATAGGCACACGCCTTTCTGAATAAAATTTTAATTGGGGTGGCGGTTACTTTTATTTTTGTTTTCAACAAATCAAAAAATAATTTGAAAAATGTATATTGTCCATTTATCGTAAAATCAATCAAAATATCATTGAATAACCGAGAATTTGTGTCAAAAATTATAGGACATTGTTTTTCATGGAAGATGGATAAAAATTCCTCCATATGCAGAGTCCTAGCTATAATATTCAAACAACAAAGAATAATACTTGGGTTCATTGATTCTTGCACAATATTCATAATTTTTTGAAATTGGACATCTTCAAGATGAATAACATACGGGGGATAAGTAAGATTGAGAACACATGTTTGAAAATGCTGGACAGTAATAAGCTTATAGTCATTAGTTGAGCAAAATGGGCAAAAATTTGTAATTTCAAATCCTCTTGCTTTATATTTCTCAATTCTGGCAATTTGTTTATGTGATACTTTTTTATCCTTACACTCTGGGCACTCACATTTATTTGTAATTATATCAATTTGCAAATTACCACGTTTTTGGAGAACATTATCTTCAGTAGTTTTGAAAAAAATTAAATCTTCTCCATTGTAAAAAACGGTGTTGAATGTGAAGTCGATTTTGTTAATCAATGAAAAAAAATTGAGCCCAATATTAATGAACTGAATAATATATTCTTTTCTATCAATTTTAAATGTGAATTCGGCTAATTCTTTTATATTAAACATTTGAGAATATTTGGTGTCATACTTTGAATGATGAATCATAGGTAGTTGTTTATTTTCAATGTCAGATAATATATTTTGATAGATACTATCTTGACACCATATATCATAATCAACTCTTGATACCCAATGCTCATCTTTGAAAAATGCATCGTGTAAAAGAGACCCGCCACCAAAAAATGCTTTATTTTTGTATTTTCGGATAATTTCATTCACAAGTGGTGGAAAATTGGCACCATCATATTTTTTGATTTCAATAGGGGTCACTCCAAATAATTCTTCCATTTTTTGGATTGTTAGGAATTAGTAAGAAAAATATTCATTTTTTATGGGATAAGGCTTAAAAAGAATATACTAAGCACATTAAAATGAGTAATCCGAGTAGTAAAATTCAGCGTATTTTGGAACAATTGATTCCGCAAAGTGAAATGAGTAATATGGTTAGCAAGCATTCCGCAATGTTATTAAGTGGTGGAAAAATGATGTGTTTGGGACATAATCATTTGCGAAGTTGTAACGCCAATAAATTGATTTTATCGTGTCATGCAGAGATGCATGTATTGAATAATTATTTTAATATGAATAACGCATATGGTTTGCGGAGTTTTATGAATGATTCGCATTACACGATGATGGGTAGGAAAAAAAAATCCTATCTTTTACGAGAATCAAAAGAATTTAGCATCAAATAGTAATAAAACACACCGGTGTTTGCGAAAGAAATTGGAAATGTTTGTTATAAGAGTGAATCCAATGGGGGATTTAGTGAATAGTAAGCCCTGCAATACTTGCATTTATTATATGCAATTATATGGTATTAAATCGGTGTATTATAGCAATGAAGATGGGGAGATAGTAAAAGAGAAATTAAACGATATAACGGCGGATCATTTGTCGATAAGCCAGAATAAATATTACAAATATATTGAAAGTGGAGGCAATAAATATATTTTTGATGAAAGGAAGAATAAAGATAAAGATAAGGAAAAAATTGGGCGAAAATAATATGAATAAAAATCTATTATCCTTCATGTTATTTAGCTATTTATAATTATAATTCCAATAATAGTCTATCTAACATAATATGTAATACTAATTATAGAAATTACATATTATTTTTTATGTTTTTGATGGGTATTGGAACATTATTATATGAATATGATAGAAATGATAGGATAACTCAAATAATAATTTATATATTATTAATTGGTTTATATTGTCATTTTTTTGCTTTTTTCGTTTTTATGATTAGACATTGTTATTTAACAAAATGTCACTCAATACTTTTATTATCATTGTATTTGGAAATTGTTGCATTATTAGATATATATATAAAAATGAAAATATTTTTTATAGCGAAATTTTTTATATTTTGAATTTTGTTTTTTTTTATTTATATTTACATTTTTTCATGATAAATTAGAAAAGTATTTTCTAATTTCTTTATTTTAAAATATTTTTATTAAAATAAAAATATTTTAAAATATATGGCTCAATTACCTGATTTTGAAATTGAAGAATTCAAAAAATTAGTTCATAAATGGCTGACAATTGATGATAATATCCGGGAATTGAAAAAAGTGGAAAAAGAATTGAATGAGCAAAAGAAGGCTATTACACCAGAAATTATTGAATTTATGTCAAAACATAGCATAGAAGACTGCAATACTACTAATGGAAAATTAAAATATTCTGTATCTATTCATAAGAAACCAATAAATCGTGAATTTTTAGTGGGGAAATTATCATCATATTTAAACAATACGAAAAAAAGTGAGGAAATTACAGAATTTCTATTAGGAAACCGGGAAATTGAGGAAAAAATAAATTTACGGCGAACATTCTCTAAAAAAGAATAGCAAGGAAAATATGAATTTATAATATATATAACTAATTTAATGATTAGTCATATATTATTTAATTTATTTTCAAAATATAATATTGGCTCTTTTGGTTTTCGAAAAATATTGGCTATTTTAATAACTGTTCTTATTTTTGGATTATTGTATCTAACAGTTCGATTTACAGAAATTGATATTCCAAATTATACAAGAAATTTATTAATGTTAGTGACAGTTGATTTAGCTGGATTCTTATTTTTAATGTGGAAGCAACCAAAAGATGCTCCTAAGGATGAAATTGTTGATCCTCAAAATGAAAAAGAGACTATTGATCCGAAAGTTGAGCCCAAAATACATCAGAATAATATGAAACAAGAAGTTAAAGAAAAAGAAAAAGAACAAGAACAAGAAAAAAGCGAATTTGAAATTATTATTAAAAAAAAGGAAAACGTTGATAAAGAAGAAGAATCATAATTTTTCAATATGATAAACTCTACGCAATATTTTCTTACTACCGACATATCCATTAGATGTATTGATTGGTCTTAATTTATATCCCATCTCTTTAAAAATTTGTCGAATAATATTTACTCCTGGGAATGACTGTTTTTTTATTGCATTTGTATGTAAGGCTGTTAATTTACTACTTGGAAATGCATGCTTTAATTTATCTTGAATATCGTATAATTTTTGTATAACACAATTATCTTGTAGTTTTTCGAATGGAATATCAGTCCCAATTGGTTTTGTACTATCTATATTTATGATTTTGCATAATTTGGAAAATAGATCTAATTGTAATTCACTAGCTTTAGTTTTTTTACCACCTGATTGGTTGGCTATGGATTGGGATGGGCGAATTATATTTGTATTTTTTAATGGTTCTGTTAATGGTGGTTCAACCAACGAGCGTAATTTTTGAGGTTGTGGTTGTGGTTGTGGTTGTGGTTGTGGTTGTGGTTTTGGTTGTGGTTTTAGAGGAATAATTTTTTTTGGAATTTCATTTTTTTCCTGCATTATTAATTTTCCATTTTGATTTAAAATATAAGTTTTCATAATATAAATATATATTTTTATTATTTTTTGGAAATACTCTTAAGATATTCTTCAAAATACTCTCGTCGTGTCTGATTTTTTCTGTTTTTCTTATGAAATACATATATTTTTGTCAAATCTATAGAATATATTTGTGAATTGGGTTGATATGATTTTAGAGTAATGATCGGATATTGGGTCATATTTATTATAATACCTCCTTTCATAAATTGATAATTTTGTTTAAGCATAAATTTTATATAATCTCCTTTTTTCATCTTGTAATCATGTATTTTTGTATCTGGTATATATTTATAATCGGATATTGCGTTTTGTTGAGAATCATTTAAAAAGTCTTTCAGGTGTTCCATACAATATTATAGAAAAAATTGATAAATTATTTACATAATTTTATAGTAATTATCAGAATCGAAAAATACAATGCTTAACAAAGCAGATCGAATTTTTTTAACCCATGAAAGGGAACAAAGAGCTCAAGCTCAAAATGAATCTGAAATTTTCGAAACATCTTCTCAACCAGATTTGGAAGAAGAAGTTGAAGAAATTGAAGAAATTGAAGAACAAGTTGAAATTGAAGAAGTTTCAATTCATATTGAACAAGCAGTTCAAAATGAGAATGTCGTTACTACTGAAAACAAGCAAGAACAGGCTCTTGAATTATTGAAAAGTGCATTTGAAAAAATTAACAGTGCTCTTTCTTTGTTGCATGTGCAAAATTCAGAATCTCAAAAAATACATGCAGAAATTGAAGTTGTATCTCAGAGTATTGCTTCTGCGGCTACTAAAAAGGTTGCCCCAGTGCCTGTCAAGTCTGTAGCTCAAAAGCTAAAAGAATCG
>Ga0315288_10012605_pt1 | contig 10614 bp, 9 predicted proteins | sample YL17G11_20_MG_FD_203454 | JGI IMG/M metagenome (GOLD analysis project Ga0315288, IMG submission 203454) | Sediment microbial communities from Yellowstone Lake, YNP, Wyoming, USA - YL17G11_20 | ecosystem: Environmental > Aquatic > Freshwater > Lake > Sediment | place: USA: Wyoming | collected...
GGGCGGTCGGCCATCCTACGATGGAGACAGGCGAATAACACCAGGCTCCCCGCCACTGGCTACCCCCTCCATTGACCGGCTGGATCGCGGCGGCCAGGATGTCCGCCACACAGTCCCCGCGCAGCCGAAACACCCTCGCCGACTTGAGAAAACCCTGCCTTCTGTGGCAGAAGTTGGCGAAGCCAGTCAGTCCGACTACCTGGCCTGGGCGCGAATTTGGGTATTGACTTTCAAGCAAAGTTGCACTATAATGTGAATGCGCGACCAACGAAGGCGTCAATGCAGTATGACCATTGACGGCAAACATCGAAGCATTACGGAGCCCGCCCGCCGTCAAGGTTGAGACGGGCATTTTTCTCTATGGATTGGGGAAGGAGGCAGCGATGTTTGGCAAACAAGTGATGAAGCGAGTGTGGTTGCTGGCAGCGACTGTATTGCTGCTTGTGCCGGTGGTAGTGGCCTGTGCGCCGCAGCCGACCGCCACCCTGTCGCCGACGGCCACGCCACTACCAGCCAAGACTCCCACCGCCACCCCGACTCAAACCCCGACACCAAGGCCGACCGATACTCCTATGCCCACTCCTACCCCTGTCCCCTCTCTATCCGGCCGGGTGACGGACGCAGCAACAGGCCAGGGCATACCCGGTGCAAAGGTAGAGGCACGGTCTCCTGGGCTGGCTCCGTACGGATGGCGCCACTCAGCCACTACAGCTTGGGATGGCAGCTATGCTATCTTCGGCCTTCCTGCGGGCGAGTACGTGGGGCGAGTTACCGCTCCTGGCTATGCCAGGGAGTACTATGACAACGTAGTTCCATCTCGTGAGGCCAGGGTGATCCACATCACCTCGCACCACGAGACAACCGGCATTGACTTTGATCTCACCGAGGGCGGTTCCATAACTGGGTACGTACATCAGAGCGATGGGATCACGCCAATCTATAGGGTAGAAGTGTTTGTGCGGCCAGGCGGCGAGGAAAGCGATCACGGGTTCAGAACGAACACAGCTCGAGATGGTAGCTATACCATAGAAGGGCTGGCTTTAGGGCAGTACACAGTAAGGGCTGGAGCCCCAGGCCGGGTAACACAGTTCTATGGCGGTGCCTATGATTGGGGTTTTGCCACAGAAGTGGCAGTCACACCGCCCGAGAACACCCCGAACATCAACTTCAATCTAGGACGTGGAGGGGCGATATCTGGTTTCGTGTATGAAAGCGATGGGATTACCCCTATTCAGGGAGTCCACGTGGTCGCAGGCGCTTATCAGCTGCCAAACGACTGTTTTGAGGGTTACACCGATACGCTAGCCGATGGTAGTTACACCATAGTTGATTTGCTCTCCTGGGACTACTGTATACGAGTCATGAAACCGGGTTTCGCTCCTGAGTGGTATGATTCCAAGTACGTGTCGGCTGCTGCCGATAGGGTCACTGTCACGGAGGGCAGCGTTGCACCCGACATCAACTTCACTCTGGACGCTGGCGGAGCGGTCACCGGTCACGTTTATGAGGAAGATGGAGTGACTCCCATAAGTGGGGTCGACTTGGCAGTGTGGTTATCGACCGGGGAATTTGTTAAATTTTTTCCCTGGACCGAGTACGACGGGAGTTACATCTTTTGGCTGCGGACGGGCAGTTATGTGATTGGAACCAATACAGGTGGTATAGGGCGGAAATACGTTGGTGAATGGTACGACGGCCACTATGATACGAAAAACGCTGCTCCAGTTCAAGTTGTGGCTCCTCATGATACTTCAGGTATAGATTTTTACCTGGCAAAGGCTGGCAGCATATCGGGACACGTTTACGAAGAGGATGGCGTCACTCCCATTGCCGGGGCCAGCGTGTACGCTTTTCCCATCACAGGTGATCACCCTGGTGCCGGTGCCAATGCCGGTCCTGACGGCAGCTACACCATCCAAGGCCTCCCTTCGGGAACGTACAGGGTTCAGGCCACCGTGTCAGGTCATGAGTCCCAATTCTACCACTCCGCCGCTGACGAGGCATCCGCCACGGCGGTGACCGTCAATGCTCCCAACGATACGCCGGCCATTGATTTCGCGTTAGGCCCTGTTTCTGAGTAGATGTTCTTGGTGATACGGCTGCCGTCGAACCGACCGCCCTGACGCACTGGTTGGGGCGGTCTTGTTCTGCGCTGCAACCCCCCCGCCCGGGCGTCACAATCCTGGCTCCTCTCACGCCGATGGGGCGAAGTGTTTAGCGCCAGGCTACCCAATATTGTCTACTTCCTATTGGCCGTCTGGATTGCGGCGGCCAGGATGCCCACCGCAGGACCCCGCCGCAATGGAAAACCTCCCGGCCCAGGGCGAAATCTCCTCCTCCAAGCCTAGCTTCCGCCTCCCGGGGCAACCATGCCGGTGCAGGGGAAGCGAGGACAGTTGGACCAAGAAGAAGGGGTGGGAGACAGCGAAGCCCTTACGTCTACCGCCCACTGATGTGTATCACGTCGGCCTATCCACCACCCCCTTTCGGTGAGAGTATCGTGAGATCAACGAATGGATGACACAGCCCCGAGCCGCCATCCTGAACAGCCAGACGCTGCAGTCGAGCCCGGAGAGCGGTGCTCGCGCTGGCTACGATGGGCGGTTTTGCTTCGGGGCGGTTTTGGCGTATACTGGAGAGCAGGCTAAAGATACGACAAAGGAGGGATTGGGGTGTCTGTGCAAGAAACTGCTCTCTATGGCGACCTGGTGCTGGCGTTGCGCGACTACGCTGCCGGGCAACTGGCCCCTCTCGGATTTGATGGCAACGTGGATGATGCCCGCGCCCACCTTGACGAGTTCATCCGCTCCTGGTTTTTCACACCCCAGGAGGACCTCTACGGCTCCGCGCCGCGCGAGGTGATCTGGCGCGAGCAGTTGGGTGAGCCCAACCCGGTACCCAGGGCATATGCTGCCCAGTTGTTCGACGACGACTGTCCTCTATGCCAAGCCATGCGCCAGGAGATCGAGAGCGCCGAGAGCGACGAGGCGCACGGCCACCACTGGACTTATTGCCCCGACTCTTGCCTGCTCGACATCTACGATCCACAGGGAAGTGACGAGCGATGGGCCAAGGAGCTCGCTGACATGGAGGCGGCTCAAGAGGAGCGCGAGCGAGCGCACTCTCCCGCGCCTGATTACGCTCCGCCGCCGGTCTTGGGGCCCGAACTCGACCCGGAAACGTTTCTCTCGGTGCTGCGCCGGCCCTGGCTCGACCCTGCATTGCACCAGGCGGCGCAGAAATTGGCAGAGTGCTGCGACGTCCCGCTGCCTCCTGCGCCGCTGCGCGATCCCTACCGGCGGATCAGCCGGGACGAGGCGGTGTCGCTGGTGGCAGGGCTGCACCAGCAGGGTGTAGATGTCCAGGCGCTGTTGGAGCAGATCGAGGCGTGGCCGTACCAGAACGTGGCGCTGGATTGGCTGAACGAGCCGGAGCGGAACGCGGCGTTCATGTGCCGGGCCATGGAGACCGGGATTGACCCGGACGATGAGAATGAATTGGCCCGTTTTCGTCACCATCGCGACTTTATCTTCACGCTGGCCTGCCTGATACCGCCCGGCGCCCGGCTGTGGCTGAGCGGATGGCTGGAGGCGGTGGCGCACGGGGCGATGGTGCGGGGGGATGGGGGTGGGTGAAATGGCAGGGTTCAAGTATGAACCGAGGCTGAGCGGATGGGACGATGAGAAGGTCTACTATACAGACGAGGCGGGCAAGGAGTGGTGTGTGAGCGAGCACCTCGAGTTGGTGGCCCGGCTGATGGAAATCTGCCGGGAGTATTTCGCGCAAAGGGTAGATGCTCGCAATCATGTCGAAGAGAGAGTATCCACAAGCAATCGCTAACTGGCCTGCACACTCGGCAAGCGTATCTACGAGGTCATTCTGCCCATCCCCAAGGATAAGGTATTGCGCGACAGAATTGCCAGAGAGACACGGGAGACTGTGCTCGCACGGGTGGCTTTGAGGAACAAGGCCAAACAGATTTCCTTAACCGTCGAGGGGCTGGCAGAACCGGGAGAAGAGGACAAAGAACTGCTGGAGAGCATGTAGCGAAGGCGGCGGTTCAGATAGTGAGGAAGCAGAATGAAACGAGATGAACTCTTGCGCCTGATTGCCCAAGGGGAAGGGCAACAGATAGACTTTAAAGAAGAGGCGATCAAGCCAGGCCGGTTGGCGGAAGCCCTGGTTGCCTTTGCCAATGCTGAAGGCGGCGTCATCCTCATCGGTGTGGACGACTCGGGGCACGTGCACGGAGTGGGCGACGCGAAGCGAGCGGCCGACAACGTAGTGGAAGCCATCGGCCTTTGCAGCCCACCGTTGGGCATTGGCCTACCCCAACCTGTTGAGATGGAGCCCGGCGTCACAGTGTTGGTCGTAGACGTACCTGCTCGACTACCTCGCGTGTATCACACCCACGGCCGCTATCTGCGGCGGGCTGGTTCGCGGAACGTGGCTCTGGATGAAGCGGCGTTGCGTCGTCTTCTGTACGAGCGGGGGGAACTCGGTTACGAGGCTGAGCCAGTGGCCGAGGCCAGTCTGGCCGATGTGGACCAGACCAAAGTGAGCGATTTTCGACGGCGTTATGAAGATGTGTACAATCGTGACCTCGCCCTGCCCAACCGCGATCTGTTGGTCGCTATGGGGTGCTTGGCACGGGATGACCAGCCCACAGTAGCAGGCTTGCTTCTCTTCGGCCATGAGACCCACCGTTATTTCTTCGAACCTCACGTCTCTATCGCGCGCTACCGCGGCGAGAGCGTGGGGGCGGAGTACCGACTAGACAGCCGAGACTACTACGGAACAATCATTGAGGCCGCTGTCGCTGCCAGTGACTATGTGAACGAGCACGTCCAGATCTTCTCCCGCCTACTGTCTGGCAAAGTAGTGCGCCAGGACGTGCCCCAGTATCCCCGTTTTGCCATTCGCGAGATCATCATCAATGCCATCGTTCACCGAGATTGGTCCATCAAGGGCTCCCGGGTGCTGGTCAAGATGTTCTCGGACCGGATCGAGGTACAGAGCCCAGGCCCCTTCCCACCGCCTGTGACTTCTCAGAACATCCGTGAAGAGCACCAGTTGCGTAACCCTCGCATTGCCCAGGCATTCAAGGACTATGGCCTCATCGAAAAGTTTGGCAACGGCATTGATCGGGTCTTTGAGGAGGTACAGGCACATCCTTTCAGGCCCCGCCTGCCAACTTTCTATGACACAGGTGCATCGGTGATTGTGACGCTGTATGGGGCGGTGTTGCCGCCAGAAGAGGCGGCCTCCCCTCTGTACGTGGAACCGGCCCGATCAGGCCTGAATGAGCGACAGGGCAAGGCATTGGAGTATCTGAAAACCTATGGCCGGATTGCACGGCGTGAATACAGCCGGATGTGTGGGGTGAGCGATACGGAGGCCTATCGGGAATTGAGCGAAATGGTGGCCAAAGGGCTGATCGTTCGCCAGGGGAAGGGAAAAGGCACGTATTATGCCCTGATTCCTTAGGGTTGGGAACGAATCGGGAACGAATTGGGAACGTATTGGGAACGAACCTGAGTTGGCCAATGGAAGCGACTCTGGCGTCTGACGTCAAAATGTGGTGCTGTGTTCCCATGCGGGCCTACCGCTGATGGGCATGCTCGATGGATTGGAAAGGGGATGAAATGAAGGACCTGATCGCGATTGTGACCGATTCCAGTTGTGATCTGCCGCGACGGTTGGTCGAGCGCCTCAAGATCATGATTGCGCCGCTCATCGTCCGGTTTGGAGCGGAGGTGTACGAGGACGGCGAGTTGTCCCCGGACGAGTTCTGGCACAAAGCGGCGGGGACCGTCCATCCCCAGACCTCTCAACCCTCCATCGGTACGTTCGAGCACCTGTTCGAGCGGCTGGTCGCCCAGGGCAGGCAGGTGTTGTGCCTGACGATCACCGGCAAGCACAGCGGCACTTTCAACGTGGCCTCTCTGGCTGCCCAGCGCTTCGGCGAGGCGGTCCAGGTCTTCGATTCTATGTCGCTTTCGCTGGGCCTGGGGCTGCAGGCGCTGGTGGCGGCGCAGGCGGCGCGCGCCGGGCGCTCAATGCAGGAGATCCTGGCCCTGCTGGAGGACATGCGGGCGCGGGTGAGCGTGACGATCGTGCTGGACACGCTGGAGAACCTGCGGCGCGGGGGACGGGCCGACCGCTTCATGCCCATCGTAGATCGCATGACGCGGGCGCTCAACATCAAGCCTGTCGTCAACCTGGTGGAGGGCCAACTCAGGCTGATGACCACGGCCCGCTCGTTTCAGGGTGGGCTGCGGCGCGTGGTGGATTTCGTCGAGCGCATGGCGCCGCTGGAATACCTGGCGGTGGCCCACACGCGCCGGCAGGAGATGGCCGAGCAGGTGGCCGACTGGCTGGCGGAGCGCATCGGTTTTCCCAGGGAACACATCTGGGTGTGCGAGACGGGGGCGGTGATCGCCTGCCACGCCGGGCCGGGGGTGGTCGGCGTCCTGGCTGTATCGGCCAGGTAGTGCCAACCGGCTCCGAGGTTCGTGCAACTGTCTCAAGTGACGAGGGGAGCAGCGATGGATGGCGATAAGGTGTTGGTCGTGGAGGATGAGCCAGCATTGCTGGATACGTTGGAGTACAATCTCACCCACCAGGGCTATCAGGTATGCACGGCCGCCGACGGTCCGACCGCGTTGGAAGTGGCACGGCGGGAGCATCCGGATCTCATCCTGTTGGACGTCATGCTGCCTGGCCTGGATGGCTTCGAAGTTTGTCGCATCCTGCGCCAGGAGATGAACGTACCCATCCTGATGCTGACTGCCCGAGACGACGAGGTGGACAAAGTGGTCGGGCTGGAGGTAGGGGCCGACGACTACATGACCAAGCCCTTCAGCATGCGGGAGCTCATGGCCCGGGTCAAAGCCCTGCTACGACGGGTGCGCCTTGCCCGTGAGGAACTGGCGATAAAAGGTAAGGCTGTCACAGGGGACATACTGGTACTGGGAGATCTGACTATAGACCTGGCCCGCCACGAGGTGCTGCGCCAGGGGGAGCCCCTGTCCCTGAAGCCCAGGGAGTACGAGCTGTTGGTCTTCCTGGTCCGCAACCGGGGCATCGTCCTCTCCCGTGACCTGATCCTGGAGCGAGTCTGGGGCTGGGATTACGTTGGGGGTAGTCGCACGGTGGACGTGCACGTACGCTGGCTGCGGGAGAAGATCGAGCCCGACCCGGCTCATCCATCCCGCATCGTCACCGTGCGCGGGGTGGGGTACCGGTTTGAAGGTGCAGGCTGACAGAGATGCTGAGACGGCTACGGATCACAAGAGGCACGGTTCCTCAGGAACATCAGGGTATTGGCCGATGAGGAGATCCATGTTCCGCAGCATCCGCTGGCGCATCGCGGTTTTCTATGTGATCCTCATCCTGCTGGCTATGGCTGGCCTGGTCATATACCTTTCGGACCTGGTGCGGGATGCGCACCTCGATGACCTGGAGGCCAAACTGACCGCCGAAGCCCGGCTGGTCAGCGACGTGCTGGCGTCGTCACCTGCCTGGGTTGAGCCTGGCGGTGACCTCGACGCGCTGGCCCGGCGCTACGCGGATTTGCTGGACGCGCGGGTGACGTTCATCGGGGCGGATGGCGTCGTGCTGGGTGAATCGCACGAGGACCGCACCCAGATGGACAACCATCTGCTGCGGCCGGAGGTGCAGCAAGCGCTGGCAAAGGGACAGGGTCACAGTATCCGCTTTAGCCAAACGGCGGGCTACGATATGATGTACGTGGCAGTCCCGGTTACGGCAGGGAAGCAGGCCCTTGGCATCGTGCGCGTTGCGCTCCCCCTGCGCCAGGTCGAGGCCCATGTAGCCCGCCTACGCTGGGCCGTCGTGTCAGCGGCGCTGCTGGCGGCGTTGGGGGCCACCCTGCTGGCCCTGTTCATCGCCGAGCGCACTGCCCGCCCGGTGCGTCAGTTGACCGAGGTGGCCCGGCGTATGACCGAAGGCGACCTGAGCGCGCGCCTCCTGCCCACTACCTGGGACGAAGTGGGCACGCTCACCCGTGCCTTCAATCAGATGTCCGACCGCCTGCGGGGGACGATCACTGCGCTGGTGGAAGAAGGGAGCCGGCTGACGGCCGTGCTGGACAACATGGCCGACGGCGCGATCATCACTGATGGTGACGGGCGCGTGCGTCTCATCAACCCTGCTGCAGCCCGGCTACTCGGCACCGACGAACAGACGGCCCTGGGTCGTCCTTTCGCCCAGGTTGCGCGTGACCACCGCACCATCGCGCTGTGGCAGCAGTGCTGCGAGCGGAATGAGGAACAGTCTGAGCCGGTGGAGATGAGCCGAAAGGGCCCTTTCTTGCAGGTTATCGCGACGCCGCTGCGGGACGCCGGGCCACAGGCCTCCCTGGTCGTCCTCCAGGATCTGACCCGGGTGCGGCGGCTGGAGACGGTGCGCCGGGATTTCATCAGCAACATCTCCCACGAACTGCGCACCCCCCTGGCCTCGCTGAAGGCGCTGGTGGACACGCTCCGGGGTGGGGCGCTGGAGGATCCCCCTGCCACCCAGCGCTTCCTGGATCGCATGGACACGGAGATGGATGCCCTGACGCAGATGGTCCAGGAGTTGCTCGAGCTGGCGCGCATCGAGTCGGGCCAGGTGCCGTTTCGCTTGGTGCCGGCGGCCGTGACCGACGTGGTGTGTCCCCCAGTGGAGCGGCTGCGCCCCCAGGCAGAACGGGCTGGCCTTCATCTCACCGTTGAGCTGACCCCTGACCTTCCGCAGGTCGTGGCGGACGTGGGGCGGATGCAGCAAGTCGTCACCAACCTGGTCCACAACGCCATCAAGTTCACACCCCGAGGAGGGCAGGTCGTCGTGCGGGTATCGCTCCTGGAGGGCGAGGTGGGCAAGGAGACAAGTAGGCAAGGAGGGGCACTTGTCCCTGTCTCCTTGACTCCTTGTCTCCTTGTCTCTGTAGAAGACACCGGTGTGGGCATCTCTGCCGACGACCTGCCTCGCATCTTCGAGCGATTCTACAAGGCCGACCGGGCCCGCTCTGGTGGTGGGACTGGCCTGGGACTATCCATCGCCAAGCACATCGTTCAGGGTCACGGTGGGCACATCTGGGCCGAGAGTGTGGAGGGAAAAGGCTCCACTTTGTACGTAACGCTCCCGGCTTTAACACCCCGTTAACAGAACCCTAACCCCCTCTTAAGTCTCCCTTAAAACGCCCCTAACATACGTGTGGTACACTCTGCTTCGATGGATGAGAGTGGAGGTACCATGTACTCTTCCCACGCCCAGTTAGAGACGATGTTGACGCAGGGATGGCAGATCGAACCTCCAGTTTACGTCCGCCCGCGCTGGCGGTCGAGTCTGCGCCTGAAGAAGGAGAACACCTATCACTTCGTCCTCTGGCTTGGAAATAGAGTCAGGCTGATCAGCGTGCTCGACTGCCCCGAGATTGAGCAATTCCTGGCAGACAGCAGGCTGGCCGTTGACAGCCTGTGAAAAGTGAAAGCACTCCAGGCCATCAGACAACAGTAGCGAAATCTGCGAGTGAAAAGGAGAATAAGATGTACGGTAAGAATCGGTTGTTCATGGTCCTGACAGGGCTGCTGGCCCTGGTCCTGCTGGCAACAGCCGTGGGTTGCCAGCCAGTCCCGACGGCAACGCCCGCGCAGGCCCCGGCCCCTACGGCCGTTCCCCCCACTCAGCTGGCTGAGCCGACTGAGGTACCCGCACCTGAACCAGGCATCATGCTGCCGGAGGTCAATCCGTTGGAGATAATGGGGGACATCACCAGCGCGGGCAGTTCCACCGTCTTCCCCCTGTCCGAGCGGATGGCTGAGCGCTTCCGTGACGAAGGGTACACCGGCAACATCACCATAGATAGCATCGGCACCGGTGGCGGCTTCGAGCGCTTCTGCGTGAACGGCGAGACCGACATTGCCAATGCCAGCCGTGCCATCACGGACGAGGAACTCGCCAGTTGCCGGGCCATCAACCGCGAACTGATTGCCTTCCGCATCGGCACGGATGGTATCGCCGTCGTCGTGAGCAAGGAGAACACCTTCCTGACTGACGTGACGATGAAGCAGTTGGCGGCCATCTTCTCGTCGAGCGCCACGAACTGGTCAGACGTCAACCCCGAATGGCCCAATGAACCGATCCTGCGCTTCAGCCCCGGTACCGATAGCGGCACGTTCGACTTCTTTGTCGAGAAGGTGCTGAACAAGGACAAGAATTTGATCCTGAACGCGGCGAACCTGCAACTGAGCGAGGACGACAACGTTCTCGTGCAGGGTGTCGAAGGCAGCCCCTACGCCATCGGCTACTTTGGTTACGCTTACTACCAGGAGAACGCCGACCGGTTGAACGTCCTGTCCATCAACGGCATCGCGCCGACGGCGGAGACGGTCGAGGGTGGCACGTACCCGCTGGCCCGCCCGCTCTACCTCTACACGACGGCCCAGATCATGCAGGAAAAGCCGCAGGTGGCGGCCTTCATCAACTTCTACCTGACATACGTGAACGAGGAGATCAGCAGTGTAGGCTACTTCCCGCTGGGCAATGATGCCCTCGACGCTTCCAAGCAGGTCTGGCTGGATGCGATGCAGTAGTTGGATAGTTGGTTAT
>Ga0315288_10012607_pt1 | contig 10611 bp, 8 predicted proteins | sample YL17G11_20_MG_FD_203454 | JGI IMG/M metagenome (GOLD analysis project Ga0315288, IMG submission 203454) | Sediment microbial communities from Yellowstone Lake, YNP, Wyoming, USA - YL17G11_20 | ecosystem: Environmental > Aquatic > Freshwater > Lake > Sediment | place: USA: Wyoming | collected...
TTGCACATAACACCTGGATATTTAAGTATTCCCCCAACAGATGGTATCATATTCCCTCAGTTATTCTTTTACTATTCCCCCAACAGATAATTCTTTCCTCTCGTTTTCATTTCAGATTCGCTGAGTGTCAATAGGCGATAGGGTTCAGCAATTTTTGGTTATGCCGATATTAAAAATGTAACTTTTTTGAACAGTCTCGAATGGGTGTATCGCCTAAGGCTTTTGAGTCTTTGAAGATGATGAGATTGATGCGATAAGAACTATTCGGGTTGGTTCCCAGGGGGACGGACGGTGCGAAGCTCATATGGACATTTCCCGGTATTTAAAGCCAGAGCTGATCAAGTTAGAGATGGAGACACACACAGAGTGTAATCCCGATTGTCAGCTTCATCCGGATAAGGTGTTGTGGATAAGAAAAGAAGCAATTTTAGGTGAGCTGGTGGATCTTCTGGACAAGTCGGGAAGGGTGGGTAATAAGAAAAAGCTTTTGGTCGATTTTATTAATCGTGAAAAAAAAGCGACTACCGGAATCGGGCACGGTATCGCCATCCCCCATGTACGAACCATGCAGGCAAAGGAATTCATTATGGGGTTGGCTCGATCCAGGGAAGGATATGATTTCGATTCTTTAGACAGTGGCCCGGTGCATCTTTTCTTCGTTATGGCGGCTCCACCTTATGATGATGCCCTATACTTGAAAATCTTTAAAGCTTTAGCTGAAATCCTCCAATTCGATTACTTCCGAGAGGAACTCCTGAATGCCCCCTCTGAATATGAGATAATCCGAGCAATTAAAAGAATGGAATAACTTGAGCTTACCACTCATCTTCACGAAAGAGGAGAAGTGATAAGTTCCACTATCTTCCAGCCATACCATACTACAAAATAAAAAACTCAAAGAGAAGAATTACAAATAGTAATTCAGAAATTAAAATTATCTTAATACACTTTTCTCATCCTTAAATTTGAAGTCTTTAATTGTAATTTTGCCCAGACAGGATAGCGACTGCTTGTGTTCTGCTTTTTAATTTTGGATTTTCCTTTGCTATTTTCCCCCCTCAAACTATCCCTCTCCCCAAAGAGGCTGTGTCATAATCTGGTTTTAGAAAATAATCATTCGTCATATTGTAGCGGTCGGATTTATCCGACCCTATATATGGTGCGCGATGAGCTACGCTCCCGTCTGGGAATCGCACTGCTATATTGTAACACAGTCTCAAAAGGGAGAGGGGAAGTCTGTAATATGACTTATTCTTCCATCTTTTCGAACTCGTCTTTACCCGCCCCACATTCGGGACATACCCAATCCTCTGGAAGCTCCTCGAACGGAGTGCCCGGATCAACTTCGTTGTCCGGGTCGCCCAACTCAGGATCGTAGATATATCCGCAAACCATGCACTCCCATTTATCCATCGGTTACCTCCTTTTTAGTTTAAGCAATCCTATACATACGCATTCATTATGCAGGTGTAAGTGAAATACATATTCAACGATTGACTCTGATACAAAGATATACCCTCATTCTATTTCTCGTTAGCAAAAAACAGGGCGACCAGATATTGATACGAATGGATCATTGGCTAATTTTTGCAACCACTAAAGTGAAATCATCAGTTAAAGCTTTATCTCCCATAAAATCTTTTAACGCTATCAGAATGTGTTGGATGATTTCAGCAGCGGTCCTATTCTTGTTTTCCTCTACCACACAGACCAGGTTCTTTCGGCTAAATTCTTCATCCTTTGGATTTTGACTCTCTACCACACCATCGGTGAACATCACCAGAATGTACCCCGCATGTATCTCCATGGTTCCTTCACCATAGGTTTTGTCCTGGTCGATCCCCAGAAGCAAATCCGCTTCTATTAGATGACTATACCCCTGCTTTTGAAAAAGAATTGGCGGCTCATGTCCGGCAGAAGCGTAAATCAATCTGTTTTTGGACAGGTCAAAAACCGTATAGAACAAGGATAGAAAAGAGGCAAGCCTTTGGCATTCATGCCACAGAAGCTGGTTTAATTGAGTGATCACCGACGATGGACTGAGCAAAAGCGAATGAGCATCTTTCTCCAGAAATAGCTCTTTTAATTTGCCCCAATGGGCTTTTGCTTTCGCTTTCAAATCCATGGCTTCCATCCCGTGTCCCATTACGTCGAAAAGGAAAAGCCCCATTTTGTTTTCGTCTTCTATCACCCATGTATCAAAAAAATCTCCGCCCACAAATTCAGTTGGTAGACAGACCATAGCTAAGTCCACCAGTTTTAAAGATTGAGCTTGTTTAAAATCTGGCTCATCCGGCAAATGGTAACTTACCATTTCTTTTTCTAAAAAGACCTCCTTGCTTTCACCCGACCACATTCTTTTCAAATTCTTGTATTCCTGCACCAGAATAGTCCGATGTCTTCTTTCTTCTTCTGCCAACTGGGTTAAAAGAGCTCTGATTTCCGGTGACGGGGAGTTTTCGCTGGCATGGTAATAATAATTGAATGCCTCTGTCTCTCTTTTTATGGCACCTCTTAATATATCAAAATATTCGTTGTTTTGTTTCATGTTCGAGTTTAAGACTTTCCAAATTTATTCACTATGTCCAGCACTTTTCTAAGTCTCCCCTGTATAAAATTTAGTCGGCATAATTCTAAATACCCCCTTGTATTTTGTCAAGAGATATTTCCTGTTGATTTGTGTCCACTGATGCAGTATGGTTAGTTATTCCACCCAGGTGGGTGGACACCCACCCAGACGGGTGCCTGTCTGCTCGTCTGGGCGTTTCATCCATTGGCATGAACCATATAATTCATGCCGCTGTTATGAACCGTATGGTTCATACCGTTGACCGCATACAAAAACCCTCCAGGAAAATATCCTGAAGGGATTTTGTTTCTCTCGTTGGGGTAGGGGTTGAATCCCCTGCCCCAACGTGAAGCTCCATCCGTTTAATAGATTCACTTCGCTCACTACAAGTCCGTTACATCCGTTGGCATGAACCATATGGTTCATACCGTTGACAGATCACCCTTAAGTCGCCACCGTTGCTTTTCTCCTCCTCAGCATGATAAAGATACTGCTTCCAACTATACAGATAACTAAGGAAATAACTCCAGTTTCGTTTAAGAAAGGCCCGCGAAACTTGCACGGGATCGGGCCAGAAAACGAAGTCACGCCATACAGATAGCCGTGAACTCCTGTTCCAAAATAATCTTGCAAATACTCTCCATTAGCATCAGACCCGATCTGATAAAGATTCCAATCTGAACCACCTATGTCGCAATCCGGATCAAAGACAAATGCTTGATAACCCCCGCCTCTATAGGTCAATTCTTGACTTAAGTCTTGCTTGCGAGTGGGAGGAGGAGGAAGAGGCAGTTGGCTTAGACCTACCACCCATATTTTAACGTCGTTCCAATGCATGGTCTGCATATATGCCCACCCAAAGCTGACATTTTGCGAATTAAGTGGGTCATGACCGGGATACCCTTTATGTGCCATAACTATCTGGAGATCGCAAGCCAAACAATGATTAGCCAGCCAATTAGTTATGCTTAGACTCTCTTGTTCTGGATACTGCCCCACATTTCCCGTGAAATCCACCAACTCTTGGTAGACAAGATTAGGATTAAGATTACAACAGAAACAACATTGAGAATAGATAACGTTTACAGAGGCAGCTTGTGTGGACGTGTTCTCATACCCAGAGTCAGTGCAACTGCTCCAGCAGTTTGAATCCGGGCAGGCTGAATGAGGCTTGTCAACGTCGAGATGGGCGCACGGAATAGGCGGATTAGCTTCCAGCTTTTGAGCGAGGCACAAATGGGAACTCAGCATGCTTCCTGCCACTACTACTGCTAATAATAGATAAACTTTAGCTCTCATTTTTCTTGCCCTCGGGTTGGGGCAGGGGCTTGCCCTGAAGACTTCCTGAAGGGTTCAATCCCTGCCCCAACACAGTTACATCCGTTGCTATGAACCGTATGGTTCATACCGTTGACAGATCACCCTTATGCCAGCCTTACTTTCCTCTTCCTCAGCATGACGAAGACAGCACTTGCTACAATCAACGCCGCTAGGACGATAACACCCCACTGGGTCATTGTCGGGGTATCGACGTGGTAGCTTCCAGAGAGAACCTCCATGTCAGTGGCAATATCTTCCACATGCCACCATTCGATCTTTTTTGAACTGACAATATCGATAGTGTCACAAGAATCTAATAACCCGGTTCCATTGTCGTGCCAGCTTGTTATATGCCACCATGTAGTATCGTGTGGGGGCAAGATTTCACGCCACCAGGTACAAACTGGGTTATCGATTTTCCAAGTACAAGACTCGGGGTGCGCTGGTGGTTCACTACCAACTAAATATTTCCTATTAGCTCCTTGATCAAGAATAAGGGAGCAAAGTCCAGCGACATAATGTTGACCTAGCACATGCCACCATTCGATATCTGCAACCTTGACGATGTCTAGAGTATCACAAGTGCTTAATGTGTCATGTCCTGGACCTGATTGTTGACCATCATGCCAGCTATTTATACGCCACCATTGACAAAAGGTCGGCCTAACTTCATGCCAGAAGGTAAAAACCGGATGGAGCCTCACTCGATTAACACTGTCTGTACTTACTCCTCCAGAATATTCTACATACATGGTGTCAGGAGAAGTAGTCTTTTTTAGCTTTAGAGTGACCGTTACCCTTTCTACATGGACCCACACAGTGGTGCCAGCGTCTGGCTGTATCCTGAGTGTATCTGAGGTGCTAAGCGGTGGCGTATATCGTTGATCGATGCAATTCCAGGTATGGGGGTAAGTATTAGATGGATAAATTGACATCCACTGTGTGCCAACCATGGTTGTTTGATTATGAATCAAACTATCACCAGGAGCCAGAGAGTGAAAATGTACTGGTGTCTTGGAGTTTTGGATTATCAGCCCGGGATCTTCCTCGGCTCTGGCGCTTTGACTTATAGCCGCCACAAAGGCAAAAATCACCGCCACCAAAAGAATCAGAAATATATTTTTACGCATTTTTTTATTCTCCTCGTATTCGTAAGATTGTTAGGATTATAGATCAACCATCCCGAAGGGCTTGTCTGTCTCGCACTAAGTGCGCTCAGCATAAAGTGTAGGCTCGTCCTGAAGGGTGGTTGACAATTTTTTTAAGATGCATCCGCATTAACAAATGCCGATGTATTTGGCTTCGAAAATTCCTATTCTCGAAGTATCACAGCAAACAAAAGGTGGTGCCCGTCCCTCCGGCACCAAATAAACTTTTTCAGCGAAAAGATAAGAAATAAAGGAAAGTTCCCATTTCCCTTCTTCCTGAATAGTTTTCCCCTTTGGTCTGGTCAGTTTAAGGGTCTCAATAATAGCTAAGACCAACAAGGAATTGAGAAGAACAATAATAGCCGAAACTGTTAGAAAACCCAAAAGACCAACTAAACCATGTAATAATGGCTGAGAAAGCTGTGTTACTCCAAAAAGTCCGCCCTTCGACAAGCTCAGGGTGGTTCCTAAAGCAGAACCACCAACTAATCCCAGTTTCACCAATCCAAATTCTAAGCCAATCCAGAGCACTGCCACAATGGACGGATAAAATCCCCATTTTTGACGTGCCCTCCCAATTGTCCAGCCAAACAAAGCAAAAAGTCCGATTCCGCAGAGAAGTTTGAGTATGGAGGGAAAGGGCGAAACGATCAGGGAATCAGTCAATGAGACTGAAAAGAAGGAAAGTCCAAAAAGAAAACCCAAGCGTAAGGATTCACCCGGTGAGGCATTGATGATTCTATATAGAAATGGGGTTAAGGCAAAGAAGGAGAAATACCAATAAACAGGAAACAGATTGGCAACCAAGAGCAGAAAAGCTGTGCTACCGGTAAAAAGGAAGCTTTCTGCCCAGATCGCCAGGAGTGGTTTACTATTATTAGTTAAGAATCCTGAAGAGTGGGTGGCGGGCTTTTTGGTCAAGCATCCCGCCCTGGGATTCTGAGCCTTCCTTCGTTGTCCTACCTTAATCGGTAAACGAAGTTTTGGGTCGAAGACCAAAGGCGGGAATGCTTGACCTCCACACCATCCATGGCGTTTGAATTGTTCCACTACTAGTGCCCTCTATAATGGTTTGTCGAGCACAAAAGCCATAGGTATCAAGATTTCTCCACTTAGGGCAAGGGATGATCCTTCAGAACAAACCCCTGCCCCGACATAGAGAGAAAGGCTCTAATGCTGAGGGCTGGCTTGAGCCAATTTTTTTTATCCGCTTCTTAGCAGACGGATAACTTAACTTTTAATTTCCAAGAAAAGGAAGGAAAATCAACCCGCATCCCAAGCAAATGCTGAAAGATCGTGTGGCTCATAGTAGGAATTCCTTTTCCGCCACAACCACTTTCTTCTTATTGCTAAACTCCCTGGAAGGTAGGACATTATAAATATAAGATTCAAATTCAGCTTGTCAAGTCTTTTTTTTAGTAAATACAAATATTCTTATAGATAGTTCGAGCATTTTAAAATCTCTATTCTATTATGAATAAAATACTTATCATTATCCATGGATGAAACATGGACATGATAGTATGTCGTTATTATTCAACGTATTATACGCGTCATGTTATGACTAACGAGCAATTATCATAGAATATAATAGATGTAAATGATTATTAGTTTAAACAGCGCAATATATTCTTAGACAGATAGTTAAACCTAAAATAACAAGTATATTACAGTAGATGGGATTAATTTTAGAACGCTATTTGCAGATATGTATCAGCAAATGTGCTATAAACTTTAGCGTGGGAGTCTATTGTGATGAAACATCATTCACATCTGATTGGGCAGATTAAGCTGATGTTTTACCTGGCATATTTGAGAAAAAGTCTAAATTGAAAGGTTTAACTGGAGTGACCCGCTTTGCAGTATTCGCCTATGGCGGAAGCAATCCAAACCATACTTTTCAATTAGTTTTTCAAAAGCCTCCCATAAATCTGTTGACTTTGTGAAAATCCTAACTAACTTTGCACGTAAATGATTTTGATTTAAAGAGGTTAAATTATAAGATTAGCTCGTTATCGTAATCGCAAGTATGTCCCGAATCGACAAACATCCTATTCTTAAGATTGAAAAAGAGGCGAAGATTCCTTTTTATTTTAGCGGGAATCTCTTTTTGGCTAAAGAAGGGGAAGTCATCTCGTCGGCACTTTTTGCTTATGGCATAAAAATCTTCGGTCATCATCCCAAGGATGGAAGCCCTCAGGGCATCTTCTGTGCCAATGGGCAGTGCGCCCAATGTTTGGTAATGGCTGATGGAGTCCCGGTCAAGGGGTGTATGGCTCAGGTGAAGGAAGGGATGCGGGTAACTACCTGTGAGGGAATTCCCGAGCTTCCGGCAGATGATGATTCACCCAGCGAGTTTTCACCAATCCAGATCATCGACACCGACATTTTGATCATTGGGGGCGGACCGGCAGGAATCACCTCAGCTTTGGAGTTAGCCCCTCTGGGCATTGACGTTCTAATTGTAGATGACAAACATCGTTTAGGGGGTAAACTGGTGCTTCAGACCCACTCCTTCTTTGGCACAAAGTCCGATTGCTTTGCTGGAACCAGAGGAATAGATATTGCCTCCAAGATTTCTTCGGAGATAGAAAAATATCCTAATATCCGGGCGATGCTCAATACCACTGCAGTGGCATGTTTTGGAGATAAAAAGATTGGTGTGGTAAATGATAAGGAATACGTTTTGATAAACCCCAAAAAGCTTTTGATCTCTGCGGGGGCACGGGAGAAAGCTTTGTCCTTCCCCGGCTGTGATCTTCCCGGTGTATATGGTGCAGGCGCCTTTCAAACTTTAGTGAATCGTGATCTGATCCGTCCTTCGGAGAAATTGTTCATCGTGGGGGGAGGTAACGTTGGTCTTATAGCCGCCTACCATGCGCTTCAGGCAAGGATCAACGTGGTGGGACTGGTAGAGGCGATGCCGAAGGTGGGAGGATATAAAGTGCATCAGGATAAGATTAAAAGATTGGGGGTGCCGGTCTGGACCTCACACACGATCAAATGCGTCAGCGGTGAAGATAGAGTTGAATCTGTGACTGTGACTGAAGTAGATAAAAACTTCAAAGAGATTCCTGGAACTGAGAAGACTTTCCTAGCAGATACTTTGCTGATAGCAGTCGGCTTGAATCCGGTAAATGAGCTTTACGATCAAGCCAAAAAATTCGGAATGGATGTTTATTCCGCAGGCGACTCTCAGGAGATTGCCGAAGCATCCGCCGCAATTTTCTCCGGAAAGATAGCGGGAAGACAAATAGCCCAATCCCTGGGAAAGGCGATATCGGTTCCTGATGAGTGGTATAAAAGATGGGAAATTCTGAAAAGTAAACCCGGAAAAACTTTTCCTCTGGAAATAAAAACATTTGATTCCGGGCTTTTCCCGATCATCAGATGTGTGCAGGAGATACCGTGTGATCCGTGCATTCATATCTGTCCCAAAGACATGATCAAGATGGAGGGGGATCAGATATTCGGCCTCCCCTTTGCGGTCAAAGATGAATGCACCGGATGCACTCTATGTGTGGCTGTTTGTCCCGGCTTAGCCATAACCTTGGTCGATTTAAGAAAAGAAGGTCCAGATGGCTTGGTCACCATCCCTTTTGAGCTTTTAGACCTTGAAGTTAAGGTAGGAGATGAAGTGGATGCGGTGGATATGGACGGTAACTTTGTAACTAAAGCGAGAGTGGAAAAAATAGCTAAGAGGAAAGCTTATGATCGAACCCTTCTGGTCACAATAAAAGTGCCCAGAGAAAAAGCCACCTTGGTGACCGGATTCAGAATACAAAATCCTAAAATCAGTGAGCCAATTGATGCCCCACCACTTGCTTGTCATATTGATTCAAACTCGAATATAGATGATGAAACCATTATCTGTAGATGTGAAAGGGTGAAGGCAAAAGAGATAAAAGGATTGATCCGGCAAGGGGTAATGGATATGAATCAACTCAAAATCATAAGATGCGGGATGGGAGCGTGTGGTGGAAAAACCTGTCAGTCTTTGATTATGAGGCTTTATCAACAGGAGGGTATAGACCTGTGCGATGTAATCCCATACACTCTAAGACCGCTGGTGGCTGAAGTCAAGCTGGATATGCTAGCTGGAGAAGGCAAAAAAAGTATAAAAGCTTAAAGATTCTCCGCCAGAGGCGGATCCGCCTTCGGCGGAAAAATTCAAGATTACCCCTCACCTTAGTCCTCTCCCCAAGGGGAGAGGAGAAGAAATTCCCTCTCCCCTTGGGGAGAGGGTGAGGGTGAGGGGGGAGCAAATAAAGTTTAAAAGTTCAGGATTAAAGATTCAAAATTAATACCTCAAAACTCTATACTCATTTCTCAAGACTCGAAACTTAAATGTCTAACTACGATGTAATCATAATCGGTGCGGGAAGTGTAGGACTTCCCACTTCATTTTTCTTAGCCAAGGAAAAACTGAAAGTTTTAGTAATTGATGAATTCCCCTCTCATGGACAGGATCAAAACAAAGCAGCCATTGGAGGAGTGAGAGCCACTCATTCTGATCCAGCTAAGATTCAAACCTGTCAGCTAAGCTTAGATATTTTCTCGAAATGGAAAGAGGAATACGGAGACGACATACATTTTCATCGAGGAGGATACTGCTTCCCCGTTTACACAGAAGAGCATGAAAAAAGCTTAAAAGACCTATTGGTGATTCAGAAAAAGTTTGGCTTGAACATAGATTGGCTGGATGCAAATGAGATACTTAAACTTCTTCCTGGTATAAATCCACAAGGCTTGAGAGGTGGAACCTACTCTCCTGAAGATGGAAATCTTTCGCCTCTTCTGGCGGCTCAAGCTTTTTACCGTCAGGCAAAGAATCATGGGGCAACGTTTAAATTTCAGGAAAAGGTGATCGGAGTTGAAAAAGAGAATGGCTCTGGCATAAAGGTTAAAACTCATAAAGGGATTTACACCACAGAGAAGATGATAAATGCAGCTGGAGCTAATGCTCAAGAAATAGGAAAGCTTATGGGAGTGGATTTGCCCGTTTTCCCGGATTCACATGAAGCGGGAGTAACTGAGCCGGTTAAACAATTTTTCAATCCGCTGGTGGTTGACATCAGGGAGTTCCCTGGATCGAAGAATTTCTATTTCTATCAGGAGATGGAGGGTCACATAGTATTCTGTCTTACTCCACAGCCGATTATTCCGGGAGTTAATCGCAATTCCACTTCGGAATTTCTTCCTCAAGCAGGCAGACGATTGATAAATCTTTTTCCTCGATTAAAAAATATTAGGGTGCGAAGGGTGTGGCGCGGACTATATCCTATGACCCCGGATGGCGTTCCCATTGTGGACAAGCTAAATGATTCAGAAGGATTCTATGTAGCTGTGGGTTTTTGCGGGCAAGGGCTTATGCTTGGTCCCGGGATAGCTTTGAATCTGGTGAGTTTGATCACAAAAGGGAAGCCTGTTCTGCCTGAAGAGATATTTAAAAGCTTTAGTCTGTATCGGGATTACTCCCGACCGTCCGAAGCATTGAAGTAGAAGACCTAATCCCCTGTCCTACGGATCTTCGACCTCCCCTCTCCATTTTATGTTGAAAATCCCGCCAAAGCC
>Ga0315288_10012608_pt1 | contig 10611 bp, 5 predicted proteins | sample YL17G11_20_MG_FD_203454 | JGI IMG/M metagenome (GOLD analysis project Ga0315288, IMG submission 203454) | Sediment microbial communities from Yellowstone Lake, YNP, Wyoming, USA - YL17G11_20 | ecosystem: Environmental > Aquatic > Freshwater > Lake > Sediment | place: USA: Wyoming | collected...
CGGGGCGTCAGGAGCCTCGTGTGGTGAAGCGACGGCCCAAAGAGTACCGACGCATGACTAAACCGCGATCGGTGTACAGAAAAGAACTATTCTCGAGCCTGGGAGCTTAATCCAGTGGCATTCCATTATAGTGAATTTCACTCTTTCGCACCGGGCTCCGACATTTAGTTCGAACTCGGCACTCGGCAATTCCTCGGCAATTCCTCCCTATTCCCAACACCGCCCCAATCCCTATACTCATTCCCCCTTGAAAGGAACCACCGAAAGGAATCACATGCCCCAACAACCCAACCCCAAGAAAATCGTCCTCGCCTACTCCGGCGGCCTCGATACCTCCGTCATCCTCCCCTGGCTCAAAGACCGCTACCCCGGCGTCAAGCTCGTCGCCTTCGCCGCAGAGCTTGGCCAGGGCGATGAACTCAAAGGCATCGAAGACAAGGCCCGCAAGTCCGGCGCCGACGAAGTCGTCATCAAGGACCTTCGCCAGGAGTTCGCCGAGCAGTTCTGTTTCCCCATGCTCCGCGCCCACGCCATCTACGAAAACGACTACCTTCTCGGCACCTCCATCGCCCGCCCGCTCATCGCCAAACACCAGGTCGAAGTCGCCCACGACACCAACTCCGACGCCGTCGCCCACGGCGCCACCGGCAAAGGCAACGACCAGGTGCGCTTTGAAATGACCTACATGGCCCTGGACCCCAACCTCAAGATCATCTCCCCCTGGAAGGACCCGGCCTTTGAGCTGCGCGACCGCGAGTCGGCCGTCGATTACGCCAACAAACGCGGCATCCCCATCACCCATTCCAGGAAGAAAATCTACTCCCAGGACCGCAACCTCTGGCACATCTCCCACGAAGGCGCCGAGATCGAGTTTCCCGACAAAGAGCCTAACTGGGAAGCCTGCCTTACGATGGTCGTCCTGCCCGAGAAGGCGCCCAACACCCCCGAGATCGTCGAGGTCGGCTTCGAGGCTGGCACTCCCATCTCCGTCAACGGCAGTAAAATGCCAGGCCACGAGATCATCGCCACCCTCAACACCATCGGCGGCCGCAACGGCGTCGGCATCACCGTCCTGGCCGAGAACCGCCTCGTCGGCATGAAATCCCGCGGCGTCTACGAGACCCCCGGCGGCACCATCCTCTACGAAGCCCACAAGGCCCTCGAACAGATCTGCATCGAACGCGACACCTTCCACTACAAACAGCTCGTCGCCCAACGCTACGCCGAGCTGGTCTACTACGGCCAGTGGTTCCACCCCCTCCGCGAAGCCCTCCAGGCCTTCGTCGATCACACCAACGCCGCCGTTACCGGCACCGCCAGAGTCCGTTTGTACAAAGGCCGCGCCATGCTCATCGGCGCCACCAGCCCCTACACGCTTTACGACCCGCAACTGGCAAGTTTCAGCATGGAAGGCTTCGACGTCACCGCCGGCCGCGGCTTCATCGACCTCTTCGGCTTACCCATGAAGGTGGCATCACAGGCGCGCCGGTGGTAAGCTCTCTCACATAATGGGCCAGAACACATCAGAGAACCCCAAGGCATCGGCGCAGCTCGTCGGCAACATGGGCCTCTACGCCGTTTGCTGGCAACTCGCAAAACGAGGTTGGAATGTGATGCCTACCTCGCGGAACGCCAAGGGCATCGACATCTTGGGCTACGACCAGACCGGCAAGCGCACAATCACCGTACAGGTCAAAGCTCTAAGCAAGAGGAGCCCCGTGCCTATGGGCGCAGGTGCCAGGAATCTCATCGCCGACTTCATCATCATCGCACGGCACGTGGCAACGGAAACCCCCGAGTTCTTCATCGCTCGCACGACTGACATTCACATCGACTCCCGCCACAAAGACGGCAAGATCAGCCATTGGCTGCAGCCGAAGGACTACGAGGACTTCCAGGACCAATGGGCAACAATCGGAGATGGGTAACCAAGTAGGGTGTGCTTCAGTACACCACCCCACTGGCAACCGACAACTAACAACTGGCAACTACCTCTGATACACCGGCAACACCCGCATCGGCGCCGACAGCGTCAGACACGCCATCGCCGTCGAGTAGAATCGCCCGGCCTTGCTGTCCGCGCCCGGCTCATCGCGCGTGGCCTTCCAGCTCCCGTCATCCTGCCGCTGAGCCGGCAGCAACTGATCGCACGTGCGCTTCCACACGATGGGCCAGGCGCTCCCCCCCGCCTGAAACGCCGCCTGCGTCGCGTAGTACACGCGGTAAGAGTAGTACGGCGCATCGGCGGCGATGGGCCTGCGCGAAAGAAGCTTCACCCCCGCCGCCACTTCCTCCCGATCCAGGGCATCCAGGAGATACAGATTCAGCACCGCCACGCCAGTCATCGACGCCGTCGCCTCGCCGCCCGGCGTGTACGCAAACCCCTCCTGCTCCGGCCGGAAACACCGCAGCACATACCCCGCCGACCGATCCACCCGCTGCTTCGGCACGATCAGCCCCGCGTTCTGGCAGGCCCGCAGCGCCAGCACGCACCAGCCGGAAACGGACAGATCGCTGTCCGCTGAGCTCGGCTCATAGCGCCACCCGCCCGCCGCATCCGCCTCCTTCTTCACATCCTGCGCCGCGCAGATCACCTTCAGCGCCTTCTCCAACGCAGCCCGCACCTGCTCGCGCTGCCGCAGTTCCGTTTCCGTTCCATAGACCTCGGCCAGCGCCACCGTCACGATCGCATGGCTATACATCCTCCCCCCGTCTTTCCCGTAGTACCCGTCTTCCGGCTGTTGCCTGACCAGATAATCCACCGCGCTGCGGACCGTCAGCCCGTATCGCCCGACGTCCGGGGTGTGCCCCGCGGACAGAAACGCCAGGATTGCCAGCCCGCTCATCGCATTGGCCGGCCCGACAGCGTCGAACGATAAATCCCGCTTCTGCTGCTTCTGAAGGAACGTCAGCCCTCTGCCGATGGCCGCGTCCAACCCCGCCGGCAACACCTCCCTCCCCTGGCCCGCCCCGAGGGCCGGTCGGCACAGCGCCGCCAGAACCAGCAACCATCCGAACAGCATCCAGCGCGCTCTCGCGCCGCTCCGCCTGCGCCCGGACTTCCGTGACCGCATGTTGGAAACCATCGCTCACCTCGCGCTCTATTCCCGCCGGGCATCACTTCTTCCCCGCCTGCTCCTGCGACTTCGACAGGTAGTTGAAGTAGATCCGGAGAGCTTCGCGGTAACCCGGCGGCTCGGTCTCGTGCAGCGGCGCATGGAGGCTCTCCGGTCGTTGGCTGTCCGGCAGCCCCCATTGGCGCATCCCGGGCAGAATGCTCTCCAGCAGGCCGCCGGCCGACGTGCTTGGCGTTGGCCCGGGGGCCACGATGGCGCCGAAACCCGGCACCAGCGCCATCCGTTGCGCGGCCGATTCGCGCACCGCGCTCTGCCAGGCGCTGCCCAGCGCCAGGCTGACCGTCTGCTGCTGCCCTCGCGCCTTGGGAAGATCCGGGGGGCGCTGCGATAGCGCCGCCGCCGCCGATTCCGCATACCATCGCGCCACCACCAGCGGATCGCTCTCGATGATCCGTCCCTGGGCTTCGCGCAGCGCCACCTGGCTGGCCTCAATGACCGCGCGCACCCGCGCCGCCGATCGCTCCAGAGCCGTCGCGTCGCTGCCATACATCGTCTGGCCGAAGCTCCGCAGAGCCGCGGCAAGCTGCTCCGAAATGACGTCCGCAGCATGCGTCGTCTCGCCGGCCAGCGCCCGCAATCGGCTGGTCATCTCGTCGGCGACCGCCGCGGACATGGCGCCGCCCACAGCCCTCAGTTGGTCCTCCGCCTCAGCCAATCCTCGCATCGCCTGCTCCACCGCTCGTTGCGCGGCCGCCTGTTGTTCCACTGCCGCCCCCCCCGCCGCCGCCCGCGCCTCCTCGACTTGTCCCCCCGCCCGTCGATACCGCTCCGCTGCCAGCTGCGCCGAAGCCAGTTGCTGCGGCATATGCGCCAGCTCCGCTTGGATCTGCTGCAGGGCCGAGGTGGCCTGTTGCCGCCAATCGGCCCCGGCCGCCAGGCTCACTCGCGCCTCGTCAGCTTTGCCGATTCCCTGGATTCCTTCGGCAACCTTCCGCTGCTCCTGCGATAGACGCTGGGCCTGCTGTTCGGTGGCGCTCTCCATCGCCGCCGTTTGCTGGTTGATGATCTGCTGGTCCTGCGAGACACGATCGATCTGACGCACGGATTCCATCGTCCGCCGCACGATCTGCACCGCCGCGGCGTCCGTGTCCCCGGAGGCAAGACGCTGATCGATCCGCTCGGCAGGGTCATACTCCCGCCTGGCCGTCCGCGCGCTGGCCTCCATGGCCAGATCCGCCGCCGCTCCGCCCGCCGTCGCAAGATCGCTCTGCTCGACCCATCCGGCGAGCTTCGTCCGCGCCGCAGCGGCTTCCTGGGCAATCGCGCCTTGCCCGACTCGCCCCGGTTGACCGCTTCGCCGTCCCGCCTGTTCTCGCTGCAACGCACCGATTGCGCCGGGCAATTCAGCCAGCATCTGCCGCATCCCATCGCTCGTCGCCTTATCTTCCCGAATAACCATCCGCCCCAACTGCTCGGCCCCCCGCCCCGCCAACTGCAGATCGCGCGCGCCTATGGGATCGGCATCCGGACGCAGTATCTCGACGGAGGCCGCCGAAGCCAACCGCTCCGGCAGCGGCGACGCCGCTTCGCCTTTCGAAATCGCCGCCGTCCACCGCGCCGCCTCACCCCGAAAATCGATCGGCCGGCAGGACTCGACCAACGCGTTGGCCCCCTGCACCTTCCGCTGCAGTTTCGATTCCAGATCCCTACCCGACGCCTTGAGCCCCAGCTCCTCCACAGCCCAGTCAACTTCTTGCCGCGCCCTCCGGACGGTCTCCTTCTGCAGTTCCGCCGCCATCGCGTCCGCTGGCTGCGATGCGGGTGGGGCGCGAAGATTGCCCTGGTCCGCCAGTATCGCCGACGCTTGCTCCCCTTCGCTCAGCAGCCCGATCTGACCGGCCAGCTTTCCAGAGGCTTCCGTCACCGCCCGGACCTGATCAATCATCACGAGTTCCGTCGCCTCGCCCGCTTCCGCCGCCGACAGCCGCTCGCATGCGCTGGCCAAGACGCGCGCACCATCCACGCAGTTGCCCAGCGCAGTCGTCTGGCCAGGCGAACCGCTCTTGGCACAGATACGCAGAAGAGATTGGTGCAGCAAGAGGCTTGCCTCCACAGCGCCAGCGAGGCTTCCCCCAGCCCTGGTGCGTGCCGTCAGGTACTCCGCCTGCATTCCGTCCGTCCGCCTCGCCGCCTCCAGCGCGTCCGTCGTGCTCTCCAGCCGCGCGCTTGCCGCACCTGCCAGACCCGCCGCCTGCTTCAGCTCCGCGATCCGCGCCTGCGTGTTGATGTCGATGGACCTCGGCGACACAAGGATCCGGCGCGCACCGGTGTGCACCTTGTGCCCGGCCCCGTCCTGAGCGCTGAGCATCACCGTCACCACGTCCCCCACGTCCACGTTAAGCGTTGCCAGGTCCAGCAGGCACTGCCCCTCGATCCGCCGCGGGTCGCCGCGACGCTGCATCGGAATGCTCGCGGGGGCCGACGAGTTGACACGCACCGCCACCGACAGCGACGTGATCCCGAAGTCGTCCATCGCCTCGTAACGCAGACCAACCATCGCCCTGGCATGCAGACGCAGGTCATCCGCCGGCTCGATGAGCCGCACCAGCGGCTCGCGATCACCCTGCGCACGGATCGTGATCGCTCTGTCCAGCTTACGCGACAGGCCGCCGCTGCTCATCATCTCCAGGTCCGCGCTGCCGCTCGCCTGGACGACGAACTCGCCCTGCCAGATCGTGGGCTGGCCGGACCTGCTCATCTCGATTCTCGCCCCTAACAGCGAGAGGCTCGCCGATCGCAGCTCCTCCGTCGACACCACTGACAGGCTCACCTTCGTCCCCGCCAACGCCTCCACCACGCCCTCCGTGCTGGTCACCGTCAGGGGGTTTCGCTCTGTGTACGAAGGGTAATCGTAGCGGATGCGGTACTCCGCCACCGCAGGCGGCCGCAGCACCGTGACCTTGCACACCTCCGTCGTGGCATCGCCCGCCCGCACGTAGTAGTACAAGTCGCGGTCCAGCCCTGGAACGCTCAATACATACTGCCCCTCCGAGACCGGCAACATCGGCACGCGCGACCACGAGCCGCCGTTCTGGCTTGTGAAGATGTCCACGGCCGATCCTCGCAGCCGCTCGACGCTCGCATGGATCGTGACATCGCCGCGGCCGACCAAGGTGACGCTGCGCGGCTCAAGCGTGATGCGCGTCGTGGTCACGGGGTCAGTCCCCGACGCCGGCCAGGCAAACCGCTTCATCAGCGTCGGAAGCCCGAGAAGCGGGACAAAGCTCAACCCTGCCAAGACCACCGCCAGCATGCCCGCCGAGTTCCACGCCGGCGCTAACTGAGCTAGGCTGAACCATCGCCCATGCCGGCCGTCGCCCGCGTGGGCGCAAGTCTCCTGCACAAGCTGCGCAAGCATCGCCGGCGAGCCACGATGCTCCGGCCTGCCCGTCAACTGCGACACGACGGTCCGCAGCCGCTCGGCAAACGCCTTGTCGCGCTGTTCGACCTCGGCGGCGGCAGCGAGCCAGTCGAACTGCCTCCGCAGCAGCCGCGCCAGCGGCCGCGCCAGAATCGCCGAAATCCCCCCGATATCCATCGCCACCATGGTCCATCGCGCCCACGCGGGCAGTTGCAGCATCCGGTCCAGCAGGCACGCCCCCAGCATCCACGCCAACCCAAACCCCGCCGCCGCACCCCCTGACTTCGCCAGCGCAAACCACCGGCGCTGCCGAACGTAATCCCGGACATACGATTCAATCGCCTTGGGCATGTCCACGCTCATCGGCACCATCCCGCCTATGCCAGACCCACTTGCTTGCGAATCGCCCACTCAGCCGCCAGACAGCTCAATACGAACAGAAACAGATAATAGCTGCTCCACAAGTGCAGTTCGCTGACCTGCCCCTGACGGTAGCTCGTCTCCTTCAGCAGGCCCGGCAGCATCCCCACCTGCTCCAGATTCAGGCACTTCCCCCCCGAAGTCTCCGCAAGCCGCTGGAGAAACTGGCGGTCTTCGCTGATGTTGCCAAGCTCCACGTCCCTGTTACGCTCCACCTTGATCGGCAACGCCAGATCCCCCGACACCGCATTGCCCCACGGCGAGGCCACGTGCAGCTCGTATTCCCCCACGGGCAAGTCGTTGATCACAGCCGCGTAGCGCCCGTCGTCGGCGTTTCCCGCCGTATCGAGATCCCCCGTCCGAACCACCCGCCCGAGCTGAACCACCGTGTACTCCACTGCCGCCGGCAGGGGCCAGTCGCTCAGCCGCGACATCGCCTTCGCCCGCACATGAACAGGCTCGCCCGGCTCGCCCACCACCTTGTCGACGTCCAGGTAAAACGGCCCGCTCGCCAGCGCGTACGGCTCCTCCGCCGCATGGCGAACCAGTTGCAGCCAGAACCGTCCCTGGTCCCTTTCGCCCACCTTCTGCCGCCAGCGCCAGCTCTCGCTCATCGCCAGGAAGAACACCCGCCCCGTCCCCACGCGGCTCTCGGTCAGCAGTGGCTCGTGCGACTCCCGCTCCATCAGCAGCACGCGAGCATTCGCCTTCAGCTCCGGTATTGCCAGGTATCGGTAGAACCCCCCCAGATCATCCCACCGCCGCTTCCCAAGCTCCGGATCATCCTCCAGCCACGTCGCGCCCACGCTCTCCGACCCGACAGCCAATGCCACATGGTAGCGCGCGCTGCCTCCAGGCCAGATCCGCCACGACGGCCTTACCGGCGCCGGGTACGGCAGCAGGTCCGACATCACGTGCCCCGAGTATTCCTCCTGCAGATGCCCGATCCCGGGTATGACCATCACGCTGCCGCAATGCCGGCTCACCAGCTCGCGAATCGCGTCCCACTGCTCGATGCTCAGGCACTCCTTCGATAGGTCGTTCAGGATCACCACGTCCTGCTGCAGAATGTCCTGCCGCGTCATCGCCAACGCCGATACCCCCGACACCAGCAGAGCATCGCGCAATTGCACGAACGGCGAGCCCAGCAACGCATTACGCATGTACCGCGAATCCCACGTGGGCGACCCCGACAACGCCAGAACCCTTACCCGTTGCGCTACCACCTTCACCCATCTCTCAACCTGGTTGTTCGCCAGCGTCGCCTCTCCAGCCTGGGCAGGAATGCTGATGACCATCCGCTGCAGCCCCGCCTTGTCCAGCCGCACCCTCAGCTCCGCCTCCACTCGACCGTCCTTCATCCTCACCGGCGCCGCACACTCCTCGGCCCCGTCCGGTGAGAGCTTCGCCTGTCCAGTGATCTCCCCCGCTTCGACGCTGGTGGCTCGTATCGTCACGCGCGCCGTCAGCACCTCACCGGCGTACACCAACCGCGGCATCTCCACGTGCTCGATCGCAAGGTCACGGACCCGCCCGCCCGCTGCATCCACCGTGAAGATCGGCACCCCCGACGGCAGCAGGCCCGATGCAAGCAGACCCTGATCACCGGTCTGACGCCCGTCGGAAAACAGCACCACCGCCTGAACCGGCTGCCGGGCCATCCGCGACATCGCTCGCCGCACCCCCCCGCTCAGGTCGCTGGTGATGCCATCCGCCTCGACCGGCGCGTCTTTCGCCGTCTCCTCACCACTCCGCAACGGGATCGGCCTGATCCCATCTCCGACGGCAAACCCCACCAGCCGAATCCGCTTGTCCAGCAACGACACCAGCGACCTTCCGCTGCCCGCCATCACCTCCCAGCTCAGCCCCAGACGCGATAGCCGCGAGAGATCATCACACACCCACCGCACCTGCTGGCTCGACTGATAAAGCTCCTCATCAATCCCCGCCTGTGATTCCTCCGCCGGCGCTCTCGCACGGTCGATCGAGGCCCGCAGATCGCGAATCCACTCCTCGCGCCGTTCCGGCCGAGGGGTCCGCGCCAGCCGCGACAGAGGGTCAATCACCGCCTGGCTTGATCCGATTGCCCGCGCCGTCTGCTCCGCGTGCTTGGCCGCCGCCAGAAAACCCGTAATCCCCTTCTCCAGTCTCCCCTGCGCCTCCTGCGTCCCCCGGCCGGAAAGCCTCGCGTAGTCCACCTCCCGCCTCGCCCGCGCAACGTCCTCCGCCAGCGAGTCCAGCTTCTCCAGATCCTCCGTCACCCCCGCCACCGCCCTCGATCGGATGCCCTCCGGCAATCGCCCCAATCCATCGCCGATCGCCAGCAGTTGCCCCAGCACCCGCCGCCTCTCCGACGCCTTCTCACCCAGCACGCGGTCCGTCACTCCCATGCTCAGCGACCGATCCACCAACAGCACGATCGCTCCCTGTTCCTCGACGGTCTTCGTGCGGCTCAGGACCGGCCGAACAATCGATACCGCCACCGCCAGCAACGCCGCGCCTCGCAGCGAGGGGAGCAGCCAATGCCACGGCCTTCTGATCGCCCGTACTTGCGGAGCATACAGCAGCACCGTCGCCACGCCGATCGCCGCCAACGCCACGAGGCTGATTGGCCACAGTCCTGATGCCCGCAGGCTCAACGCGCCGAGCATCAGCTCACCTCCTGCGACCACCGCCGCGCAAGCCACATCTCGCCCAAACCCACCAGAATCACCGCCCCCAACGCGTACAGCCACAACTCCCGCCCCTCTCGCTCCTTCGCCAGCATCCCCGTGATCGGACCCCCCGCGGGGTCCACCACGCCGAATCCCATCGCCTTCCGCAACTGCGCCACTTGCCCATCGTTCAACGGCGACAGATCCGACTCCTCCGGCGACGACTGCACCACGAAATGCACCACCTTCCTCCCCTTGCCCTTCACGTTCGCCACAACCCGGTAGATCCCCGGCTGCTCCGTATCCAGATAGGTCACCTCGCTTCGACCCGGCGGAACCGTCAGTTCAACCGCACGCTCATCATCCCGCGTCAGCGTCACTCGCCGGTCGTCCAGCCCTTCATCGAAGGTCGCCACCAACGCCTCGCCGCGCAGCAGATCCCGCCGGGCAACCTGCCCGGCGCCGACGTACCGCACCGCCGACTGCACGAACGGCAGAAAAAACGGCTGCAACGGCAGTGTGTTCCAGTCCGCATCCAGCGGCGTCGTCACCAGCAACACCCGCCCACGCCCACGCGCGCCTTCCACCAGAAACGGCTCGCCCGAACCGTACGTCCCCAGCACCCGTGCATCGGCCTGCCTCACCGTCGCGGGAAAATATCGACCCACCACCGCGCCCGGCAATGGATCACTGCCACGCCGAAATCGAAATACCGGGTGTGTCAGTTCCAGGCCCAGCAGGCTCGTCGCCCGCGACCCGTCGGCCGGAGTCGCCGCCTCCAGCCTCCCAGGCATCAACCCCTGGCCGTTGCGATAGAGCACCGTGTTATAGTTCTCCACCCGCGACAGCCCCCCCGGACAGATGATCAGCCCGCCCCCCTCGTACACTTTCTGCTCCAACGCCCTGGCCTGGTCCGCCGTCACCTGCGGCACGTTCGCCAGGATGACCACACGGAACCTCGCCAGATCGATCCCCTCCCATTCCTCTACCGCCTTCACCGTCACCACCGCTCCGTCGCCCCCTCGCTTCAATGCCATCT
>Ga0315288_10012609_pt1 | contig 10611 bp, 9 predicted proteins | sample YL17G11_20_MG_FD_203454 | JGI IMG/M metagenome (GOLD analysis project Ga0315288, IMG submission 203454) | Sediment microbial communities from Yellowstone Lake, YNP, Wyoming, USA - YL17G11_20 | ecosystem: Environmental > Aquatic > Freshwater > Lake > Sediment | place: USA: Wyoming | collected...
TTTTGCCGTTGACTATAAGAACGTCGGCTTCGCGGTCCATCCCCTGTCCGGGATCTATGACCCTTCCGTCCTTGATTAAAATTGAATCGCTCATTTTTGCTTGACTATGCGTTTCTTGACCGACGAGATGAAGCCCCTGATCTTTCCCTGCGGCCTTGTAAGCCTTAAAAGCGCGATCTTTGCCGCCGCTTGTTCGGCCTCTTTTTTGTTCGCTCCCCTGCCTACCCCGTGTCCCTGGCCCTTAATCTTTACCTCCATCCAGAATATCTTCTTGTGCTTCAAGCCTTCCTCTTTAATGACATTATAATAAGGGAGGCCCCATTTTTTCTTCTGGACGAATTCCTGCAGCGCCGACTTATAATCCTTTATGTACCCTTCCTTGCTGATCTTCTCTATCTCGGGTATGAGGAGTTCCAGCAGCACGTCCCTTGCCTTGCCCAGGCCTGCATCCAGGTATATGGCGGCGATCAGTGCTTCCAGGGCATTCGCCAGGTTCGATCTTCTGTCCATCCCCCCCGTGCGCCTTTCGTTCGAGCCGAGAAGTATGTACATGCCAAGTCTTATTTTTCCCGCAACGGACCCGAGTATTTCGTCAGATATCGCGACCGCCCTTATCTTGGTAAGGTCGCCTTCCTGGTATGTGGGGAACTTGTTGTAAAGGTATTCGCTTATGACCAGTTTTATGACCGCGTCCCCGAGAAGCTCCAGCCTTTCATTGTCGTGCAGCTTGTTCCTGGATTCGTGCGCGTAAGAGCTGTGGGTAAGCGACTGGCTTAAAAGGGACTTATTTAAGAATGTTATTCCAATTTTACTCTCGAGTTCCTGAAGCTGTTTTTCTCTCCGTGGAGTGAGCATTTGACAATATATTCTACAGTGATTAGAATGTCTTAGCAAGCAAGGAGTTGTTATGGGAATTCTTTCTCCGATAATGAGTTTCATAGTCGACAGGGAGCCCAGCTATCCGTCCCCTTCCGAAAAAGTGAAGCTCAACAAGGTCATAGGCCGCTATCGCCTTCTCCTTAAGACGATCGCCTGGAGATACGATATCGGCGAGATAAAATTCGGCCTTGCGGACCTGCTTGTGGGAAGGAACGAGCCGGGGGATTATAAGGAAGCCCTTAAACTATATGACGAGATACTGAAAGGCGTTACTTCTCCGTACCTGAGAGGCAGGGCCCTGGCCGGAAAAGCCGAACTGATGATAACCAGTGAAAAGAAAAGCGACATTGAACAGGCTGTAGCGCTTGCGAAATCCGCTTCCCAGATAATAAAAAAGGAAATAAATCCCAACGATTTCTTCTACCAGAAGGCGCAGGTTGTTGAAGCGGAGCTCCTTACAAAGGTCGGCGGACCGGCCAATCTTAAAATAGCGTCCAGGCTTTATGAAGGCGTAATAAAAAGCGAGAAATCGAACGCATACTTCAAGGCAAGGGCAATGGTCGGGATTTCTGAGTTAAAGACATGGACCGCGCCGGTGAAAGAGCTCAAAAAATACGCCGAATACTGCCACAACGCGCAGATATTGCTTGCCGAGCGCCCGAGCGATTACTTCATGGTAAAAGCGAGGGTTGTCGAAGTCGAGGTTTTGACAAGGATGGACCCGAAGAAGAACGTCAACAAGATAATATCGCTCTGCAACCAGGTCATCGCGGCAAAGTCTGCGGATACACAGCTGGTGCTGAGGGCTATGCTGGACAAAGCGGATGTCTCCAAGCCGCATAACGCGATCAATATTATCAAAGAGGTCAGGGCATCGAAAGAACTGCCTGATTATCTTGCCCAAAAAGCCAAGATAGTTGAACAAGCGATAAAGAGTCGCTCGAAATAGGGTTTAAATGGGTAAAACGATAGCCGAGAAAATACTCTCCAATCACTCCAAACAGGATGCGCACGCGGGCGATATTGTGATTGCCGATATCGACTTTTGCATGGGCCAGGACGGCACTTCCGGCGTTGCCATAGATGTCTTCAACAAAATGAACATCGCGAAAGTGTTTTCCCCTTCCAAGATAGCGATAATAATCGACCATTCATCCCCTTCTCCCAATGAAGGCGTGTCAGCCATACACAAGAAGATAAGGGAATTTACTAGGGCTCAGGGAATAAAACTATACGATATCGGCTGCGGCGTATGCCATCAGCTCCTTCCGGAACAGGGTCACGTGACCGCCGGTGATCTAGTAATAGGCGCTGATTCACACACATGCACTTATGGGGCCATTAATGCTTTTTCAACCGGGGTGGGTTCAACCGATTTTGCCGCTGTAATGGCATCCGGAAAGCTATGGTTCAAGGTCCCCCAATCAGTAAAATACGTTTTCAAGAAAACTTTGCCGAAAGGCAGTTTTTCGAAAGACCTTATCCTGTACCTGATCGGCAGGGTAAGCGCCGACGGGGCGACTTATCTTTCCGCGGAATTCGACGGGGAAGCTATTGATACTTTATCGGTCGATGAAAGGTTCACCATCTCGAACATGGCGATCGAATTCGGCGCCAAAGCCGGCTTAATGAGGCCCGACAAGAAAGTCATGGACTGGGTAAAGAAGCACTCTAAAAAAACACCGAATCCCGCCGGGGCTGATAAGGATGCAAAATATATCGATATCGTCGAATTCGACGCCTCAAAGATAAGCCCCCAGGTCGCTAAGCCCCATCAGGTCGATAATGTTTCCCCTATCGAGGAAGTTGAAGGATTGATAATCCAGCAGGGATTTATCGGGACCTGCACGAACGGCAGGATCAATGATTTTGAAACAGCCGCAAAAATATTGAAAGGGAAGAAGATAAAGAGCGGGACTCGTTTGATACTGGCTCCCGCGTCAAAAGACATCATGCTCGAGCTCATCAAGAAAGGCATCTATCAATCTCTTGTCGAATCGGGCGGCACTTTCGTGACACCAGGCTGCGGACCATGCGTCGGCACCCATAACGGCGTACCGTCGGACGGTGAGAATGTGATATCAACTGCGAATCGAAACTTTAAGGGCAGAATGGGAAATCCGAATGCCTTTATTTATCTTGGCTCTCCTGCTACGGTCGCTGCTTCGGTTTTGAACGGGAAGATCACTGATCCGCGGAATTATCTTTAGATCAACGCAAAATAGAAGCGGCCGGAAAGATCACCTGCAGTTCTTCCTTCGTTTCCTTCACCGGCGTTCCCAGCAAAGACAATTGAAGTATTTTATGATCTTTTATAGGCGTGATATCCGATACTTTTGTGAAGGCCAGGTATAAATTTTTCAATTTCTTTAGTTTTGCAAGAGGCGTGATATCGGATACTTTCGTGAAGTCCAGGCAAAGGTCTTCAAGGTCCCTGAGTTCTTTCAGGGCCGTGATATCCGATACTGCCGTGGAATTCATGCTCAAATATCTCAGTTTTTTCAGGTTCTGGAGAGGCGTTATGTCCGTTACTTTTGTATCATCAAGGCTTAATTTTTCAAGGTTTTTGAGCTCCTTAATGGCTGAAATATCCGATATCTTTAAGCCATCCAGTATCAATACTTTCAGATTCTTCAGTTGGGAAAGGAACGAGATATCTGTTATTTGCAGGCCGTGCAGGTCCAGTTGTGTTGCTTCCTTGAGCTGCTCAATGCTCATGCCCAATGATTTTGCTACCCTTTCCAGAGGCCATTCATTGTCAAAAAGGACCTGTCTGAGATAATTTTCGGCGCAAGTCACGGAGCCGCCGCATTTATCCAGGGCTTCTTCTATTTTTGCGCCTTCCTCATCGGATAGGTCGTCTTTATTATCGTCTATCCTCTTCGCCATGCTCATCAGGCGATAAGCATCGAGGCATGATGTTCTGTATTTTCCGAACGAAATTTCCATGATAATAGCTCCACATCCGTTATCGGCAATTATTCCGGATAATTTCAATATTTATCGGGGTTTATTGAAGGTTTTTATCTGTGATAATCCTGCAGCGCTTTTATCTTTATCCCGCCTGAGCCGACGGCCTCAATGCCCTCCACCGCCGCTTTTGCGGCCGCAATGGTGGTTATGTACGGGATCTTGTGCTTTATCGCAGCTTTTCTGATGTAGCCGTCGTCATACTTGCTTGCACGGCCGACCGGCGTATTGATCACCAGGTTCACCTGTTTGTTCGCGATATCATCGGTGATGTTTGGGCGGCCATCGAGCATTTTTATCGCAAGTTCTGCAAGTACCCCGTTCTTCTCCAGCACTTCCTTTGTCCCCTTTGTCGCTTTTACCTTAAAGCCCAATTTAATGAGCTTCTTTGCCGGTTCAATAATAAATTTCTTATCATCGTCATTGACAGAAATGAACACAGTCCCGGATGTGGGAAGCTTGAGCCCTGTTGCTTCCTGCGCCTTGTAATAAGCAAGACCGAATGTCGGCGCCATGCCCAACACTTCGCCTGTTGATTTCATCTCCGGCCCCAGCACGGGATCAACTGAAGGATAAGAAGAGAATGGGAATACCGCTTCTTTTACGCCCATATGGTCGATCTTTACGACCTTTTCCGGCTTTATGTCCTTCAGCTTTTTTCCGAGAAGTATCTGCGTCGCTATCCTCGCCATCTGGATGTTCATCACCTTGCTTACCAGGGGAACGGTCCTTGACGCCCTGGGATTGGCTTCCAGTATGTACACAACGTCATTGCAGATGGCGAACTGGATATTCATCAAGCCCTTTACCTTTAATTCCTTTGCTATCCTCTTTGAATATTCCTCAAGTGTCTTCAGGTGCTTTTCCGGTATGTTGCGGGACGGCACAACACACGCGCTGTCGCCCGAGTGTATCCCGGCAAGCTCAATATGCTCCATCACGGCGGGGATATACACATCGTCCCCGTCAGAGATCGCGTCAACTTCCACCTCCAGCGCCTGCTCAAGGAATTTATCCAGCAGCATCGGGTATTCGGGAGTTATCTCTATCGCTGTCTTAACGTAATCGACAAGCGAATTCTCGTCATAGATGACCCTCATCCCGCGCCCGCCGAGGACGAAAGAAGGGCGTACCATAAGGGGATACCCGATCTTCTTCGCTTTTGCCAGGGCTTCATCTTCCGATATGGCCGTCTCGCCTTCCGGCTGTGGGATGCCGAGCTTCTGTATGACCAGGCGGAACTTGTCGCGGTCCTCCGCCAGATGGATGCTTTCAAAGGACGTGCCAAGTATCTTTACCCCGGCATTTACAAGTTCTTTTGCGATGTTAAGGGGGGTTTGCCCGCCGAACTGCACAATAACGCCTTCAGGCTTTTCCTTTTCATATATGTTAAGCACGTCCTCCACGGTAAGCGGTTCAAAATATAGCTTGTTTGACGTGTCGTAATCGGTGGAAACGGTCTCTGGATTGCAGTTCACCATTATTGATTCAATGCCCTCGTCCTTCAGCGTGAACGCCGCGTGAACGCAGGTATAGTCGAATTCTATTCCCTGGCCGATCCTGTTGGGGCCTCCGCCAAGTATCATTATCTTCCTGTTCTTTGAAACGGAGACATTGTCCTTTCCAATGTAAGTTGAATAATAATAAGCTGCGTCCGCGCCGCTAACCGGCACCGGATCGAAGGCGAAAGAAAGCCCTGCACTGATCCTCTGGGCCCTTACATCCTTTTCCGCCATGCCAATAAGCGATCCAATGTACCTGTCGGAGAATCCGTCCTTCTTTGCTTTAATCAGTGCGTCATTCTGGAGCTTTTTGCCGCTGAATTTCTTAAGTGATTCCTCTTCATCAACAAGTTCCTTCATCTGATCTATGAACCATATGTTTATCCTTGTCATATCCCACAGTTCTTTAGGTGCCATACCTTTCCTTAAGGCCTCGTACATGAGGAATATGCGCTCGCTGGAAGGGAATACCATTTTTGCCTTAAGTTGCTGCAGGTCAAGCTTCTGGAATTTGGCGACGCCGAGCCCGTATCTTTTTATCTCAAGCGACCTTATCGATTTCTGGAAGGCCTCCTTGAAGTTCTTGCCAATGCTCATTACTTCGCCGACCGCCTGCATCTGCGTGCCGAGCTTGTCTTCCTGTTCGGTGAATTTCTCGAACGCCCAGCGCGCAAATTTGATGACTACATAATCTCCGCCTGGCTGGTACTTGTCGAGCGTTCCGGCTTTATAGTACGGGAGTTCGCTCAGTAATATCCCTACCGCCAGTTTCGTGGAAATTCTTGCTATAGGGAACCCTGTCGCTTTTGAAGCCAGGGCGGAAGACCGCGATGTTCTCGGGTTTATCTCGATGATAACAATCCTGCCGGTCTCGCGGTTGGACGCGAACTGGATATTGCAGCCGCCCGTTACTTCGATAGCGTCAACTATTTTGTACGAATAATCCTGAAGGATCTTTTGTGTTTTTTCAGGTACTGTCAACATCGGGGCCACGCAGAAACTGTCGCCAGTATGCACCCCCATCGGGTCTATGTTCTCGATGAAGCAGACCGTGATCTTGTTGCCCTTTATGTCGCGCACGACCTCAAGCTCCAGTTCGTCCCACCCGATGACCGATTCTTCAACGAGGATCTGGCCTATCGGCGACGCGGAAAGCCCTCTTGCGGCGACCGTCCTTAATTCATCGATATTGTAGACCGCACCCCCGCCCGTGCCGCCCATCGTGTACGCCGGCCTTAATATGACCGGATATCCGAGATCTGCCGCGATCTTTTCGGCTTCCTCCACGGAATAGGCAAGCTCGCTCTTTGGCATATCTATCCCGAGCTTCTGCATCTCTTCCTTGAACGCTTTCCTGTCCTCTCCGCGCTCGATGGCATCGGCCTTGACGCCGATCAGCTCCACATTGTATTTCTTGAGGATGCCTGCCTTGTGGAGCGCCGCCGACATGTTAAGACCTGTCTGCCCGCCCAGGTTCGGGAGCAATGCGTCGGGGCGTTCTTTTGCGATTATTTCCGATATATATTCGATGTTCAGGGGTTCTATGTACGTCCTGTCCGCCATTTTCGGGTCCGTCATGATGGTGGCAGGATTTGAATTTACGAGCACCACTTCATAGCCTTCCTCATGGAGCGCCTTGCATGCCTGCGTCCCAGAATAATCGAATTCGCAGGCCTGCCCTATTATTATGGGGCCTGAACCTATGACCAGTATTTTTTTTATGTCTTTTCGTTTTGGCATCATTATTCCCCCTCGATATTGATCCTGTGCTTAATTTTTAAGCACATACGCGCAAAAAAAAAGACGGCTACACAATTTGTAGACGTCTTCGTCCAACTTGCTTCACTGCCACTCAGCTATCTAACCTCAATGCAGGCATCTTAACAGGAACCTCTTGTCATGTCAAGCCATAAAAAATCACTATTTTTCTTTATCCTTGTTATTTTCTTCAAGCCCCTTGCACTTTTCTACCCAGCGCTCAAGGCTTGCATTGTAAAGCCATAACTTGCCCGTTTCCGTATCTACCATATAGATAACGCCCTTTTCCGCAGTGCTTATCTGGTATTTCCCGACCGCCGCAAATGAGATCGAAGCGAAACATAATAATAAAATAGCCATTAATATTACCTTTTTCATGTTCCCACCGCCTTGATGTGAATCTTATACCTGCTTGCGATCAAATTCAATCTGATTGAAATTTGCGGTGAATATCGCCGATAAGTAATTCGTGAACGTCAAAATAATCGGAAGCGGGCTCTCTAGAGGGACCAAAATTATGAAAGCGTCGCTGCCAAGGGGCTGGAAAAATGGCTGGGACCGTAAGTCCTCGCCTGTTTCTTACTTTGGCACTTCAAATTTCAATACAAACATCGCGCCTGTTCTACGGGACCTTAAGATCAATAAGCACGAGAGGATACTGGATATCGGAGCTTTCAAGAACGAGATGGTTGAAACACTCCATATCGAGGGATTTCATAACGCCATTGGAATAGACGTAAATTCTAAAATACTCAATTCCCGATACGGGAAGCAGATCAATTTCCGCGACCTGCCGTTAAATGAAAAATACCGCGTTATCTATTTTAATCAGTTGCTGGAGCACTTCCCGGGAGGAATTCATAATAATCAAACACAACCTTCGCTTCAAATACTCGCTAATAAAATATATATCCATCTGCTCCCGAAGGGATATTTGATCTTTTGCGATTCTGAAGAGAATGCCCCGGAATTCAACGAATGCCTTTTAAATATCAGATTTAAACACATCCTGGATGTTGATAAATACTCCCATATTTTCCAGAAACTATAGATATCGCCTGTTTTATCACTTCTCATCTCCCATATCACCTTTCTTGCCTTGATAAGAATATAATACTCCAAGCATTAGAATCCAACTTAATTGAAATTCGCCGGTTAAATCCACGATAACTAATTCGTGAGCATGAAGATCAATGGAAAAGGGCTCCCAAAAGGACCCAAAATACTGAATGTATCCCTGCCAAAAAACTGGAAAGGTGCCTGGCCGGCCCGCATGCGTTATGATTCTGCTTCTTTTGACAAAAGATACTCAGTCAGGACAAACCTCTCGCCGCTTTTGCACGATTTTAAGGTCAAAAAACATGAAAGAATACTTGATATCGGGGCTTTCAAGAACGAGATTGTCGAAACCCTCCAAAAAAAGGGGTATTATAATGCAATCGGAATAGATGTGAACCCCGAAATACTCAAATCCCCATACGGTAAGCGGATAAATTTCCTCGACCTGAGTCTAAACGAGAAATACCGCGTGGTCCATTTTAGTTATATCCTGAGCCATTTTGGAGAAGCTTTGCCTTGTTATATCAGACCATCCCTGCAGCTGTTCGCGACCAAGATATATATCCATCTGCTCCCGGAGGGTTATCTGATCTTTCGTGACGATTCGCCTAATTTGCTGAAATTCAGGGACTTGCTCCTCAGCATAGGCTTTAAGAAGAGGGTCTCGAAGATCGACCCGAAGATAAAGACAATGGGAGCATTCGTTTTCCAGAAACACTGACTGCCCGCCTAATTTTCAGGATAAACTATCGCATTCGCATAAGCCGTTTTGCCGTAAGGTATCTGCGTGATCACCCTCCCCTTATTGTCGCAGATGATCGACGGGCCGGAATTTCCGACGTGGATGCCGTATCTATTGTTCTCGACAGCGCGCAGTATCATCGACGCCGAATGGATATACGGGATCATTGAATTGCCAAATGTCGTATCCACAGATATACAGACGAGGGCTTTTGCCCCTGATCTTGTCAGGCCGCGTGCAACTTGAGGAAAAATAGATTCAAGGCATATCATGCAACCGACATTCTTGATCGGCGTTGAACTCGGCAGGGCCATGAAATCGTTCCCCCTTGATGCCCAGCGCGTCTCAAATATGGGGAAAATGATGTTTTTTTTGTATGGTTCTGTCATATCGCCGTTCGTCTTGAGGATAAAAGCGATATTATATTTTTTCCTATCACGGCAGTAATCAATAAACTCCGTCCCAATAAGCAGCTCAGAACCTTTTGATGTTATATTTTCGTGAAGAACTTTTAAGCAATTATCGTCCTGAAGCGCATATTCGCTTGAGCTTTCCGGCCAGATGATCAGCCCAGGTTTTTCATTTAACGAATCGGCGGAAAAGTTGATCATATTATTTTTGAATATATTTTTGAACATTCTGCATTTTTCCTTCAACACAAAGTCTCTCATTGTTAAATTGGTCTGTATTATCGCGATCCTGACCGGCTCGCCAAGTTGAGAAGTTGAATTAAGCAACCAGAATCCGTAGCCAATGTTTAGTGTATGCACGAGTAATAATGTCAATATCGTTATGCCCCATATTGCTCTTTTCTTATTGATGAAGGCATTCGCCAAAATGGCATTCGTGAATATTATCAGGAATGCCAGAAAATATGAGCCGAAATACCTTGCTGATTGGATCATTATGGGGAATGCGGACAAAGAAGTTTCAATTGGAAATGGAAAAGCGATAGTCACATTTGTAAGAAGATATTGTATCAGGACCCAGGATGTTCCATAAAATAACGGGCTCATATTCCACCCATATTTATCCGAAAGGAAAGAAGCAATTGTAAAAGATAATGAACAAATGGAGCCTGCGACTAAAAACATCGAGATTAGATATAGTGAAGCAGGGAAAATATAAAATAGGTTTTGTGCATCCAGGGGGGTCAGCAATCCCATTACCAAGAGTTCCATATAGATCAGATTTATTAAAGCCCTTTTCAATCCAAACAGTTGCTGATTGAAGAAAAATAGAGGAACGAATCCGAAAAATATCGCAAACGGCATTTGCACAAGGGGATTCGGCATTGCAGCAAGGGAAAAGGCCAGTCCGAGAAATAATAACGGCAACATATCAGTATCTTTGATTGATCGATATGCCCGTGTATTCCCCGATGAATTCATTAATTATCTTGTCGGTTTTCGTGTCCATTATCATGAGTTTTGGCGAAACGGTTGTCTCCTGCAAGAACTGCCTTCCGACCGTGATAAACATTTTGCCCGGCGCAACAACAGAAAACATCAATTGTGAAGGTATCTTTATCTCCTTTATTATTTTGTCTTTAACTGGATCGATGATCTCAACGATATCGCGTTGTACCTTATCGCTTGCGTGGGTGACAAATAATTTGCCTGAAGATCGGTCATATGCGATGTCATAAGGATGGGGACTGATCTTTATCGTTTTAATGAGCTCGCCTTTTTCAAGTGAATA
>Ga0315288_10012611_pt1 | contig 10610 bp, 9 predicted proteins | sample YL17G11_20_MG_FD_203454 | JGI IMG/M metagenome (GOLD analysis project Ga0315288, IMG submission 203454) | Sediment microbial communities from Yellowstone Lake, YNP, Wyoming, USA - YL17G11_20 | ecosystem: Environmental > Aquatic > Freshwater > Lake > Sediment | place: USA: Wyoming | collected...
ATCGTGTAGTGCTCCTTAGCGCAGCGTAATAAGACAAACGGACGTTAGCAGAAAGCCAGGGGGAGGCAACGGATATCAGGGGGCTAGGCCACACCTAGCGAGCGTCAAGTCCTAAATTGCCAACCAATGGACAGAAGTACGCTCAATACTGCAAAGCTTGACTTAGCACGCTGCACCGTCTGGGTGACGGTGCGGTAGTTAAGTTTCACTCCCACATGCAGTTCCTCCGCCAACAACCGCCCAGCCGCCAGCGACCACAGTGTCGTACCATAGATCTGCTCATTGTCGCTGGTTTGGCTGATATCGAACTCCTCCCAGCCGATGCCGAGGCACACCTGGAGCGGAGCCTCGGTTAGCGCGCATAGCGTCGGGCTAATGGACGTGGCGAGGGCGTTAAAACGCTGACTTTGATTAAAGGGGAAGCTGGTATTTTTTTTGGCCTTACCCGAAATGGAGGTCAGACTCAAATTCCACATGCTACCTAGGCCGCCCAAGGTGTTTGCAATAGCACTAGTGCCCCAACGGGCCTGACCTACCGTGACCGTTAGCCCATAGGTCGGCGCGGCGTGATCCGCAGAAAGGTCGCCGGAGAAGCTAGAAACACCGAGGTTGGTCTCGAGGGCTAAGTGTTGGACCCCTTGCTGTGCAGAGACTTCAGTTGGCATGATGACCGCAGCCAAGACTAAATAGATGGAATAAAAGAGCATGCCTACAAGTCCTCTATGGCGTGGCTCACACCTGCCCGCTTGGGTATCATCTAGTCGAAAAGAAATGCACTGACCGCGCCATTTTAGAGAAGTCGCGCACCTGCTGCTGGATATCAATGAGAGCGATGACCTCGGTTTTGCGCCCTGGATCGACGTTGCAAATCAAGGCGTGGCTGCTATAGAGGATTTTAAATAGGCCCAGGCCAGCACCGCCCTTTTTGGTGTCGATCAAGCCGGCGCTATCGTTCCGCCTTAAGACCTTTTTAAGGTATGTAAAGAGCTTTTCTCGCGTTAGAGCGCCAAACGGATCAGCGACGGAAATAGCAAAGATGCTGCCATCACAGCCGAACGTCAGCGAGCCATATTCTTCCGGCTGCAACTGGACCTGCGCGGTGCGAGGTAGCTCAGCATAGTGCACCTTACCGCCAGCTACCGGAGCATCGTAGATGGCGTTCATCAGCAGCTCCTCAGTGATGCCAAAGACCAGCTTAGAGGTGTATTGACCGAGTCGACTATCCTCGGCAAAGCCCATCACTAGGGTATTGAGCCGGTCGCGGTCACCCGAACCAGTCACTTGCCGGCTTTGCAGCTGGGTGCCGCTAGCCAGGTACTTATCGATGCCAAAGAGGTCAGCGCGCAGCAGCTTTTGCAAGGTGACGCGCAGTTCGTTGATGGTCCACTCGCATGCGGTGTGGCTAGCAATGATGTGCCCGACTAACACATCTTCTTGGCCCTCAAGGGCTGCGCTGTAGCGCTCCATCGTGTCTTCTGTAACCAATACCGCATGGGCCGCTGGGTGGCTCATGTGCAGCAACCGGAGTAGCTCGAGGTCTGGGGTATTGGTCACTAGGATATCCAGCTGCGGCAGCGAGCGTAACGCCATCAAAGCCGTCTGTAGGTCGGTGACGCACGAGATGTCAGTGGACGCAGCGGCAACCCGCAGCACGCTAGGCTCAGGCAGCGCCTTGCGCCCTGCCACATCGACGTAGAGCACTGTAGTGGCCATACTCTCGATGCTCCGCCGATGGCAATCAACCCACGTTAGACCAAACCATAGTAAACCAAAGTAAACTAAAAATCCATCTACATGAAATTATTGTCGCCGAGGTTGACAGCAAGCGGCAAGGGTCTCTAAAATTTAACAAAACCCAAATATCGAATGCTGGATTACTGCTGGTATGGTCCTCGGTACAAATCAGATTGATGTTTTTGTTGCGGTTTAGGTCATGAAGATGTCGTGTAGAGGTTGCAGAGTCTGGGATTCAGGGTCCATCCATTCGGGTCACCCCATAGGTCGGAGGAGTACTGAGGTATGTTAGATTTCATCGCGCACAAGTTTGAGGAAGGTGGCCAGGAGATCATGTCATCGATTACGTTCGTGGCATGTTTGTCGCTCGTGATCATCGTCGAACGGTCCTATCGCTACTGGCTACAGTACGATTTGGCGAACAGCTCTGGGTTTATGGCAGCGGTGCAGAAGATGGTTATGAACAATTCGATAGAAAACGCCATTAGGCTATGCAAGAAGGCACGGCCCAAACTGCTGCCCTATGTCATGTCAGAAGGCCTAAAGAGAGCCAACGATAGTACCGAGGAGATCGAGCATGCCCTCGAGACCGCGACCCTAACGGCTGTACCCAAGATCACGAAAATACTACCATTTTTGGGAACCACCGCCAACGTCGCGACGCTGCTTGGGCTACTTGGAACCCTGTTTGGACTGATGCGATCGTTTGCGGCTGCCGCACGCTTGACCGGATCAGCTAAGCAAACCGCGCTCGCGGCGGGTATTGCCGAAGCGCTCACAGCGACGTCCTATGGATTGGGCACTGCGCTCATGTGCCTGCTCGCCTACGGCATCCTAGTGATGAAGCAAACCGCGATTCTCGACGATATTAGCCGCAATAACGCACGGCTGATCGACTTGCTTTATACCCGTAAGATGAAAATCAAGGGCGGCAGCACGGCTGTGTCTAGCAGCAGCTCTGCCGACTGAGGGGTAGCAATGTCTAAGAAGAAAAAGCGCAAAATAAAATACAAAGATATCGAATTGAACGTCATGCCGTTCATCGATGTATTCTCCCTTCTAAACACCTTTCTTTTGATGTCTGCGGTGTTTTTATCGGTTGGCGTGCTCGAGGTACAGATCCCATTTCTGACCTCTGCGCCGCCCGAAAAGAAGGAAGAGGAACGTAGCTTCGATGTCAAAGTCGACATGGAAAAGGACAAGATTCAGGTAACTGGAGTTTGGAGTAAGCCGCCGCTTAACGAGCAGAAGAAGGACTTTAAGGTCACCAAAGAGGACATTGCTGCACTCCATAAGTTTATGGTTGAGCTGCGCCGGACCTCTCCGGAGAACGACAAGGTGAGCTTCTTTACCGAAGACGACGTGATCTGGGACGACATCTCCAGGGTTCTCGATGCCATCAAGGTACGCAATCTGAGCGATCCGGTCTTCGCCGCAAAGGGCGCTACCGATGTGCAAAAGGCGATTGCCGCCGAAACGATCTACCCAAAGGTAGTCATGTCCAGCGTCATGCTGTGATCTAAGAGAGGGCTTACGATGGCATCAGTATCGTCAGAATCAGGCGACTCGCTCAGCCTGAACCTTATGCCCATGTTAGACATCTTTAGTATTCTGATCGTCTTTCTACTAATGAGCTACTCGACCGATCCAGTAAGCTATGACGTCAATGGGGGCGTCGAATTGCCAGAGTCGTTGACACTGTCCTCCCTCGATGAGCTTCCGGCCATCAAGGTCACGAAGACAGAAATTTTAGTCAATGATCGTAAGGTCGCTAACGTCATCGGTGGTGACGTCGAGGAAAAAGATCGGGCGCAAGGCGCGATCCAGCCGGTATACGATGAGCTTAAAAAGCTTGCTGATGCCAATAAGCGAGTACTAGCCGGGCGCCTAAGCGAGGTCGACAAGGTAAAAATGTCAACTGTAACCATGGAGATGGACAAGAACCATCGCTTCAAGCTGATGAAGCGCATCATGCTTTCGGCGCAGCAGGCGGAATTTATTGCCTTTAAGTTGATGGTCGCGAAGCAGGACAGTTAAATTCTAAGATTCCTAGGTGTAACTTTGGCCGATGATCGATTGTAGGGCGGAGATTTTTAGGATGACTAAGGCGCTACCTAAACAAAAAAATTTCAAGGCACTCTGTACTTGCCTTGGGGTAGCCGCGTGGTGCGCTTTGGTGCTTTTGGCCACGCCAGCGGCAGCGGAGGGCGGGCGTTTTGATGGCTACGAAATTCGCGTCATCCGCCCCCGTTTTATGAATAAGACCGGACGTATCGAACTCGGCGCCGAAAGCGCCGTGATCCTAAACCAGGCCTTCATTTACACCTTCATGGTCTCGGGCCTCCTCGACTACCACTTCAGCGAAACCTGGGCCCTCGAACTGGGTGGCGCCTACGGATTTTCGATTGATAAAGCCGACAAAACCCTCTTGTTTAAAGACTTTGGTATCCACACGGCCATTCAACGCACGCAATATATAGCTTCGGCCGGCGCTCTGTGGACACCGGTATACGGCAAGACCCAGTTGTCCAATGGTCAGGTCGTTTACTTCGATTCATTTATCACAGCGCAGGTCGGTCTTACTGGAATAAATTATAAATTTGAACAATGCACTGGTGGTCCCAGCCTCAACGGCCAACCCGATACTACGCCGCAGCCAGCGCCCGTGACTAAAGGATACCCCAGCGTAAGTATAGGCGCTGGCCAGAAGTACTTCGTCAGCCAAGACTACGCCATACGCTGGGAGGTTAGAGACAACATCTTTGCCTTCCCAGCGCTCGACGGCGCATGCCCTGGTAGCACCGCCTCTGGCAGTGAACTAAAAAACAACATCACCCTGCAGATCGGGGCGTCGACTTTTTTCTAGAGGGCAGCCTAGGCCACACAGTGGCGAACGGAGAGCGGCAGAGTGCGACAAATTCCAAAACTGATTCTGTGCCTGCTCCTCGGCGTCACCGTAGCTGCTGAGCCACTGATGGCAAATTACGCTGCAGCAAGCGCCTATTACGCGCGTCGTGACTATATATCGTCGGCCGCCGCCTACTTCCAAGCCTACGGCTATCCAAAGATGGCCGGAGAAAAGGAGAAGGCCGAATGGGGGCTAGCGCAGAGTCTTGAACGCCTCGGATTTTACTATTCGGCGTCGAAGTACTACTCGATCATCGTCCGCCGTGGGCCTGTGCGCACCAACATCTTCTTCACCAAAGCACTAGAAGAACTCGGTCGCATAAATTCAACCATCAACCTTGGACAGTCGCACGTAGTGCAGCTGTTTAAAACTCGGATCGATCCGGCGATGGTGCCAGGCCCAGCCCGCGGCTTCTATTTTTATTATCTGGGCATTGAGTCCTTTGATCACAAAAAATACGAGCAGGCTGCTGCCTACTTTCAAAAGGTACCTAGCGGGTCCTACTTTGTTAAGGCGCAATTCCACCTCGGTGTGATTTCTAACCTGCGTGGCGCCCATAGCAAGGCCATGGGATACTTTGAACGAGTGCGACAAAGCGCCGACAAATCCGAAGATGGCGATTGGCTGCGCGAGCAAGCCAATTTGAACATCGCCCGCGTCGACTATGAAGTGCAGCGCTATCGCGAAGCCATCGAGGCCTACGCTCAGATACCCAGAGAGTCCGATAATTGGCTAGAGGCGCTGTTCGAGGCATCCTGGACCTTTTTTATGATGCAAAAGCATAACAACACGCTTGGCACGATTCATACCCTGCACTCACCATTCTTTGAAAACCGGTTCTTTCCGGAAAGCTATATTTTACAGGCGATCACCTTTCTACGCCTCTGCCGCTACAAGCAGGTGAAGACGTCCTTAACCAAGTTTAAAACACGCTATAAAGGCGTATTTGATGACTTGAATAAGATGCTCAACAAATACAAGAATGACCAAAAGGGCTTTTTTAGACTCACCTATGACTACCGCGTCGGCGCCCTAAAGGACTATAAGCGGGCCTGGGCCATACTAGACTCACTAGCCCGTACGGATACCTATAAAGAAGCCGGCAATACCATCCGCTTTGCCGACAATGAGCTGGCGCGGCTGAGCCGTTATGGTTCGCGCTGGGGATCTAGCGGCCTACAAGATGAAGTGGCGTCATTTCTGCGCAATAAAAAGGCCGCAGCGGTCAAAGATGCCGGAAGCCGTCTCTTTGACACCGCTAGTGGCTCCTATGCCTATCTGAAGGAACTCTCCGATCAGACCATTGGTATCAACACCGAGATGGTTTTAGGCCGAGTCGATGCCTTGCGGGCGCAACTCAAGGTCGGCACTGCTGACAAAAAGGCGAACTTCATCGGCGGACTACAGTCGCTCAATGTGACTCAAGACCTGGAGTACTGGCCCTTTGAAGGCGAGTACTGGGAAGATGAGCTTGGCGGCTACGTTTATAATATCGAAAGCCTCTGCGCTAAAGGCGGCGACGGCGGTGCTGGTGGCACCAAAGGCGGCAAAGCAAATGCTGGCAAATCGGCTGGTGCTGAACAGTGAGGATGGCTGTGGTGTATAGGTCTTGGCTAAAATGGGTTTCGCGAATCCTGGCAGCACTGCCGCTCATGCTAGTCATGGCGGCAGGTGTCATGGCGACCACGCGTAAAGTCGATAAGGTCAACCTTGGCGGCGTGAAGACGGAGAAGATCCAAAAAAAGGGCATTGCAAAGGCGAAGTCTAGTCGCCTCAGCGCCAACGAAGCCTTTCTTGTCGCCACCGAGACCCGGTTGCTATCAGAGATCACCAAAGCCACAGAATACCTGGCCAAGCAATCAGAACGCATGCCCAAGAAGAGTGCAACCCGCCTAGAGATGCGTGAACGCCTGGTCAATCTGCGACTTGAAGGCGCTGTATACTACGTCAATCAGGAGATGCGCAAATACGACGTGCAATGGGAAGCCTGGGACCGCGATGGCCGCAAGGGCGGCGAACCAAAGCTCGATGAGACTAAATCCAAGGGGGAATGGTCTAATCTTGCCCGCGACGCCCAGAGTGTCCTTGACGAATACCCGCGCAGCAAAAATGCCGACGTCATCACCTTTAACATGGGTCTGGCTAATAATTTTCTCAAGCGCGACAAACAAGCGGCTCGGATCTTCAGCCAGCTGATAGCTAAGTATCCAAATTCGCAAAAGGCCGGAGATGCCTATTTCTCGCTCGGCGACTTCTATTTCGACAAGAGCGACTTTTCGAATGCAATGAACAACTATAAAAATGCCCTGAAGTTCAAACAATCTAAATCCTACACTTGGTCGATGTTTAAACTCGGCTGGTGTAGCTACAACCTGGGTCAGCATCGGCAGGCCCTTGCCTACTGGAAGGGCACGGTTGCCGAAGCCATGCGCAGTGGCAAAAAGGGCCTGGCTCTGCGTGATGAAGCCCTTCGTGACATGGTCTACGCCTTCGCTGAACTTAAAGAAGTCGAGCCTGCGATCGCCTATTACAAGGCTAATGGTGGCGATAAATACATAGGCCGCTTCCTGCTGCTGCTATCTGATACCTTTTCTGACCAAGGCCAATACGCCGCGGCAATCCGCGTGCTGCGGCGCTACCAGCAAGTCGCGCCCCTGTCCGCCGATGTTCCAGACACCCAAAAGAGCATTATTGGGCTGTACTTTGAGCTCAACATGATGCCCAACGTCTGGGCGGAGCTGGAGCGCTACCCGCGGCTATTTGGACCGGGCAGCCAGTGGGCTGAGGCGCACAAGAGTGACAAAAAAGTATACGACGAGGTGCAGCAGACCATCAAGGACCAGATCATATACTATGCAAAGGTGACGCATAAAAATGCACAAAAAGATGACAATAAGCGGCTTTATGCCGAGGCTATCAAGGGCTATAACCTGTTCTTGCGCAACTATCCCAAGGCGCGGGAGCAGGCTGAAATCAAGTACAATATGGCCGATATTTATTACTTCACAAAAAACTATCGCGACGCCGGCAAGCTCTATTTGGATATCAGCCTTCTAGGCAAGGAAAAGGCAGCAATCTACGACGCGAAGACCAACAAGGCCACCAGTATTCACAAGCAGTCGTCAGACTACATGCTCGACTCGTACTTTCAGGTCTTCGAACCTGAGCTGAAAGTTCTGGTTAAGATCAAACCAGACTTTCAAAAGGGCACACCTAAACCAATATCTGAGAACGGACGAAATTTCATCAAAGCCTGTGACTATTACACCAAAACCTATGCAAACGAAAAGAAGAACGTCAAAACCTGCGACGTCTATATCACCGAGATCTTCTATCGCAGCAACGACAAGAAGATGGCGGAAAAGTACCTGCTAATGATGGCAAAGAAATATCCAAACGAAAAAGAAGGCCAAGAGGCTGTCGAGAACTTAATTCCAATCTATGGCAAAGACGAAAAATCCCTTCAGGCCGTGATTGCCGAACTGCGTAAAATTCCAGCTTACCAAAAGGGTAAAATCGGCGAGAAACTCGAGGGCCTCGAGCACGGTCTTGCAGTCGATGCGATCAAAACGGACAAGAATGCGTGCACAAGGGCGAAAAAGGGCGAAGACCTCTACAAGAAGAAGCCTAACGCCAAGGATAGCGATGCGCTGGTCTATAACGCAGCTCTCGACTGGGAAAAGTGTAATCGCGTGCCCGAGGCTATTAAGGACTACTTAATTGTGCTGCAAAAGTTTCCTAAGTCCGAAGGCGCCAAGATTGCGCTGCTAAAGCTCGGCTTGCTGTATAAAAATCGCCTCGAGTTCGCCGAAGCGGCCAAGATGTTCGCGGACTTTGCCGGCCGCCATCCGAAGGAGAAGGAGACCGCCGGCGCACTCTCAGAGTCTTGCCAGCTAAGAGCTGCCCTCAATGCGGAAAGCGCAGTTAACGCCTGCTTGGCCTTTGCAACGGTGGATCAGCAAGGCGGAAAGACGGTGTTTTTTCGCATGCTGCGCGCCGCCTTCTCCGCCGGCGAGGAGGGCAAGGTGGTCGCCTTGGCAAAGATCCTCGACGGCAAGTTCAAGCTGAGTCCAGATGAGCGCATCCAGGCTTACGCGGCTATTTTAAACGGCAAGGGGAGTGGCGGACAACAGGCAGCAGCAGAAATACTCGCGACTTTCCAACGCTCAGGCGGCAACGTTTCAGGTGAGGCCTTGCGCGCTGTCGGTGGCTTGGTCTTTCGCCGGGTAAACCCTGTACTCGGGCAGTTCACGGCCTTGAAATTGCGTGGCGGTACGGTCGAGGCCTTAGTGGCTTCAATCCAAGCCAAGGCCGCAGTTTTGGCCAAAGTCCAGGCTGGCTTCGAACAGGTGTTAGCAACTAAGGACGCCTACTGGGGTGTCGCCGCCTTTTATCAACTCGGCTACGCTCGGGAAGACCTGGCGAAGGCTTTGGAGAATCCACCAGATATACCCGGGGCCCCCCATGCCGACGTGGTGAAACAACTCGCCGGTGATGCTAAAGCCGCGCGCAATGAAGCCAAGGTCTTTTACACAAAAGCGCTCGACGCTGTCAGTCGCTATTTGGTGTACAATGAATGGGCCGCTAGGTCGCTTAGCGGGATGGCTCGCATCAACCGTAAGACCGTCTATTTCGACGATTTCATCGTCAAGCCGGACTTTATCGGCGCCGAGGTACCCGAGAACATCGCTCAAGCGGTGAAGGGGAAGGGTGATTGATGCGTCAATTAATCGGTAGAAGCCATACTCTCATGCTAGTGACCGTCGTCGCCTTGGCGGCTGCTGCTTGCGAGACCGGCGCTAAAAAGAAGGCTGATTCCGGCGACCTTAAGGGCGGTGACGGCGGTGGCAGCAAAGAGGCTACCCCCGCTAAAGCTGGGGGCGGCGAACAGGCCTCGAATAATCGCGTCACGGTCACCAACAGCCTGAGCAATAATGCTCTGACCTCGCAGACTATTGCCCCGGCTAAGGCGGAGGCCGAATTAGCTAAATTTCGTGACGCCAAAAGCGTGCTAGCATTGGAAGGCTTGATCTCGGCGTCGCGTTTAGCGCGCAAGGCCGCACCAGCCATTGTCGCAGCGGCACATCGGCTCGCCGAAGTCGAAATGGAGAAGGGAGCCGGTCGGACCATTCCACCGGAGGTCAAGTTGGAGATCGCCCTTGCCGCGATCCAGTCGCATAATTACGCGCTGGCAGCGTACTACCTCGACGATCTGACGGATGAAAAAAATCCGCGGCTTAAGGCCGGAGCATACAACGCCTTTGGCGTGATCGCCTTGCGCGATGACCGAGTGCCTGAGGCAGTGTTATACTTTCGCGAAGCGTTAAAGGCAGTGGGTAACTATAAGCCGGCTCTACTTAATCTCGGCTTTTCTGCGCTTAAGGGCGGTGACCTTGCCACAGCCAAGACCACCTTGGCGAAGGTAGAGGGGGACTGGTTCGTGCAGTACGCTATGATCAGTATTGCGCGCATGGACAACGACGTCGGCGAAGCCATGGAAGGTTGCGACCGAGTCCTTAAAAAGGAACCGCAGCATATCGCCACGCTATTTAATTGTGGCTTACTTGAATACCAAAACAAAAACAATGCGGTTAAAGCCAAGGAATACCTGACCCGGGCCGGCAAGGCCAAGGGCGGCGAGGCCGACTGGGGCGAGAAGTCCTTTCTGCTGATCAGCAAGATCGATGCCGAGGCGGCGCAGGCCAAGCAAGAGGAAGCGCGGCGCAAGGCAAGTGCGGCGCAGCAAAAGCCGGCCAAGCCAGGCGCAACGGGGGCTGAAGAGGCCGCTCACCCAGCGCCTACCGAAGCAACCAACCCTGGCGCCTCACCGCCAAAGGCGGGCCCTGGCTGAATATCAATCTGATTTTGTTTTGAGTCTTTCCATTTATCGCCGCTCGCGGGATAATGAACGGACGATCCATAGTACAAGGGGCAAGTCTGTCGGTTGCCGGGCATCTAGCGGGAAGGG
>Ga0315288_10012615_pt1 | contig 10608 bp, 5 predicted proteins | sample YL17G11_20_MG_FD_203454 | JGI IMG/M metagenome (GOLD analysis project Ga0315288, IMG submission 203454) | Sediment microbial communities from Yellowstone Lake, YNP, Wyoming, USA - YL17G11_20 | ecosystem: Environmental > Aquatic > Freshwater > Lake > Sediment | place: USA: Wyoming | collected...
CATCGGAGCACAACCTCAAGAATATCTCCCTGAGCATCCCTCGCGATAAGCTGGTTGTGATTACCGGCATCTCCGGCTCCGGCAAAAGCTCTCTTGCTTTCGATACTATTTACGCCGAGGGGCGGAGGAAGTATGTCGAGTCGCTAAGCACTTATGCCCGCCAGTTTCTCGAGCAGATGCAAAAGCCGGCAGTAGCCGACATTACAGGGCTGCCGCCTACTATCGCTATTGAGCAGCGAAGCGCCAGCAGCAATCCCCGCTCGACCGTAGCTACCACCACCGAAATCTACGATTATTTCAGATTGCTTTTTGCCCGCGTCGGTCAGCCCCACTGCTGGGTATGCGGCAAGGAGATTACAAGCCAGCACTCTTCGCTGATAGTAGAGTCAATTCTTGCCCGGCCGCAGGGCACCAAAGTCCAGATTTGTGCTCCGCTGGCTCGCGGCAAAAAAGGCGAGCACAAGGATGTCTTTGCCAATATACAACGTGAGGGCTTTGTTCGTGTCCGCGTTGATGGGGCTGTTTACGATGTCCGCAACGTCCCACCTTTAGACAAGAACAAAAAACACGACATCGCAGCAGTCGTTGATAGATTGATAATCAACGACGCGGTTCGCATTCGCCTGGCGGATTCGGTTGAAACAGCACTGAAGTTAGCCGATGGGATACTTTTGGTGCTCGTGCAGCAACCTGATGCGGCAGCAGCAACCGGCACAGATGGCAAATGGACACAGGTCATCTACAGTGAGAAATTCGCCTGCCCTCAGCATCCGCGGGCGTCGCTGGAGGAGTTATCGCCCCGGCTTTTTAGCTTTAACAGCCCTTACGGCGCCTGCGAGAGCTGCAACGGCCTGGGAACGATTCTGGAGTTCGACCCTGACCTGATTGTGCCGGACAAAAGCGTCTCGCTGGAAAACGGAACTATCGATGCCTGGCGAAAGGGCGGCAAAAGAATGAATATCTTCTACAATCGGCTCATCAAAAGCTTCTGCAGGAATGTCGGCATCAGTAAATCCATGCCGTTTGAGCGGATACCAAAAGAGTATGCAAGAATTCTGTTGTATGGCACGACTGGGGCTGACGAGCAGGAATACGGTTTCTGGTTTGAGGGAGTCATACCGAATCTTACTCGGCGATGGGAGAACACTACCAGCGAGTATGTTAAGACCAGACTGCACAGCTATCTGTCGGAGCAGCCCTGCCGAAGCTGCCAGGGAACGCGACTTCGACCCGAAGCTATTGCCGTCACCGTCGGAGGGAAAAATATCCACCAGCTGACCTCTCTTAGTATAGAGAAGACGCAGAAATTCTTCAACAATTTGAAATTGGACGAAGAAAAGTCGCTGATTGCCGCCCAGGTGTTGAAAGAAATAAAAGCTCGGCTCCAGTTTATGGTTGATGTTGGGCTTGGGTATTTGACCCTGAACCGGGCCAGCAGCACCCTTGCCAGCGGCGAAGCCCAGCGAATCCGCCTTGCCACGCAGGTCGGCAGCGGCCTGGTCGGCGTCTGTTACGTTCTTGATGAGCCGACAATAGGTCTGCACAAGCGTGATAACAACCGATTGCTGGGGATTTTGCGGCACCTCAGCCAGCTCGGCAATACCGTTATAGTTGTCGAGCATGATGAAGATATTATCAAAAGTGCAGACTATATTATTGATATCGGGCCCGCAGCCGGCGAGCACGGGGGGGAAGTCGTTGCGCAGGGAAACCTCAGTGACATTATCAAATGTGAAAAGTCGGTAACCGGTGAGTATCTAAGCGGCAGAAAAAAGATTGCTCTGCCGCTAAGGAGAAGAAGTTATAACCTGCGAAGATGCATTGAGGTAAAAGATGCTGCCGAGAATAATCTCAAAAATATCGACGTCAGGTTTCCTCTGGGCGTATTTACCTGCGTAACGGGGGTCTCCGGTTCCGGCAAGAGCACTCTGGTGGACCAAATTTTACTTCGGGCCTTGAGACGTCGGCTGTATAGCTCTCGCGAAAAGCCGGGCAGGCACAAGGCCATTCTCGGCGCCTCGCAGATTGATAAGGTTATAGAAATAGACCAGTCGCCCATCGGAAAAACCCCGCGAAGCAACCCGGCGACATATACCGGCGTCTTTGACCTGATAAGAAAATTATTTTCGATGACCCGTGAGGCGAAGATTCGCGGTTATAAGCCCGGGAGATTTAGCTTCAACGTCAGAGGCGGACGCTGCGAATACTGCAAAGGGGAAGGAACAAAGAAAATCGAGATGCACTTTTTGCCCGATGTCTATGTAACCTGCCAGAACTGCAAAGGCAGGCGATACAATCCGGAGACCCTCCAGGTCACATACAAAGGTAAAAATATCGCTGATGTGCTCGATATGAGAATTGAGGAGGCGCTTGGTTTCTTCGAAAACTTTCCGGTGATTATGCGGATATTGCGGACACTCAACGATGTCGGTCTCGGTTATATGCAGGTAGGTCAGTCCTCGACGACACTTTCGGGCGGCGAAGCGCAGCGGGTCAAGCTTTCCGCCGAATTAGGCAAGGCGGCAACAGGACACACCTTATATGTGCTTGACGAGCCGACCACAGGGCTGCACTTCGCCGACATTCATAACCTCTTGAATGTCCTGCAGCGGCTGTGCGATATGGGTAATACCGTTGTGGTAATCGAGCATAATCTTGATGTTATTAAAATGGCTGACTATATAATAGACCTTGGCCCTGAAGGCGGGGATGCCGGCGGCAGGGTCGTTGCTGCAGGGGCACCTGAAGAGATTATAAAAAATAAAAATAGCTACACCGCCTCATTCCTGAGAGCTAAACTGCAGGCCGAAAAAGAGGGAGGAAGCAGAGAATTAAAAACTCAAAACTCAAAACTCAAAACTCGAAGTGGCAGTTCCGGCTGAGCAGCATCGAAGATTTAAGGCAGTTAAGCAATCAGCTTAATATCACCGTCGATGTGATAGAGGATGTCTCGATTCTGGCCCAGCCGGTCCAGCCTGGTCCGCCTTACGGTGTGGTCATACCCAATTCGCTGGCAGTCCATCCTATGGAGGGCTGTGACGGCGACCCGCAGGGTCGGCCAGGAAAGCTGACGTTGCGGCGATATGAAAGATTCGCTGCCGGCGGGGCCGGCCTGCTCTGGTTTGAGGCGACGGCGGTCGTTCCCGAAGGCAGGGCCAATCCCAGACAACTGTGGCTCAATGAAGATAGCAAAGAGGATTTCGCAGTTCTGATTAAACGGACACGGCAGAAGGCGGCGGAAAGTAACGGTCCACATCACAAGCCGATTATCGTCGCCCAACTGACACATTCGGGCAGATATAGTAAGCCCGGTGGTGCAGCACATCCGATGATTGCTCAACGAGACCCTTACCGGGACACTTTAACCCCGCAGCAAAAACCCGACCCAGACGCAAAAAGCAAAATACCCGCCGACTGGCCTATCGTAACCGATGACTACCTCGACCGGCTGCAGGATGCCTACGTTAAGGCAGCCAGGATTGCCTTTGAAGTCGGCTTTGACGCCGTCGATGTAAAATCCTGTCACGGATACCTGATTAATGAGCTTCTTGCCTGCCGCAACAGGGCGGGCAAATACGGCGGCTCATTCGAGAATCGAACCAGATTTCTGCTGGAAGTTGTTGACAAAATCCGTAAGGAGCTTGGTGAAAAAGTAGCAATCTTTACCCGACTTGGCGTTTACGACGCTATACCCTATCCTTATGGCTGGGCGGTTGACAAAAATGATTACACCAGGCCGGATTTAACAGAGCCAAAGAAACTCATCGCACTTTTGCGAGACCGTGGCGTCAGATTGATTAATATCACCATTGCGAACCCTTATTACAATCCACATGTCGGCAGGCCTTTTAACGAGCCGATAGTCGGCGGATACCCAGAGCCAGAGCATCCACTTACAGGCGTATGCAGACTCATCAGTCTGACAGGTGAAATCCAAAAAGAGTTCAAGGATATCGCAATTGTCGGCACCGGCTATAGCTGGCTACAGACCCTTTTTGCCAATGTAGCCGCAGCAAGCAAGGCAAACGGCCTGGCAACCTTAATCGGCGCCGGACGAATGGCCTTTGCATATCCTGATTTTGCCAGAGATATTATCACCAAAGGATACCTCGACCCGCAAAAGGTTTGCGTGGCGTGCAGCGGCTGCACCCAGATAATGCGGGATGGGGGAATGACCGGCTGCGTGATGCGGGACAACAAAGTATATGGACCAATCTTCAAGCACGGCAGGATGAGCGATAGAGATAATCTTCTTCGGCTGGCATCCGCCTGCCGCAACTGCCAGCAGCCCGCCTGTTGGTCTGGCTGTCCTGCCGGCGTCGATATACCGAAATTCATCAGTTTATTCCTTGATGGAGACGACCGTGCCGCTTACAAAGTTTTAAGAGAAGCCAATATATTCCCCGAGGTCTGTGCCTGGCTGTGTCCGGTCGAGCAGCAGTGCGAGGGCAACTGTTTGCAGGGATTTATCGGCGATATGGCTTTGCCGATTGCCGATATCCAGAGGTATCTGGCACATCAGGCCAACAAAAATGGCTGGTCGAAACTGCAAATGCCCAAGTATGCAAGCGGAGAAAATGTAGCCATAATCGGCGCCGGGCCGGCGGGGCTGGCCTGTGCAGCTAAACTCCTCGAAGGAGGACATACCGTGACAATCTTCGACAAAAACCGTGAATTAGGCGGACTGATAGAATCAGCAATCCCGCCTGACAGGCGAGGCGATTCGCTGAAAAATGAAATCGCGGCTGTGTTTTCAGATGTGCCTGAAAACAGAATGATTCTGCGGCTCGGCGAGGGATTGAGCGCCGATTTCAATCTGGATGCCGTTATAGAGGGGGGATTTCACGCTGTCTTTCTCGGTATGGGCCTGCCGGAATCAGTCGTTACCGATGACAAGAAGGAGCCCACCATCGGGCAGGATGATTTGTGGAGTGCGATGGATTTTCTTTCAGCTGCAAAACAATCCGGCAAACTGGACCTTAAAGGTAAGTGCGTGGCCGTGATAGGCGGCGGCAATACCGCTATGGATGCGGCAGTTACCGCCAAACAGCTCGGCGCCAAAGACGTTTATATCATTTATCGTCGCTCCTTTGCCCAGATGCCATGCTGGCGGGCCGAGCGCGAGCGGGCAATAAGTGAAGGCGTGCATTTTTTGATATTGACCGAGGTGCTCAAGTTTACCCCCGACAAAAACATTCGGGGGGGCAGATTGGCATCTATTACGGTTTGTCCAGCCAGACTGGGTGACCCGGACCAGACAGGCCGACGAAGACCGGAGCCGGTTTCGTCAAGCGCTTACGACCTCGATATGGATATTGTGGTAGAGGCGATAGGCCAGAAGGTGCCGCAGGATATTCACGAAATTCTTCCGGGCGTGGAATTTAAAGATGGTCTCATTCGAACAAAACCGGGCACGCTGACAACCTCCAGGCCGGGCGTTTTCGCCGGCGGCGATTTGGTAAGAGGACCATCGACAGTTGTCACAGCGGTCGCCGACGGAATGGCAGCAGCAAAACAAATAGATAAATTTCTAAAAAGATAAGAGAAGGAACTGGAAAATGGCAGAGACTTCGGCGAGCTCAGTCGAGCCGCGACCTGTAGCAATCGTTACCGGCGCAAGTCGTGGTATCGGCAAGGCAATTGCGATTGAGCTGGCGGCATTAGGTTTCGATTTGGTCCTCAACCGTGTTCAGCAGACGCCAATACAAATACAAAAAGAACTTGAGGCACTCGGTGCACGGTGCGAATTTGTGTCAGGTGACATCGGCCTTGCCAAAGACCGCAAAAAGATTGTTGACGTAGCTAAAAATAAATTCGGCAGAACCGATTTTCTGGTAAATAATGCCGGCGTCGCCCCCCTAAAACGGATGGATATTCTTGAAGCAACAGAGGAGAGCTTCGACAGGGTCCTCGGAATAAATCTTAAAGGGCCATACTTTTTGACCCAGCTTGTCGCTAACTGGATGATAGAGCAGAAAAAGCAATATCCTGCGCGCCCCTATCGGATTGTGAACATCGGCTCAATTTCCGCATACACCAGCTCACCTTCTCGCGGCGAATACTGCGTAAGCAAGGCCGGCGTTTCTATGATGACAAAGCTTTATGCAGACCGGCTCGCTGAATATAATATCGGAGTGTTCGAAATCAGCCCCGGCATCGTAGAAACAGATATGACCAGTGCCGTCAAAGATAAGTATGACAAACTGATAGCAGAAGGGCTGACACCAATCAGGCGATGGGGCAAGCCTGAAGATGTCGCAAAGGCCGTCGGGGCTATCGCCGAGGGCCGGCTCGATTTCTCAACCGGCACCGTCATAAACGTCGATGGCGGCTTTCATTTAAGAAGATTGTAGAGACCATATATGGCCCTCAGGAATACAATCGCAACTCTACTACGAGACGGGTTTATCCTGGTCTTCAACCAGGACAAGCTCGACATCGTTAAGACAGCCGAGGCCCTTACAAAGGCAGGCGTCAACAATATGGAGGTAACCTGCCGGATAAAAAAACCTCTGGAGAAGCTCGCCCGGCTGCGTAAAGAGATTCCCGAATTTGTTGCGGGCGCGGCAAGCTTGATTGACTGGCCGGGAATGCTTGATGTTTACAATAAGGCAAATCCACAAGACACCTTACCTACGCTCCAGCAAACTGTCGATGCAGGTGCGTGCTATCTTGTTTCGCCCGTTAATTTCAGCGATGAGAGCTTCGAGAGGTTTGCCGGCAGGATACCTATGATACCCGGATGCGGCACAGCAACCGAGATTGTCAGCCAGTTCTCCAAAGGAGCAAATCTGTGCAAGGTATTTCCGGCTAAAGAGCTTGGCGGCCCGGCGTTTATCAAGGCAATAGACCCTGCTATTCATAAAACTATCAGCATGGTGCCCACAGGAGGAACAAACACCAGTAACATCTCTGACTATATTGATGCAGGGGTTCTGGTATTGGGCGGGTCGTTCAGTATGATAGAGAATACTACAATGAACAAAATTATAGATGAGCAGGACTACGCCCTTCTGGCGAAGGAACTGAGCGTGATTAAACAACTGATAGATAGATTCCGGGCAGAAAAATACCCCAAGCTCGATTTTGCTAAGGATTCCATCGAACAGATAAGCCAGCTTACCGGCAGAAATTTCAACATTACTTAGCACAACAATTTCAAATTTATGGGACAAATAGCTGGTCAGCCAATCGCTTTTCATAACTACGACACCGTAATTGTCGGTTCAGGGGCGGCGGGACTGAACTGTGCAGTCCACCTCTACGAATTTATGAGCCATAAAGGAATCAAAAATCCACAGGAAAGAATTGCCGTAGTAACTGCGGGGCTGGGTCTGGGCGCTTCGCGTATGAGCGGCTCCGACAAACAAACCTACTACAAAATAGGCACAAGTCCGGATGTGCCCGATAGCGCCGAAGAATTCGCGAAAACCTTAACGGCTGCCGGCTGCTGCCACGGTGACCTGGCACTGGCAGAGGCAATCGGTTCACTGCGTGAGTTTTACCATCTTGTTCAGGCAGGAGTCTCCTTCCCGACAGATTCTATGGGCAGCTTCATCGGCTACAAAACAGACAATGACCCGTTTGAAAGAGCTACCTCCGCCGGACCAAAGACAAGCAAGTTTATGACCGAATGCCTCCAGAAACAACTCGAGCGGTATGGCGTCAAAATATATGATAATCAGGAAGTTGGGCATTTACTCACAGTCGGCTCCGGACAATCCAAACGCATCGCGGGTGTTGTCACCATAGATAAGAAAACCCTCAACGAATCGAATTATGCTATAAACGTTTTCCTCGGTGCAAACATAGTGCTTGCCGCTGGCGGGCCAGGCGAACTTTACAAAACCAGCGTCTATCCAAAAAGCCAGGTTGGCATTCACGGCCTCGCATTCAAAGCCGGCTTGATTGAAGAAAACCTGACCGAATCACAGTTCGGGCTTGCGAGCATAAAGTTTCGCTGGAATGTCTCCGGCACATATATGCAGGTAATCCCGCGTATCTTCAGCACCGACTCCAAAGGAAAAGACCATCGGGAATTCCTGACGAACTTTTTCCCCTCGATGGGCAGGATGGCAACCAACATCTTCCTTAAAGGTTATCAGTGGCCTTTCGACCCGCAGCGTATCGAGGGCGGGCAATCGTCATTGATTGACATTCTGGTCTCTAACGAGACCCAAAAAGGCAGACGCGTCTTTCTGGATTTTTTGCATAATCCGACAGTCCCCGACAGAAACATTCGGGGGGATTCGATGGAGGATTTTGATATTAGCGTTCTTGAGCCGGAGGCGTATGATTACTTAAAGAAAGCAGGAGCACTTCAAGAAACACCTATCGAACGGCTTTTCGCTATGAATCCATTGGCTATCGAGATTTATAAAGAGAACGGTATTGACTTGTATTCGGAGCCGCTCGAAATAGCACTTTGTGCCCAGCATAACAACGGCGGCTTCGCTGTGGACAAATGGTGGCAGTCCAATATACCACGCACTTTCATAATCGGCGAGATGGCCGCCACCCACGGCGTGAAGCGGCCGGGTGGAGCTGCCCTTAACGCCGGCCAAGTCGGCGGCTTGCGAGCGGCAGAATATATTGTCAATTTCTATGGCTGTCCGCCCCAAAGCATACCCCCGCAGCTTCTTGCACAGCAAGAACGGGGGGATAGTCAAGTTGAAATCGAACAGCAGTTGAGTCAATTTGTCGCAAGACTTGAGAGCTATAAAAGTTCAGCAGGTTTGATACCCGAACAGGTAATAGAGGAGATTCAAAACCGTATGACCGCATCGGCGGGGCATATAAGAGAGCTCAATAATGCCAGCGAAGCCCTGGAGAAAGCCGTTAAGCTCTACAAAGATATACAAGAACATGGCTTCAAATTAGAAGACGCCAGAGGTATCATCGCTGCAATCCGGGCAGAGCATTTGGCCTTAACGAGTGTTGCATATCTAAAAGCGATTGTTGAATTACTAAAGCAGGGAAGTGGCTCACGCGGTTCGCATCTTGTGCTTTCCGAAGACGGCGATCAAATACATCCTGATATTATTAACGGGGCGACCGGCAGGGCGCTGCGGTTCAAACCGGAAAATAAAGAGCTTCGAGATTCTGTATTACAGGTTGAATACGACCGGGCTGCTCCTGAATTGTTTCGCTGCAGAGCCATACAGGTCAGGCCAATGCCGGCTGAAAGAAAGGCATTTGAGCCATGCTGGCGGGATTACAGAGAAGGAAAAATTTACTCGTAGTTCGATATTTGATGCTCGGTTCTCGATGAGTATCTCCGCTTAGGGACGCCTTACGGCGGAGTATCCAGTATCGAGGTGTAGTTCTATGATTGTTCAGGCGGTTAAATGGGTTGGCGGTGTTGACGGCTTTTTGGAGCTTGTGGACCAGAGGCGGCTGCCCGGCAAATTCGTTAAATTGCAGTGCCGCAGTGTCAAGCAGCTTTACAGAGCTATAAATGCACTTGCCATCCGGGGAGCTCCGGCGATAGGGGTAGCGGCAGCTTATGGGCTGGTCCTGGCTATGCAAAATCTGGCTGCGCGTGATAGTTTGAAGCGGGGACTTATGGTTTTAGACCACTCTTGCAGATATCTTGCATCATCGCGTCCGACCGCGGTGAACTTGTTCTGGGCACTGGAAAGGGTTCGCCAAAAGGCCCGGCAATTTGTCGCTACCCATATAAGAGCGAAGTTCCCTACTATAAATAAACTGCGCAAAGTTGTATTAACTGAGGCGAACGCTATTTACAGGGAAGATGTCGATATGTGTCGGCGGATTGGCCGAAATGGCCAAAGGTTTATCCGCCAGCCGGACGGCGGACTTATCAAAAATGGCCTCGGTATCCTAACGCATTGTAATGCCGGTGCGCTTGCCACCGCCGGGCAGGGAACTGCTTTGTCGGTGCTTTTTGAGGCGCACAAGAAGCGAAAGAAGTTTAAGGTTTATGTGGATGAGACCAGGCCAATGCTGCAAGGCGCCCGGCTGACTGCCTGGGAGCTAAAACGGGCCGGTATCGATGTTGTGGTTATCTGCGACAATATGGCGGGATGGCTGATGAAGCAGGGCAGGATAAATGCTGTTATAACCGGCGCCGACCGAATCGCGGCAAACGGCGACGTTGCAAATAAAATCGGCACTTACAGCCTGAGCATCCTCGCCCGCAAGCACGGCATACCATTTTATGTTGCTGCACCGTCAAGCACATTCGATTTGAGCATAAAAACCGGAGCCGAAATACCCATAGAACAAAGACCTGCCAAGGAGGTAATCTGTCCGTGGCGGACGAAAATACAAATTGTCCCTGCCGGCGTTGATGTGTATAATCCGGCTTTTGATGTTACAGAAGCACAGGATATCACCGCCATTATTACCGAGCGAGGCGTCATTGAAAACCCCGATGTTGACAGCATTTCTGAACATTTCAAACCAAGAACTAAAAACTCGAAACTAAAAACTCGAAACTGTGGAGCGAAGCCCTAAAATCGAAACCAAGAACTCAAAACTAAAAACTCAAAACTGCGGAATGAACCCCGATGAATCAGCGTTACTTCGCTGGCGGAAACGCAATTCGTATTATTACAACTGGCTGGACAGAATTTATAAATTCGT
>Ga0315288_10012618_pt1 | contig 10607 bp, 15 predicted proteins | sample YL17G11_20_MG_FD_203454 | JGI IMG/M metagenome (GOLD analysis project Ga0315288, IMG submission 203454) | Sediment microbial communities from Yellowstone Lake, YNP, Wyoming, USA - YL17G11_20 | ecosystem: Environmental > Aquatic > Freshwater > Lake > Sediment | place: USA: Wyoming | collected...
AGTCCAGACTGCTAATCCCGGCTGCATTGCCATGCTTGTCGCAACCTCGAAGGTGGGCGGACATGGCGCGGCCAATTGTTGCGCCGCTTTCGGCTGCCCAACAACATTGTCGATTTTATCTGCCCTTGGGGGGTTCCCTGGAAGAATGTAGCGGTAACCGCTGGCGCTAAACCAGCGCCCACCCCACGCAAGGTTATCAATTTCTTCGAAGCCATGCTCAAGGCAGGTCGCGTCGACGACACATTGCGGATGGCGCGCTCCTCAGACTGCTTGAAATGCGACCTGCGCCGTCGAGATCCAAAAAATGGGCAAGACTGGTGCGGCGCCTGCGGCTGCCGGGTCTCAGCGGATAATCGCCTAATCGTCAACCTAACGGCTTACAATGAAGGACCATTAGAAGCGGATGGCCGTCCAAAATGGGGCTGCCGCCATCCCCAGCGACGAAACCAAGGCGTTTGGACTGGCAAGGGCTGGCAGCACTGACCACAGAAGTATTGAGCGCGCCTACACAGGCGAAAAAGAATCCAACTGATGTCTTGGCAACTCCTATCGACGAGTCTGGACGGCTCCACGCAATCTGCGCCCAGTCTGTGCATAGACCGGCGTGGCTATCCGCATTGTGCCTGGGTCAATTCCAATGGCAATCTGTCCTATGCCTTTTTTGGCGGTTTAACTTGGCAGTGGCTTGGCCCCTCACCAGACACCGGACTAGCAGCGACCTCGGTCCCACACTTGGCGATCACCCTCGACGGTGAAGAAAACCCGCACATCCTCTGCGTAACCGACACTGAATCCTTTGCCCCTGCGGTGCGGCATACTTGGTGGGATGGCGAAACTTGGGCCAATACAGGAAATTGGTGGCAGTCTTTGGGTATCGTTTGGATGGCCAGCAATGTGGATACCGCCACCATCACCTACAATCCAAGTCAAAACGCTATTTACGCCTTCCGCATCTATCAAAACAGAATTGAAGCCGTAAAATGGAACGGTTCGACTTGGGCTGTCGTGGCGTTTACCAGCCCCACCGTCACAACCACCTACGCCGACCTGACCGCTGGCATCAACGGCACATCTCTACATCTAGTCTATCGCGCCACCGCCGCCAATGGCTGGGTCGAACGGATAATTTTCAATCTAACCAACAATACTTTTGGCGCCCCATCTGTCGTCGCTGACTCTCAAGGCAGTGGGCAAGTCACCGCCCTTGGATTCTTATCGTCCAAGATGTATCCGGATGGGGCGAGCGCGGGCAGCGGAGGAATAATCACTTGGGTCAAACAAGTCGACAACGCCTGCCAGGTGCATGCCCTCTCATTTTCCCCATCAGAAACATGGGGGCTGAGCGGCAGCCGCCTCGACCAATACAACGGGGAAAGCCTCGGCGACACCGTCGCTCCATTTTACGCCTCTCCGTCAGCCTTCCTGAACAGTTCGGATGAATTGCGCTTAGCGTGCGCTGCCGAAGGCTTAGTGCTATTTTTGGAGGGTGAAGGCGGAGTCTTTGAAGGCGCTCGGCCATTGCCAGGCTTCGCCGTTCCGCGGCGAGTAGCGATGACTCCGCGTTGGAACAATGAATACACCTTAGCCACCTATTTATCCGATGGCAATCTGGCCGTCTTGACGCGCAACCCGAATGAAAACTTTAGCAGCAGTAGCACCAGCGAGTCTACGAAATCGTCAGAATCAACTTCCTCCAGTTCACACAAGACTAGCGCCAGCAGCCGCAGCCAGAGTTCGTCCAGCACCCAACGAAGCGCCAGTAGCAGTTCCAGCAGCAAGAGTTCCAGCGAAAGCACTCACAGCGGAACCAGCAGCAGCAGCACCACCAGTTCCTGCTCTTGGTGCTACACCAGCAGCGGAATGCGAAGCACCAGCACGGCGCTCGAACCGAGCAGTATCACTCGAGACTATTGGCGTTTCTGTCCTAATGATCCCACAGTAAGGCCCTGCACGACTTGCTTCAATGAACTGCTCAATCTGAATGTTGGAGACCACCTGACCGGGCAATCAGCGCATCCCGACCAATCCCTTATGGACTGCTTCGGAGTGACTGGCGGCACCGAATTCCAATTCAGCGGGCGAACATTTACCAGCTCGCTTTATATGACTTATGACTGGGCGGGGCCAACCTGCCCAATTGTCTTCTCCACATGGGATATCGTGCGAACAGCATGACAACCGACAACTACACAGCAACCCAAGCGACCAAGGAGAAAGCGGCGACCAAAGAGAATCTGCTCAAAGCGACCCAGGAATTCCCCCGTTGTCCGCATCTGTGGTCGGAACATCGCTGCTGCTTATGGCTCAGCGAGCGACTAAGCCGCAAAATCACTGTCTCCCCCATCACTTGCAATTTCGATTGCCAACAAAGTGGCGGCCCTTATTGCGGCCGGCCTATCAGCGATCAAAACGCCGTTGACGCTTTCGCCTTCAATCACTGGTTTGCCCGGTATTCCTACAACAGTCCTGATTTCGCCAAGCGAGTGCGCAATCATTACGAGCAAGTGGCCCGCATCGCTGTTCCCCCCGAGTGGCCTGCCATTAAAAATGCACTCGACTTTTTATATCAAAACCAGACTTTTGTGCGCATCCTACTAACCGGTTCAGTCATAACCGACGCCCCTCGCCCATTAAAAGATTATGACATCCTGTTGATATTTGATTCGATGCGCACGGTCATTGAACGCGAACAAGAAATGCACCAACGACTACCAAAAACCATCGAGGGGGTGGGGGTTGATTACTTCTTTTCCGCTGCCCCCAGCGACGAAATTATTTCACCCGACACCTTTTATGTCCAATTGGATCCCGAAAATCGCGTGCTGTATACTTCCCGCTGGTTTCGATTACGTTTAGAGTCTCTCGCGCCAGACATCAAATTGGTAGTGGCTCCCTCCAATGGCAATTTCGCGGGCATGATGGACCAAGCAATCAGCAACCACCCATTTGCGAAGGACAAATACCAACCGCCCACGAAACAACTAAGCGAAAAACACCCAATATAATGCGCGACCCCGCCAACATCATCACCGTATCCCACATGGGCAACCAGCAATGCGACGTCTTTTTCCTGCCTGCCAGTGGCACGGTCCACTCCGCCAATCGCCAAGTGCGCATTGTCGCTGTCTGGGATTCGCCCGTCTTGTCTCCGTCCGTCAACTTTCTGCGCTGGAACCAGATCGACTGGTCAGCGGTTACACCCAATGGCACGGCGTTGAAGTTTTGGGTGCGTTTTTCTGCCAACCTGACGGAATGGTCAGAATGGCAAGGCCCCTATTTGAACGCCACGGGCGAAGCCTTACCCGCTGGCGAGCGCCACTTGCAAATTCGCGCCAGCCTATCTGGCAGTGGATGGCCCGCCGAGACCGGCTCGACCCCTTCTTTGTCGCGATTTACAGCCCGTTGCATCTTAGCTGGTGAAAGCGGATCCTTCTACACCGCGGCGTTCGAATTGGGGTTTGTGCCAACTCACGCCTTAGTCACTTACAATGGTGAGATCCCCGACGGAGCGGTGGTGCGAGCGGCCATCACAGCGCAGAACACCGCCGACGCCACCCAATACCTAACTGTGTTGCCAGGGGAAATCACCTCACTTGACACCTTGTCCAACATCGAGCCACGGCTCAAGGTGATGCTGCAAATCCTCGGACGGCGAGATGTTGCCATCAACATCACTGGATTGGCAATTGCCGCTATTGGGCCCGGACAGACGAAACTCGCTTAGGTGTTTTCCGCTTAGTTGACTGAGTTGACTGAAACAGGTTCGCGTCCAAAGGCTGCGAGTTCACCAGCTGCAAGAAACGCTTCAGAAACGCCGCTTTGGCTTCCTGCGGCCATACTGGCTGCACTGTCATCGACAGCGGACCCATGGGCAGCCCCCAATCCTTCAAGAGGTCCGACTGCATCAGGCAATGCGCTTCGGTCGCCAACATCAAGTCATCAGCGTGCGCCACTTCTGGCGGCAACTTGCCACTAAGCATCACGATCTTCATCTCTGCAGTGTATTGAATATTGAAGCGGTCGCAAACCGCCACCAGCCAGCGTCCTTCTAGGTCCCGATACTGAGGCAAGTGCTTCTTGAGTGGGCGCGGCACATCCGTCAGATACGCTTCCGGCGCGTCATGCAGCAAAGCCAGCAGTTGCAACGGCGGCGGCGTAACAAGACTGACATTGATACTGTGTTGAGCCACGCTCAGGAACTCCTTACAGTGACCTGCAAAACGGCATTGCATGGACAAGGCGTGCGCGATGTCTTCCAAGTAGATGTCCTCCGGACGTGGGTCTAACGCCCAGAATTTACGACCGCTGAAAGTTTGCCCCCAGTCACCTACGCGTGCCGGCGGGCGCTCTTGCCATGCGCGAATTGCGCGAGTGACAGTCTCTTCGATTTCCGGATCAGTTTTGGGTTTCATGTTACCAACGGGCAATCAGCACTCCGATGCGCTTAGTCTCGGGGTCGCGCGAAATGATGACTTGAATAAAATGGTCTTTCCAGGCGCCGTCCCGCAATTCTTGCGCTTTCTCAATCGCTTTCAAGACTAATTCGCCACCCCAATCACGCGCCACAGTCACATTGTCTGTAGTTGGAGCATACCAATTGTCGGCACGCGCCGCGATGCGCGCTTCCCACGCCTTCACCGGATCCCAAACCAACACATACCCCGCTCCGCCGCAGCCATACATCGCATGCGGAGACTCATCGATGCAAACTGTGATTTCCCATGGTCCCACAGATCCGGAAGCCACCGCTGGACAATGATGCGTCCGCAGGATGTCGATTTGCACCCTAGCGACGCCGGCGATTTTACGCGAACAATTGTGGACGATCCGCCCCACTTGCTCCGGCGACTCGGCTGTCCAAGTGTTTTCAGGCAAACCGGGCGTTGCGACCTCTGCAGATGGCGGGGTAAAAGCATGGACTAGGAAGCGGGATTTGACGGGTTTTTTCATCGGTTTGACAGATTTTTTCATTGCGGTTGGGCGATCTCCTTGAAATTGACGACGGTAACGGACTTGTAAAAATCGAATCTCTTGCGAAGTTTGGCCATCCCTTCTACCGGATCTTCGGCTTCCACGACGGCTGAATCCTGAATGGAAGGCTCGGGTGAGTCTAAATAACAACGGGATGAAAAGAAGCCGGGACTGAGGCATTCGCCGTAGAAGTAGCGCACCTAGTTGTCTCCCATCTCTGAGGTTGCACCCACGAGGACGACGGTATCGCATTTCGCGCCTGGGCAGTTATAGCGCTCCATCTCGATAGAGCCGCGCCCCTGATCCATCGCGATCAATCCGTGGTCGTCCATCCGCACCCCGCAGCGTGGGCAATGAACACTCATCGGTATTCCCTTGGGATTGGGCAGTGGTAAAATGCGGCCAAACGCCGCAGATCGGACATCCCTCTCGGAATGCCTAGCCGGTCATATGCCCGCAAATGCAGCACAAAACCACGATAATCATGCTTGTGTTTCAATTTTTTCTTCAATTGTTCCACCCCGCCACTACCGCAGTAGAATCTCACCGCAGGAGCTTGGATTATTTAGGCGATTCTGTTTCCCGCGATTGTTTAACTTCTCCTCAGTATAAAGATAGCAGGTTAAACAGGTAAGAGCGCTGAGCGCCGCTTCCCACTTTTGCGGGTCGGTATGTTTCAAATTTGGAGTCGCATCAGCCAACACCTTCCATGCCATTCGGCACTCATGAATATTTTCGGCAGTCATGGTCTCTCCTTAAAAGTGCAAATTGGTGTAACCTGCATCTCGAATGATTCCCAGCAGCCGCCGCCGATTGCGTTCTGATGGCTCCAACGGCTCTGGCAACTTAGCGGCCCGCATCCATTCGGCCAAATGCTGGCTGCCATCCCCGCAGGCGCGGCGACCGGTTTCAGTGTGGATTGGGATTCTTTCGCAGTTTCACAACCGCGCAGTGGTCGCCCACAATACAGGCAAATGAGCACTCCTTGGGTGCGCCCTACAGTCGCCTGCCAGATGCGAATGGCCAGTTCTTTAGCGTTCATCGTGAACCTCCAATTGCTGGTTGTGAATTTTCACGACATGTTCGGCGACCGCCCGATCAGGGCATTCAACTACCAACGCGCCGCCTTCGGTGATGGCGGAATAATCTCCGTGTCCCAATCCCCGGTCTTTGAAGCCAACCGCCCATTTCACGGATAGCACATCTGGAGACGCTACTGGCGGATCATTTGTCGTCAGGGTCTTCGTTCCGGTTTGTCCCACCGGACTGGTGTTTTGCTGGACGACGGCATTGGATTTGAGACGTTGCATCAGTTCAGTAAATAATTTCGAGTGAGGAGCATATTCTTTGGCCAGACGCGCCCCGTATTTGCGAACATCAGGATGCGCTTCCGCATAGCGCAACCATTCGGTGTTCAACTCCAGAAAATTAGCCTGGATGGCATCGCCCAAGGCGTGGGCAAAGATGTGATCAGATTGATTCTTCTTGTAACGACCATGGGCGAAATGGATCGCCATCGCGCCCTCGGGCAAGCGTCGCACGCCAGCTCGGGATTTGAGGTCGAACATTAAAGCGGACTGCCCACTATAACTCCAACGGTCGCTCCCGATCGGGATGCCATGCCGCTGCATAGTGTAAGCGAGAGCGTGTTGGTCGGCAAACTTGGAATGCAACCGTCCGCTGCCAGACTTGTCGAAAATCTCCAAGTAATGCAACACTTCATCAATAAGCGCCGAGTTGCTGGCGGTCGTGCCGAGACAGGAGGCGTAACCGGGCTGCAATTGAGGGGCGCAAGGCAGCCCAAGGGCGCGGATGTCCTCAGCAACTTTCATGGTTTTCGTGCGATTGAATTCCCCCAATTGTTCGAGACTCAACCCAAAAGAGGCCATCCCATGTTGTTCGACCATGTCGAAAACCCCCGCGTCCAACGGGCGCACAAAAATGTGGTCACAATCATACATCACTCGAGTGTCAAAGGGGATGATTTTGTGCGCTCGCAGGCGAGTCCCCAAGCCGGCCGCTAAAAGGAATTTCTGCAGGGAATCCCGCACACTTGACCCAGTGTATATCTCAGTGGCCGGGGCAAGGCTGATTTTACCATGCCCCTTGAGGATGGCGACAAACCACTCAGGAGTGTGCGGCCCGTAAATAATGTGAACCGGACCGCCGTAATATTTGCGCAAACTGTAGAGAGCAGCGGTCAATAACAAAGTGGGCTGTCCGTGGTCAGTGTAAAAAGCGAGTCCGCGGGTCACTTCACAGCCTCAAACTCTGGCTCGCAACTGTTGGAAAGGGCAGGGTCCTTCACGCGGACTATCCCAAGATTTAACAACTTCGTCAGCACCCGCCGAGCGGTCTCCGAGTCGATACGCATTAAATGGACAAGTTCCGAAGCCGTGACTCTCTTGGTGGTATCATGAACAATGTCGGTTACCTCAAGTAGCGGCAAGCGATAGCCAAAATACAACATAGTCAATCCGCCCAGCACGAACATCGTTCCCATCGCAACAGCACGACTGGCATTCATCGGGATCGGCTCACGGATGTCCATCTCAATAAAGAAAAACAGCCCAATGGCTAACGCAAACCAGCCAATGAACTTGTAGGATTTCCTACGAGAATGGAATTCAGCATGGTTGAATGTCATATGATTCCTTCTTGGTCGCGATTGTCTGTGCAAGCGTCTATGCAGGCGCCAATATATTCAACAGCAGCTCCATTGTCAAGCCGGAAAGTCGCAAAGACTGCGCGACGCCGCCTCGCTGCGTCCCCATTCTATCACGATTGGGTCCGCTAAAGGCGGTATCGTGCCGTCCTCGCCCAAGGCGTGCCACACGGCTTCCTCGGCGCGAATGAAGGCTCGGTCGTCGGCAGTAACATAGATAGACTCCAATTGCCGCCCCAAATCACCTGCCAGAATGGCGTCGGCTTGTTCTTGAGTCATGCTAGTCCCCTTGCGCCCTTACATTTGGGACAGAAATGTTGTCCCGCTACTCCTCCAACAATTTGAGCGCCCTGGCTCCAGGTCCACCCGTTCCTCTCCAAATCTTTGACCAGCAAACGCCGCAACAAAAACATAACTGTCGGCTAACTGGTAGCCGGATCCGCCCGCGGCACCCACGGCGTCCAACGGGAGCGTGATTTCGCTAAGGCAATGCAAGTTGTCACAACTGATTTTGACGCCAGGACTATGAATCATATGTCCCTATTATGTCCCTATTATGCTATATCGTCTCCATATAGCCCAAACAGGCTATATTTCCACGCCAACCAAAAACCATTCGATTCCTTTACTTACCTTCTTGCTGCTTCAAGACGCCTAGTGGCGCCACCTGATTCGCATTTTTGAGGTCAGTCCACAAGGTCCCGGGACCCGCCACGATATAAGACAATTTCAATTGCACTGGCAAATTCTGCGCGAATGTATAAGCCGCGTAATCCGCCGCCCCGCCCGCCGCCGACACCAATTGCGCATAGCCTTCACCCGCCGCGGCGCCGGTCATTTGGGTAACGTCCCCGTTGGCAGAGGCAATCTTACGCTTGATATCCGCGCGCACCGCCGCCGTTTGCTGATTGAGGTCCGCCACCAGCAGCCGAGCCTGCGCTTGAATTTCCTGTTCCGCCTTCTGCTGCTGAGCGCCCAAATTGCCTTCCAAGCGTTGAGTCTCAAATTCGACGACTTGTTTGGCTTGCTCAATACGCCCAATCATCTCATCCAACTCGGCTTTCTTGGCTTCGGTTTTGGTGCGCTCGACGTTAGCCAGATTCCATTCGTTGGCGATCTTGGCGTCCTGCACCGGTCCACTGATGTTCTCCGGCACGATAGTGTCCTGCACCAGCGCCAGATCCACCTGTAAACTCTTGGCGTGCAAGGTTGTCTCAATCGAGTTTTGAAAACCCCGCTGGAATTCCTCCCGCTTGTCGCCCACAATGAAGTCCACTGCGCCAAAGGTCGACCCCTTGATGCGGGCGGCGGAGTTGATTTGCGGAATCAAGATATTGTTTTCGATACGGCTGATGTTGCCATATCGAGCATAGACCGACGGTGCGTCCTGCGGCAATAACTGCCACAGCACTGTCACATCAAGCAAGATATCGAAACCGTCGCTGGATGGGAAAGTTACGGCAGGCAACACCCCTAAAGTGGACGAACTGGACGGCGAACTAGAGCCGCCAGCGCCAATCGCGGCTGCTAGGCGGGAGCCAGTGGTGTCGCCTACCGCTTTCACAGCCGCGGCTGAGTGCGACATGGTCACCTGATTATAGCCGATCTCCACATGCTCAATCGAATAAGCTTCAGGATTGATAGCGTAAAGCCCAGGCGGGAGCACGGCTTTTTGCACTCCGCGCTCGTCCGGGTCAGCCAACTGAGACTTGGCCGTCTTGCCGCTCCGCGAAGTCACCACCCCCACAAAACCCGGACCCACCTCAACCATCGACACAGTTTTGACCTCATAAGCATAGGGATTCAAACGATAGATGCCCGGTAACAAGACTTCCCGCTGAATGCCTCGCTCGGACGGCCCAGCCAAGAACTCACCGGTAGGCAAGTTGTGACCGAATTTGGCGGTTACAATACCAACCATGTTGGCGGGCACCGCCTGTTGCTTTTTCAACTGCCGTTCGAACAGAAATGGGTTGATGAAGTGCCGGCCGGGACCGAGCGGTTCTAGCAACACCCCTTTTTGTCCAGGTTCGGCGATAATCTGCCCCGACGGCATATCCTTGCCAGTCTTAGCGATCAACACTAGCATTTCGTCGGGGTTGACATAGGTGTTCTTGACGGTCCACACCCAGAAGCCTTCGTATCCAACCAACCAAACAAGGAACAAAAGAATGGCAACAATCGTAATTTTAACAGTTCGAGAATTCATGGCGGCTCCTATTTCTTGTTGGGTTCAAAACTCGACAGGCTGCGAAACGGCGCTGCCAGCGGACCGTCCGTGGTGGCCATCAAGCTGTCGATATTCGGCGCCACCCGCAGCAGATATAAATAGCGAGCATACGACAGTCCATCGCCAAATGGGGCGATCTGTGCTTTTAAGGATTTAGCCTCGGCCAGCCGAGTAAAACGAATGGCATCCGCATCGCCCTTGCCCGTCGCAATGATGCCTTGCGCCACCTTTTCGGCGGTCTCCAAGTCCTTCTTGGCAACGTCCAAGTCCCGCTGAGCGCCAATGACCGCCACTTGCTGATCTTTGGTGACCTTCTGGATGGCGTTTGTCAGGATGGTCGTGGCAAGCACTACCCGAATCTTTTGCGTCTGCATCATCTGCTGCTGGGCCACCTGAGCTTCCGACTGCGCCCGCTCAATTTCTTGCACATACTTATCGCGCGTCTGCACTGCGATCTGCTTAGCCCGGATAGGGTCGGAAATCTTGGGTGGCGGTTCGATATTGCTAACCAGCGCCGCCTTCACAAGGATGTCTTTCTTGGCCGACTCGGCCGTGATATGCTGCGCAAATTCATCTTGGAACCGCTTGCGGATCGTGCCGTTAATGACGTCTGCCGAAGTGTATTTGGAACCTTGAATTCGGCTCATAGATAGCGCAGAGCGCAAAATGACCTTGGCGACGATATCTTCTTCGTCGCCGATAGTCACGAAGACCGTCGGCGCATGGTCTTCGTCTACGGCC
>Ga0315288_10012619_pt1 | contig 10606 bp, 9 predicted proteins | sample YL17G11_20_MG_FD_203454 | JGI IMG/M metagenome (GOLD analysis project Ga0315288, IMG submission 203454) | Sediment microbial communities from Yellowstone Lake, YNP, Wyoming, USA - YL17G11_20 | ecosystem: Environmental > Aquatic > Freshwater > Lake > Sediment | place: USA: Wyoming | collected...
TTCCACGACCCTGCCGACCCCACAGTTGCTCTCAGAGGCGTCCAACCCCAGGCCAAACTTCGCCTGACGCGCCCCTCAGCGTCGCAGGCTCCTGGCCAATGGCCTTTCGGTCTTCCTGTTCATCTTCGAGGCACAAGGTGTGTCCTCACCAAATCCTCGCCCAGATCATCGTCCTTTGCCGATGTCCTTTGCCGCTTGACCGGCAGTTCAGCCGGGCCTCATTCTCAGCGCGTCCAGAACATCCAAACTCAAAGCACGAACAGGAAACCACCTATGCGCATATCCCTCCGAAACCTCTTCAGTCTGGCGGTGCTGGCGGGTGCTCTCGTCCTGCAAGCGGCGGACGCGCCAGCCAAGACCAAGGTCCTCCTCATCACCGGCGACGATGTCAGCGGCCCGCACGACTGGCTGAGCTGTGCGGCCGCCACACGCGAGGCCCTCAAGGAATCCGGCCGCTTTGACGTGGACGTCGTCGGCAGCCCCGAGGTCCTCGCCAACGACGCCAACCTCAAGAACGTGGACGTCCTCTACTTCATGATGTACAACGCCAAGACTCCGACGCTGTCGGACAAGGGCAAGGAGAACCTCCTCAACTTCGTGAAGGGCGGCAAGGGTTTCGTCGTCACGCATCTCTCGAGCGCGTCCTTCAAGGAGTGGCCCGAGTTCAAGGCGCTCTGCGGCCGGATCTGGGTCATGGGCACCTCCGGCCACGCTGCTGACCGCAGCGTCTTCAAGGCCGTGATCGTTGACAAGGCCAGCCCGATCACGAAAGGCGTGAACGACTTCAACCAGGACGACGAGCTCTATGCCAAGCTGCAGGGCGACGCTCCGATCCATGTGCTTGTCCAGGCGGACTCGGACTGGAGCAAGAAAACGGAGCCGCTGGCGTTCACGCTGGATTATGGCAAGGGCCGGGTGTTTCACCACACGTTCGGCCATGACGCGAAAGCCATCAATGCGCCCGAGGTGAAGAAACTCATTGTCCAAGGCACCGCGTGGGCGGCTGGCAAGTAAGCGGCTGACCGCAGCGCTCGCGCTCTTCTTCCTCCGAGGCTTGGGTTCGCGGAAGGGCACTGCGTCGTCAGTGCCCTCCCTGTTTCCGCTCGAACTGAAGCGGCTATGTTCCCTGCGTTGCTGGCTACATTGCTGTTCTCGCTGTCGGTGGTTTTCGCCAACCGCTCGACGAGAATTCTCGGCGGGACGACGGCCAACTTTCTCCGGCTCTGCCTGGCGACGCTGCTGCTGGCCGCTTGGGCCCACGGATTGGGTCGGGGCCTTGGGGGCGGCGCGTTCGGTTGGTTCTTCCTCAGTGGCTGCATCGGCTTCGGTCTGGGCGATTCCGCGCTCTACCAGGCGTTGCCCCGCCTGGGGCCGCGGCTGACGGCGCTCTTGATGCAGTGCCTGGCGGCGCCGTTCGCGGCACTTGCGGAGTGGCTTTGGCTGGGCACCACTCTGAGCCGGCCGCAGATCGCGGCGGGCCTCGTCATCCTGTTTGGCGTCGCCATCGCCGTGGCACCCCAGGACCACCTCCACATTCCCCGCCGCCTGTTGATCGGCGGCCTCGTGTTCGGCGTGGTGGCGGCGTTGGGCCAGGGATTGGGGGCGGTCGTGAGCCGCAAAGCCTACGCCGTTGTCGCACTGGCGGGTCAGGACATCGACGGTCTGACCGCAGCGTATCAACGCATCCTCGGGGGGGTCGTGTTTGCCGTGCCATTCACGGTGTGGGTTCACCTTCGAAGGGAGCGGCAATCCCCCACCGCCGGCGAGGCTGCGTCAACGGCTGCCACTGCTGGTGCCGCACGACTGTGGCATACGGGGTGGGGATGGGTGGTCCTGAACAGTCTGGCGGGGCCAATCCTCGGCGTGGGGTGCTACCAGTGGGCGCTGGCGACCCAGCCCAGCGGCGTGGTGTTGCCGATTGTCGCCACCATGCCTATCGTCGTCATTCCGTTCGCCTACTTCCTCGAAGGAGACCGTCCCAGTGCTCGCTCGCTGGCGGGTGGCGTGCTGGCGGTGCTGGGCGCCATTGCCTTGGCCCTGATCCGCTGAGGCTTCTCTCGCCCCGTCGCCTGGCGCTAGCGGATGCGGATTGCCGTGCCGCCAGCCGTGTGTTCTCCAAGATTGTAATCCCGGAAAGCGGCCTCTATGGTTTGCGCCCTAAGTCACTGGCGCGGTTGATGCGTATCCGCTGAACACCCTGCGCTGACTGCTGAAGATGAACGAAGTCCGATCCAACACCGAGATTGCGCCGTGTCTTTCCGTCGTGATGCCGGTGTACAATGAGGTGACGACCGTCGCGAACATCGTCGAGGATGTGCTCGCCCAGCGTCCCGTGCTGCAGTTGGTCATCGTGGACGACGCCTCGGTTGACGGGACAGCGGAGGTGCTGAAGAAGTTGGCGAGTGGCGAACCGCGCGTGAAGCTCGTGCGGCACGAGCGGAATCAGGGTAAAGGCGCCGCGCTCCGGACCGGGTTCGCGCACGCAACCGCGCCCATTGTGATGGTGCAGGACGCCGATCTGGAATATGACCCCACCGAGTACTTCCTGGTGCTGAATCCGATCCTGACCGGCAAAGCGGACGTCGTGTTCGGCTCCCGCTTTCTGGGAGGGGGCCCGCACCGCGTGCTGTACTACTGGCACTCGGTGGGCAACAAGCTCCTCACCACCCTCTCGAACATGGCTACGAATCTGAACCTCTCTGACATGGAAACCTGTTACAAGGTCCTTCGTCGCGAGGTGTTGCAGCGGATCCGCGTGGCCGAGGACCGCTTTGGCTTCGAACCTGAGTTCGTCGCCAAGGTGGCCCGCCTCAGGGTCCGCGTTTATGAGGTGGCGATTTCCTACCACGGGCGCACTTACGCGGAGGGAAAGAAGATCGGCTGGCGCGACGGTTTCCGCGCCTTGTGGTGCATCGTGAAGTACAACTTCTTCTCCCGGGCCTGAATTGCTCTTGCCGCCATCCGAGCCGGCGGCCTAGATTCGCCCCGTGGAATTCTGGTGCTATGCCGCCGCCGCGCTGGGGGCTTACCTGCTCGGTTCCATCCCCACCGGCTTCCTAGTGGCGAAGGCCAAAGGGATCGACATCCGAACCGTAGGTAGCGGGAACATCGGCGCAACGAACGTCTTCCGGATTCTCGGCCGGCCGGCCGGCGTGTTCGTATTGGCCATGGACACCCTCAAAGGCCTGCTCGCGTGCGGGTTGGTCGCGAACGTCGCTTACTCCTTGGGTGCGTCCGCCGACCCGCCGGTGCTCGTGACCCGCGACTACCTGTCGGTCGTGGCCGGGGCGTTTGCCGTGCTCGGCCACAATTACACGTTCTGGCTCTGGTTCAGGGGCGGCAAAGGCGTCGCCACCACCGGCGGCGTGCTGTTGGCATTGTCGTGGGCGGGTTTCCTGATATCGATGGGCGTCTGGCTCCTGGTCGCCGCCCTCACCCGCTACGTGTCGCTCGCCTCGATTGCCGCCGGCTTCTCGCTGCCGTTCTCGGTCTGGATTTCCGGAGGCAGTCGCACGCTCGTTGCCGTCTTCGCGGTCATTGGGGTGTTGGCGATCCTCAAACACAGAACGAACATCCGACGTCTGCTCGACGGCACGGAGCATCGGTTCGGGTCGGGAAAGGGCTCTCCGGCATGAAGCTCACCGTGCTGGGCGCCGGCGCGTGGGGCACCGCCCTGGCGAAGTTGCTCCACGAAGGCGGCCACCCGGTCACCCTCTGGGCCTATGAGGCGGAGTGCCTCGACGAAATCCGGCGCACCGGCCGCAACAGCCTGTTCCTGCCGGGCATCGACCTGCCCCGGGACTTCCGCTGCGAAGCCAATCCGCTGCAAGCGGTCGCCGACAGTGAACTAGTCCTGGTGGCGGCGCCCTCCCGTCACCTGCGGGCGGTCACGGCCTGCTTGGCGGACTTCGCCGGGATCGTCGTCACCGTCACGAAAGGCATCGAGTTCGACACGGGCCTGACAATGACGGGCGTGTTGGAGCAGACCGCGCCCCGGGCCCACCACGCTGCCCTCTCCGGCCCAACGCTCGCGATGGAAGTGGCGCGGGGCGTGCCGACGGCCATCGTGGCCGCCAGTCATCAAGCCGAGACCGCCGCCCAAGTTCAGGCGCTCTTTCACCGACCGGCGTTTCGCGTTTATCGGAGCACGGACCTCGTCGGAGTCGAACTCGGTGGTGCGCTGAAGAATGTCATCGCCATTGCCGCCGGGGTGTGCGACGGGCTCGGCTTCGGCGACAACTCGAAAGCAGCGCTCATCACGCGCGGCATCGCCGAGATGCGCCGGCTGGGGGTGGCCGGTGGCGCGCAAGCCGAGACCTTCTCGGGCTTGAGCGGGGTGGGCGATCTGATCGTGACCTGTTTCTCCAAACTGAGCCGCAATCGAGGGTTCGGCGAGCGACTCGGCCGCGGCGAGAAGACCGCCAACATCCAGCGCAGCATGATCAACGTGGCCGAAGGCGTGCCCACGGCACGTTCGGCCGTCCAACTGGCACGCAGGCTCGGCGTCAATACGCCGATCATGGACGAAGTCCATGCCATGCTGTACCAGGGCAAGGATGCGCCGCGAGCGCTCCGCGACTTGATCGCACGCGAGTCAAAGGCCGAAGACTGAACCGAACGCGGAGCGCAGAGTGCGGAACGCGGAACGCAGCGGTGAGCGGACGAGGAGCCTCCCTCCCGCGCAGTGACGTCCGAGTGCCTGCTATCCGGCCATGCGGTGCAGGGCGGCTTCTCTTGCCTCCTGGATCAGGTGCATCAGGTCCGCATAGGCGTCCACCGCCTTGAACTGCGGGAACTGCCGCTTGACGTTGTCTGGCGCGCGGAAAAGGAAACCGACATCGGCTTCGAGAAGCATGGCGGTATCGTTGAACGAATCGCCGGCGGCAATGACGTGGTAGTTCAGCCGCTTCAACGCCGCCACCGCCTTCTGCTTCTGCTCCGGCACGCGCAACCGGTAGCTGGTGACGCGGTCGTTATCGACAACCAATCGGTGGCACAGCAGCGTGGGCCAGCCGAGCTGGCGTAGGAGCGGGCTGGCGAACTGCTCGAACGTGTCCGACAGGATGATCACCTGCGAGACGGACCGGAGTTCATCGAGGAATTCCTTGGCGCCGGAGAGGGGGCGGAGCGTGCCGATCACCTCCTGGATACCGGACAGCTTGAGCCCGTGGCGGTCGAGGATGGCCAACCGGCCGCGCATGAGTTGGTCGTAATCCGGCTCGTCGCGGGTGGTGCGGCGAAGTTCTGGGAGGCCGGTCTTCTCGGCGACGGCGATCCAGATTTCGGGCGTCAGCACGCCCTCCATGTCCAGAGTAATGATCGACTGTTGCACGCGCCGCATCGAAGCAGGAACGGCCGGCAGTGTCCAGAGTCAGGTTGGCCATCCCCAATCACACCTGGAAAGTGCTTTACACCCTGGGGTACAAAACCTAGAGTGCGCATCTTGAATTAAAGAGAAGAAGACGCAGTGTATGGAAACGAAAGTGAAGACAATCCAGGACTTCCGCGTGCATGAGCGAGACACCGGGTCCGCCGATGTGCAGATTGCGCTGTTGACCCAGCGGATCAACCATTTGACCGAGCACCTGCAGAAGAACGTCAAAGACCACGGCTCCCGACGCGGCCTGCTGCAGATGGTCGGCCAGCGGCGGCGGCTGCTGGATTATCTCCATACCACCGATGCGGATCGGTACGCCGCGGTGACCAAGAAGCTCAAGCTTCGCAAGTAGTCCGGGAGGAAGCTGCACGCCGGCAGCGAACTGCCGGTGGCGGGGTTCCTCCGCTCTTGCCTCCCCTCTCTTGAATTCACAGCGGACCAGCCTGGATCACGCGGCCAGGTTTCTTCCGTCCGCCGAACCAAACCGCACCGCCGCGTAAGCAGAAGAAAAGCGCCCCTGGGCACAGGGAAATTTCATTCAGCATCCGCACCGCGGGGGTTGACTGAAATTCCTCCGGGCCTGGGGCGCACAGCAAGTTATGAACGAGAAGGCAAGCATCCCCTTCGGGACCAAGACCATTCACATCGAAACCGGCAAACTGGCCAAACAGGCCGATGGTGCCGTCACGGTCCAACTCGGCGAAACCATCGTCCTTGTGGCGGCCGTGGCGGCCAGCATGCCCCGGCCGGGCCAGGAGTTCTTCCCGCTCACGGTGGATTACCGCGAGAAAGCGGCCGCCGCGGGCCGATTCCCCGGCGGCTACTTCAAGCGCGAAGGCCGCCCGACCGAGAAGGAAATCCTCACCTGCCGGATGATCGACCGCCCCATCCGCCCACTCTTTCCGAAGGGCTGGCTCAACGAGGTGCAGGTCCAGAGCATCGTGCTCAGCGCGGACGGCGAGAATGACCCGGACATCTTGAGCCTCAACGGCGCCTCCACGGCGCTCATGCTGAGCGACATCCCCTGGGCCGGACCGCTGGGTGCGGTTCGCGTCGGGCGTGTCAAGGGCCAGTTTGTCGCCAACCCCACCCATGCCGAGATGGCGGAAAGCGACCTGGACCTGGTCTACGTAGGCAGCGCGAAGGAGCTTGTGATGTTCGAAGGGTCTGCCAAGGAGATCTCCGAGGCGGACTTCAACGCGGCACTGCAGTTCGCTCACGAGGCCTGCCAGCCGCTCATCCAAGCCCAGAAGGATCTCGCCGCCAAGGTGGGCAAAGCGAAGCGGAAGGTCACCGTCAGCGAGGTGCCGGCGGAACTGCTCGCCGAGGCCAGGGCCATCGCCGGCGACCGAATTGTGCCTGCCCTCCTCACGGCCGGCAAGCTGGCGCGCGAAGAGGCGGTTAAAGCGGTCAACGCCGAAGTAGGTCAAAAGCTGGTGGGGAAGTTCGGGGCCGAGAAAGTGACCGACGCGACGCTCAAGGAGATCGCCTATGTCACTCAGAAAGGGGCGATCCGCAGCCTGATCCTCACCAGCCACAAACGGCTGGATGGCCGCGGGTTCGATGACATCCGCCCCTTGGTCTGCGAGGCGGGCCTGTTGCCGCGCGCCCATGGCTCCGCGTTGTTCCAGCGCGGGGAAACCCAGGCCGTGGCCCTGGCGACCCTCGGGACGACCGAAGACTCCCAGGAATTTGACTCGTACACGGGCGGGGCGAACGAGAAGCAGTTCATCCTGCACTACAACTTCCCGAACTTCTCGGTCGGCGAGACCGGCCGCATCATGGGCCCCGGCCGCCGCGAGATCGGTCACGGCGCCCTCGCCGAGCGCTCGCTCGAGCCGATGGTGCCGCTTAAGGATTTCCAGTACGCCATCCGCGTCACGTGCGAAATCATGGAATCCAACGGCAGCAGTTCCATGGCCTCGGTATGCGGCGGCAGCCTGGCCCTGATGGACGCCGGCGTCCCGTTGATCCGTCCGGTGGCCGGCATCAGCATCGGCCTTTGCACCGCCCGCAACGAGCAGGATGAGATTACGCAGTACCAACTCCTTACCGACATCCTCGGCGCGGAAGATCACTTCTGTGACATGGACTGCAAGCTCGCCGGCACGGAACGCGGCATCACCGGGTTCCAGCTCGATCTGAAGCTCGGCGGCGTGCCGCACCGCATCATGACCGAAGCCGTGGAGAAGGCGCGCGTGGCTCGCCTAGCCATCCTCCAGAAGATGGGCCAAACCCTTGCCGCGCCGCGGCCGGAGTTGAGCAAGTACGCCCCACGCATCGTCACCCTCAAGATCAATCCGGAGAAGATCGGTGCCCTGATCGGGCCCGGCGGCAAGAATATCAAGCGGATCGTCGATGAGTCCGGCTGCGAGATCAACATCGAGGATGATGGCACCGTCAAGATCTACTCCGTGTCCGCCGACGGCATGAAGGTGGCCCGCGAGGCGATCGAGGCCATCACCGGCGACATCGAAGTCGGCAAGCTCTACCGGGGCAAGGTCGTCACGATCAAGGAATTCGGCTGCTTTGTGGAGATCTTCCCCGGCAAGGACGGCCTGGTTCACATCAGCGAGTTGGCCAACTTCCGCGTCAAGCAGACCGAGGACATCGTCAAGCTCGGCGACGACATCTGGGTCAAGTGCATCGGGGTCGATGACAAGGGCCGCGTGAAGCTCTCCCGCAAGGCGGCGATGGAGGAACGCGACAAGGAGATGGCGCAGAAGACCCCGGCTTGACGCCGGAAGTTCTCGGTTTTCCAGCGGGCGACTTGGCGAGGCTGAGTCGCCCGCTTCGCTTTTCAGGTCTTACGTGGGCACCAGCGCCCAACCGCATTTCCGGAACCCACCATCTGCCCGCTTGCCAAGGCGGAGGGCGGTTTGTTTAATGTGTCTGTGCAACGACAGCAGACTCTGAGGGAGGCGGTGTCCTACGAAGGCGTCGGTCTTCACAGTGGCAACCGCGTGAAGATGGCGTTCCTGCCTGCCCCGCCAAAGTCCGGGCTCCGGTTCCGACGCGTCGATCTGGAGGGCAAGCCGGAGATCGAGGCGCGCGTGGAGAACGTCACCGAGACCACCCGGTCCACCACGCTCTCCAAGGGCAACATCCGCATTCACACGGTCGAGCACGTCCTGGCCGCCCTGGCCGGCTATGGCATCGACAACGCCTTCATTGAACTGGACGCCAACGAGCCCCCCATCGCCGACGGCAGCGCCCGCGCCTATTGCGACATGATCCGGACCGCCGGCACGACCCAGCAACCCGAGCCGCGCGAGCCCTACGCCATCCCCACGCCGCTGCTGGTCGAGCAGGGCGATTCGTTCATGTCGGTCCATCCGTACGACCGCTTCCGAATCACCTGCACGAGTTCCGACAAACAGGGGCGGTTCACGCAGTTCTACAGTCTCGATGTGACGCCGGAAACGTGGGAGCGCGAGCTGGCCCACGCCCGGACGTTCTGCTTCTTCGAGGAGATTGAGTTTCTCATCAAGAACGGCCTGATCAAAGGTGGCAGCCTGGAGAACGCTGTGGTGATCCGTGACGACGCCGTGCTGACCACCGAACCGCTCCGCTACCCGGAGGAGTTCGTCCGGCACAAGATTCTCGACATCATTGGCGACCTCTCCCTCGTGGGTCAGCCACTCCTGGGGCATGTCACGGCGGTTAAGCCGAGCCACGGCCTGAACTGCGAACTGGCGCGCCAGATTTGCGCCCAGTTGCAGAAGCCCACGCCCTCGGCGCTGTTCTCTCCACCGGCGCCGGCGCCAACGGCCGTCAAGACCGAGCCGGAGACCCAACCCGCCGGCAAGGCCGCGCCCGTGTTTGACATCAACCAGGTGCTCAAGCTGTTGCCTCATCGCTACCCCTTCCTGATGGTGGACCGGATCACGCGGCTCGAAGGCAACAAGATCACGGGTGTCAAGAACGTCTCGATCAACGAGCCGTTCTTCCAGGGCCATTTCCCCGGTCATCCGATCATGCCGGGCGTGCTCCAGCTCGAAGCGATGGCCCAGGTGGCCGGCATTCTCATGCTGAGCCAGCCCGACGCCAAGAGCGGCCAGCCCGCCTATTTCATGTCCGCGGAAAGCGTCAAGTGGCGCAAGCCCGTCCTCCCCGGCGATGTGCTCATCATCGAGATCGAGATGATCAAGAGGCGCGGCCGGATCGGGAAAGCCAAGGGCGCCTGCCTCGTGGACGGCGAAGTCGTCAGTGAGGCGGAAGTGACGTTCATGATTCTCGAATGACGCCGGCCTGCGTTCCTGGGCCTCACGTGAACCGACGGGGGTGGGCCCGGATGCTCGGAATCCCCACGCGTCCAGGTCGGCGTTCCGGATCCGCATGAAGCCGAAGAGCGAAACTGAACCGAGCCCGGGCCCCCTCGCCGGAGCCGCGCGCGCTTCCGGGATGAGGGTCCTCTCGGCCGCCAGTCAGCTTCAGCCTGGTCCCCGCAAAGTCTGCGCCGCGATCGGCTTCTTTGACGGTGTCCATCTCGGCCACCAACAGGTCATCCGCCAGACCGTCGAGGACGCGCGCCAGCACGACGGCCTCGCCGTGGTGGTGACCTTCGACCGCCACCCCGGCACTGTGGTCGCGCCGGACCAGGCGCCGCCGCTCATCTACACCCTGCCGCAGAAGCTCCGAACCATCGAGGCACTGGGCGTGGACGCGCTGGTCCTCATCGAGTTCACGGACGGGTTCAGCCGGATTCGGGGCGAGGACTTCGCGCGCGGTCTGGCGGGCGATCTCGGTCGGCTCCACGGCCTGTGCGTCGGCAGCACGTTCACGTTCGGGCACCAGCGCAGCGGCAACGTGGCGCTCCTGAGGCGGCTCGGCCAGGAACTCGGTTTCGCCGTCCACGGTCTGGCGGCGGTATCGCTCGGCGGCCGCGGGGTCAGCAGCACACGCATCCGCGAGGCGATCCAGGCCGGCGATCTCGCCCTCGCCAACCAGATGCTGGGCCGCAGCTACGCGGTGGCCGGGAGGGTCCAGCACGGGGATCAACTCGGCCAGCAGCTCGGCTTCCCGACCGCCAATCTCGATGTCACCGGGCTGGTCTTGCCGCCCAACGGCGTGTTCGCCGCGCAGGCGCGCCACCGAAACCATCAGTACCCCGCCGTCATGAACATCGGCGTCCGTCCGACTCTGCAACGACCGCAGCCCACCCTTCAGGTCGAGGTCCATCTCCTGGATTACCGCGGCGATCTCTACGGTGAGGAACTGGAGGTCACC
>Ga0315288_10012620_pt1 | contig 10606 bp, 11 predicted proteins | sample YL17G11_20_MG_FD_203454 | JGI IMG/M metagenome (GOLD analysis project Ga0315288, IMG submission 203454) | Sediment microbial communities from Yellowstone Lake, YNP, Wyoming, USA - YL17G11_20 | ecosystem: Environmental > Aquatic > Freshwater > Lake > Sediment | place: USA: Wyoming | collected...
AAAATGGTCGGGGCATGTCGGACCCTGAAGCCAGGGTCGGCAGGAACGGCAAAACCTACGAGCTGGGCTACAAGGTGCACGTTGCAACAGACGCGAAATCTGAGTTGCCATTAGCAGTAATAGCTGCGTCAGCCAACGAGAACGAGAAGAAACATGCTCCAGCTCTTTTTGAAAAGGCGTTGAAGGCAACGAGGCAACGGATGAGACACTTGTGGCTGATTCGCAGTATTCCAGCAGAAAGCTGAGGGATCAGGTCTCGGCTCATGGAGTGAGAGCGGTAATTCCTTATCCGGCAAACCAGGGTCGGGGAGAAGAGGGGTTGTTGAGGGTGGACAAGTACTTCAGAACTCACGGTCCTGCATGTGAGCGGCTGGTTTACCGGCAAAGGGCAGCCATTGAGCGGGTTAATTCAAGGTTGAAGGATCAGCTTTGCCTCAACAGGCACAGGGTCAGGGGCCTCAAACGCATCACCGTACATGCACTGCTCTGCATAATCGCCATGCTCCTCACAGCCTTAAAAGCATTAAGACTGAACAGACCGGAAAAAGCCAGATCCATAACCATACTCACATGCTAAGCAGAGATCAACACAAAAGAGACGATTTAACAACAGGCTGGCGCGCACCAGACCGTTGTCTTTGCCATTTAATTGTACTCTCCTTCAACCCAGCCATCAATCGACTCAAAGTGCAACGGAAAAATCCTGGACCAAACCCAGAAATACAGCGGCTACCTCGTTGAGAATGGGAGCGGTTCGTACTCTTCGCGTGCTATTCTATTGAAGATGACAAAGCCTTCAGCCCTTCACAGTATACTACGAAAGCCTTGTCATAGTTATCTGTCCTCGAGACCATATCCAAAAGGTATCTAGCCTTGGCTAGGCTCAACCGTGTTTGCCATTTCTCGTCACCTAGCTCATCAGCCAATTTTCTCACATTACCCATCAGAGATTCAATAGCTGTACTGACGTTTGGTGACCGAGGGAAAGTGTAAGAGAAAGTGTTTTCCGAGATTTCTGTCAATCCAAAATGAGGCAGCCTGCCTTGAAGTATAGGGTTGAAAGTTTCCAAGTCCGCGACAAGAGTTCCAATATCATAGATATAGTCTCCATCAGACTGAAAATTGCCAATATCAATAAGCTTGAGATCCAGATTGGATGGTAGGATCAATATATTTCTTGAATGGAAATCCCCATGGGTTAATGTAGAGAAGCAAGGAGAGATTTCAGGTGCTTTTTTCAAAATCTCTTCAAGGTAAAATCGTGGAGAAGAAAACCTATGTTTGTTGGCCTCGAATCCTCTTTCTTGGTCTTTTAAGAAATCAACTATACGCCTACTCTTATCAAGGCTTGTTTTGATGCCCCCCAAGTATAAGGTGCAGAGCTTTCCTACGTCAGGCTGTCTCTTCTCAAATGGATTAGCACTCTTGTTCATCTTATCTTCCCAGAAATGGATACCCTTACAAGCTTCCCAGACTTTTTGGATTATTTCCTTGACTTGCTCCACTTTTCCATGATTTATTAGGAATGCGAGTGTCTGGTATTTGTCCAAGTATGGCATTATCATAAAAAAGTCACCATCGCTAAGTGTCCTCTGTGTGGCAAAGTCAATGAACCACTTCTTGAGTTCATCTGGCAATTCGCGAAATCTCTTTTTTTCCTCATCAAAACTCAGGCTAGAACTAAACTTTATCACGAACTTGAGCTGTTTTGGCTTCGTCGCATGCAAACCAGGAAAAGCTATCTCCGCATCGATAAAGTAGACGTTAGCTCCTGAAACTCCCCCTTGTAATGGCAGTTGTTTACGGACCTTTACCTCTAGCCACTTTCTTATGGCTTCCTCGCAAGGTTTCTTGGGAAAGAATAGCTGAAAGCTGCTCATTCTCCATTCTCCTTAGAAGAGCCTTTGAGATATCTGCAGTAGCATCCATAGAGTGACAAAATGGTAGCAAATCGCTGCCTATAGGTATGGTTTTTCCCGGTCGCCACGGTAGAAAAGAGGATCTCAAGAGGATTGCCAGAATCAATGATTTGTCCCTTTTTTAATATGTCTTCAATTTCACGTAGCCTTCCGCAGTCGTAGGCGACAGGTTTTCCCAAGAAGTTTTCGCGAATCACATCAGCTATCCTCAGAAAAGCAAAGACGATTGCCATTGACGAGTCACGCTCATCATCACTTATTGCCTTTTTCTCTTTCTTGGTTATCTTTTGCAGCTGATCTATACATTTGTCAACCTCTTCAAATGTAACCTGATCATTTGTCAGATCTTTGCCCGGCCCAAAGGTGAAGTAAGCGAGCACGGATCGGCTTATATGAGGGTAGTCTAACTCTAGTTGTTCTGCAAAGTATGACCAGACCTTGTTTATGTAAAGTTTCCAGTCATCATTAAAGCCAAAATGAAAACCGAAAAGCTCAGCAAAAATCTCTTCAATAAACTTGACGTAATCGGTTCTCAGGATCTTTTCTTGTACCGGTGTAATCCTTTCATCTTTCTCAGTCAACGACCCCATCATTGAGTCAAGCTCTTCCATCAGCTTATATTTGAGGTCATCTTCAATTCTAAGGAAAATCTCATGGCCGATCTCATGCAGGACACCCCACCACATTTCTGGATAGATTCGGAACTGCTGAGGGATATTTATGATCCCTCCCTCCACTCTGTAGAATCTGCTTGAATAGCCGTGAATACAGAAGCCGGGCCATCTACCGAGCCCAAGCTTATCGAATAAGAACATTGGCAATGACTCAATTGCCATAGTGGCTCTTTGTATGCTTCCATAGTATTCTGTCCATATGGACTTTGGGCCCAGCAGATTTCCTTGGCTGATTCCACAGCAACGCTCCTCAAACCCGACACGAACGCTCTCTCGAAGAGTGTCCAGAACCTGCGCTCTTATCATATGCCTGCCGATCTCAGTGTCTGGTTCCTCTGACAAACGTTTCTGCAGTCTCTGAGCTGCTTGGAAGAATTCCGAATGATCCTTGAAAACATGCTTCATCATCGGATCTCTATTGGAGATTTGAAACCATCTTTCGTAAAATCTAATCTGCTCATCTTCTTCATGTATTGATTGAAGCCTGTTCTTCTCATTACTAGATGTTGCACCTATTTTTGCCGCGTGCGTACGTGATTTGGAAACAACGAAATCCAATGCTTCGTCAATATGTTCGAGTATAGAAAAAGATGAGTATAAACCATTGTTTTCTCCTTCCTTGCGTATGGCCATTATTTGTTCAAGAATTCTCCCAACAGGCCCGGAAAGCTCGAGGAATACGTCATGAAATCCGAAGATTGAAAAGCAAGGTTTTCCGACTATGTGTTCTAGCTTTTTCTTGAATGAGGTGTTTAAGCCAACTTTAAGAGATAGAAAAAGATACACATGAAGTATCTCCTTTAGCTCGTTTCGACTAATCGGGTTTAAGAAAGAGCCGATCTCAACCGCAGGTATTGTGGATATGTCTAGTGCCAAAGGGGTTTTCTTTTCTATCAGGCTCTTTTTCATCTCGATCAATTCTCTGGCCAATAGCTTAAAGGTCTTTGACTGAATGACAACCAAAATCTCATTGAACCCAAGACTGCAGCAGGCCATGCAAGAAACTCTGGATCTTATTGCCGCAACAATTCGTTCTTCCGCCTCAATCGGATTTTCGCCATGAGTCAACGCATAGTCGAGATCGAGTTTTATGCAACATATCCCTATTATCTTATCATTGTCCAAGAACTGAGTTGTTTTTCCTTCTGCATCTGCCCATCTTAAGCCAACTATTGGAAACCAATCTACGACATGGCTTAAACCATGCTTGTAGAACTTCTCCAAGAAACGGAAATCTAGTTCTTCCCTAATTGCAATTAAATCATACCGACCAAGGCCTAGGTATACCCTCGTTTCTTGCCCGAATTTGTTTTTGATTTCTTTGAGAGTGTCCTCTTCATACCCAGGAGAGACTTGAAGAAGGAGTATATTCACCATTTTATTTGATAGTGCGCATTTGTCGAGCGCAACAGCCATTCTGTTGCCTCAGTTTCAGCGCTTGCGCTTTCTTGAACGCGTGTCGCGAATAGCGTCTCTATACTTGTTTGCTATGTATGAAAGGCCTTCCTCTGTTCTGTAAGCAATAGCAAATGAACCCTTTGTCCTGACTTCTGAAACCACTAGAACTCTTGTGTCATGAGCACGGTTAACCAATTCATCAAATTCCTTGGCTCTCTTTTTGATCAAGTAATCAGGCACAGTACTCAAAAGGTTTCACCTTACAAACAATCATACGAACGACGATTATTAAATCCCTATGAATTAGTAATCTATATTTTAAGTATACATCAAAAGTATATACTATCAAGAGTATATACTACTAATGTAGACTGGAAAGCCTTAAACAAGTGGAAACGTTTATACAATCTGATCTCGAATGCCTCGACGCTCAGAATCTGACATAATAGTTGCTATACTTCTGAAGGCGACCAACGAATCCACAAGGACCAAAATACTACATAGAACGAATTTGAACCAGAAAACGTTCTCAAGATACTTCAACAAACTCCTGGTCAAGAAATTCATCGAACCGATAGACAGTGAGGGTGGATTCAAGCACTACAGAATAACTTCTGAAGGGAAGGGTCTCCTAAAGAAAATGCGTGAGACTACGAAAATGATGAAAGACTAGTGTGTTTTGAGCGATTGCTCAACCCCCGGAACATTGAAGAAATAGAAAAAAGGGGTTTTGCGGGAGACATCTCCACTGAAGTGTTGGTCCAGCCTAGACTACGGGCCCTTTTGGAGGGACTAGGACCCCAAATACGAGGTTTTCATTTTGCGGAACAGCTTGCGCGGGCTAATACTTGAAACGACGTATTGCGGACAGTGTATTGTGGTTTTGAAGGCTAACCCGCCTCTAAAAGTTGGGAACAACCAACACGTCAGCTTTAAGGCTCGTAACAACCAAGTACGTTCTTTATTTGAGAGAAAAAGAGGGGGTTGCGGGAGACGTCTCCACAAAGACGCAAGTTAGTGCAGTTTCTGCATGTCTTGGTGGCTTAAGGGTCTGACGGGGGCGAGTTAATGTGCGGATTGGTATAGCATTTGTCAGATGGTCTCGTTATGTGCAAGGCTATACTTAGCTTATTAGTTTTTCGTAAATCGGTTCTGTGTAGTCTCCGTCGGATTAGGGGTTCATGTGAAAAATCGTCGGATTCCAAAACGAGCCCATGTAAAAAATCGGTGAAAGTGTTAGGTGCGGACTATCTTTTATTGTACTTGTGACTATCTACCGTCTCAAAGAATCTAATAGTGTTGTTGGGTATGTTTTCACAGTTGTGACAGTTGTTATATGGCTGATGCTTTTCCTTCCTGCATTGTTCGCATATAGCAAACATCAGTCTATCATCTCCAACTCTTTCCTCTCTTTTTCCTCTCCACCGTCCAGCTCCAAAACGGATGTCTCTATATGGGAATTCTATTATTTCGTCGACTTTCTGTTTAATTCGTTTAACCCTTATTGGGTCACCTAATTTTCCCAGTTGCTTATCAAATTTATCGGTGAAATCTTTGTTATACGTCTGAGAAGACTTGCTCATAAGTTCGCCATTTGCCCTCCCGCGCATCCCTCATAGCTTCCGACAGATCGTTGATAGCATCTGGGTCAAAATTCATGAGTAGGCTCTCAGTTTCGTGTTCAGTTATTTGGAAGCCTGTTCTTACAATTTCTGTCTTCATGGGATAAAGCATGGGGGTTCGTTGTGGCAAGTCTGCGATGGTTCGACCTTTTCCCCAAGACATTGCATAGACGATTTCAAGAAGTTTCTGAAGTGGCATCCCCGCAAACTGATTATTTACGATATTAACTTTCTCAAAAAAAGTCGGATTCTTCAGAATCATGTCACCAAAATCGTCTAAAATAACTTGGGTATTAGAAGTAGGTCTTAATTCCTTGTCATCGATAAATCCATTTTCAACAAGCTTACCGAGATCGTTCTCAAGTTCTTGGCTAAACGGCCCATGAATAAGCTTGATGAAATAGAAATTAAAACCCTTTTCACGTTCATCTATCATTGCTTTTTCTGACAAAAAAACAAGCTTTTGCAGTTTTGTATTAGGAAGAAGAGGCAAATCCCAACGACAAAAAGCATCATTAATGAGATAAAGAGTAAGAAAATGGTCTATCGCCTTGTCTAAAAACGTCCTAGCCATTATGCCTCAATAAGATAATGGGAAAGCATCTAGATATGTTTTCTCCTTTTGGGTTCTGGTAACTTGTCGTCGGAGGGGTTTGGCTGTTAACTTTCGTCAGATGATTCTCAGTATTTTAATGCCTTAAGAAGTTGATATTCACTAATGACATCACCGATTGCATATTCATAAAAGAGAGTATTCTTTTGCCCTCCACTCTCAACAAATTCTAGGTACGCATCGAAGATAGCGTGACCCCCAGCTATTTTGTCAAGAACGTATCTAAATGCAAAATCAGGACTCCATCCTCTATTTTTCACGAAGTCTTCCGTCCTGCCCTTCGCTTGTTCTTTGATGTCTTGCCTAACCAAGTATTTTTCGGCTCGCTTATCCATTTTTGACTTATGGCTGGCATCAACACCGCACATTTCTGGAAGTGTGCTTTGCCGCAAAAGAATGGTGTTTGTTAGCTTCGCCTCGAGCAACACCGTTACTTTTCCGAAATTAATTTGTTAAAATTAACTTGCTAATTTGTTAACTTGTTAATTTTCTAATATGCAACGTTCGATGGTACTATCACCTATCCAACTTACAAAAATCCATCCGACGAATTTTCACAGAAAAAGCTATCCGACGGAGACTACACAGAACCCGTAAATCGGTGCTGTTACCTCTCAGCCCAGATGTGCTTACACTTCACACCACGAAAACGGTGATCTGGACACTCACAAGTCCAGCCATCTTCAGTTAAAGAAACGAGATAAACTCCGTTCCCACTCTGCGAACAAACTTCATAGGTGAAGTCGTTAACTCTCTTAACTTGGCTTTTCTTACCGTTTACGATTTCTAATCCTCTTTCTTCACGACGTTGTTGAAGTTCTTGAAGAGTCAACATATTTGACCACTATAGTTACTATAGTGGTTATGGTATCTAAGCGTTATGGTTGTTATGGAAAGCCTTAAATACACATAACGACTATATCAAATATAGGTATTGCAAAATGGAGAACCAAGAATCTACCACAATCCAGCTCTCTAAAGAGACGAGAGAACAGTTAAAGGAGCTGGGAAAGATGGGAGAAACCTACGATGACGTTATAAAGAAACTCATAAAAAAAGCTAAGGAATGTGAACAGAAATGAGTCAACCCCAAGTATTAGAGATAGTAGAGATCCCCGTGGATAAGATAAGACCGAGTCCATATCAACCTAGGCTTGAATTCGGCTTGGAAGAGCTACGGGGTAGCATCATACAATATGGGATCCGAGATCCGCTCAAAGTTAGAAGGGTAGGGGACTATTGGGAGTTAATAGATGGAGAACGTCGGTGGCGAATTGCACAGCAAGAGGGCATGAAAACTATTCCCTGCTTAATATTAGATTACTCAGATGAAGAAGCCGATGCTCTGTCATGGAGATTCAACATAGAACGGAAGGATTACTCCCTTGAAGAGAGGGCGAAACACTTCAAGAAACATCAGAATGAGGGGTTAAGCGGAGCAGCTATCGGCAGAATACATGGATACAGTCATGTTCAAGTTACTAGATTGTTAGCTGTTTTCAGGCTTCCAGAGAAATATCAAAACTATCTGTGGACAGGCGAATTTGCTTATCAAAAATTTGAATACATCTACGACAAAGGTTTACTCAATGGTAAAGGTGGTAAGTACTTACAGGATGTTACGAACCTCATAGATGAATCTGCTGAACGTCGTCTGACTCAAAGGGAATTTGAGAATGTCATTGACGATTATCTTAGCGACTTAGAAAAGCGGCAAGTAGAGGAGGCTAAGAAGGCCGCTGTGCAATTAGAAACCTCTAAGCGAAGGGAGGAAAAAGCGAGAGACGCACTTGGAGAGCCTGAAGTTAAGGAACCTGTAACTTCTGAGGAGTTTGAGGAAGCCGCTAGGGCTTTGAGGGAGAGGGCGAAGGAGCTTAAGACTCCTGAGCAGATTTTAGAGGAGAAACGGGAGAAAGCGAGAAATGCTCTATTAACGGGGAAAGGCAATATCATCTTCAAGATTGAAAAGGCGAAAGAACTCGGAATTGACACTAAGTGGATGGAAGAAGAGAAAGAGAAGATCGAGAACAAGATACCCTTCTCTCCAGATAATGCGTTGTCAGATGCGAATGCAGTCAAGAGCCAGATAAACGATGTGATTAGTCGTCATCAAGAAAGACAGAAGGAAGTTACGGTCAGAAAGAAAGTTGAAAAGGAATTTGAAGATGAGAAGATAGAAGAGATAAAAGAGGAGCTTCGCAAAGATGAGACGTTTAAAGCGGAACTCAGAACCGAATTGATGAAAGAGATGGTGTCTCCCTCTAGGATTGAAACGCTACCAATTGAGATACCAGAGGAAGAAGCTAGAGTTTTACGGGAAAGAATTGAGGCGCAGAGACAAAAGATGACGGAGTGGATGCTTGATCCTGAAATTCAGAAACGAGGTAAGCTGTTCAAGAACTGGGTTGCACATGGGGCTATGCTTGACGTTATGGGTTCCGCATTCTGTCCTGAGCATAGTGAAGAATCAACTTGGAAGGATCTGAAGTGGAGTTGTGGCTTATCAGTGGAAGAAGCATACGAGATGTTGAGAAAGAAGCTGGAAAAGGGGAGGTGATAGATGACCACACCTACAAAACCCTTCCCAGATCAATACCCAAGAAATGTTGATTTTATACCATTGCTAACGTTGCAGAACACACTACAACCTAACCTAGAAATGTTCCGTTTTCAAGGCATAGTATCAGTGAGTGCAGAGAAGGCTAAGAGACTAATAGATATAAAGCATAAAGATACTAACTTAAAAATAAGAATTGTCAGAGGAAATAGACCTCACACCCTAATAGATTACCCGCTAACGGGTAAACTTGATACCTCTCTTCCTACAACCACTGGAGAAGAGATCATTGAAAACGTCAAGGACTTAACAGGACTACCCGAACTTATACCTGAACTAGTCATACAAGAACGAGGAATAAAAATCAAGCCTACAAAAAGTTTAGAGGAAATAGAAGCTATTCAAGGGATGGAAAATTTGTATCAACACGAAACGGCTTGTGGCTATCACCCTAAACTAGTTAGTTCAGTTCTAGGCGTACGTTTTTTCAAACCATTTTTGACAATGCGAGCTGAACTGGTCAATAAAAAAATTCTGAAACCTTGGGACGTAGATTTGAGAAGAATGAAGAGCATTCTGCCTACTGACTGGCTTGTAGGTGACGATAAGGGCTATAACTATTTTATGCAAACTGGAGCTTTGCAACCTACCTTAGAAGCTCTTTGTGAAGGTAAATTTCATCAAGATACTGCACTATTCCAAATGCGGGTAGATGGGATCCCCGTAAGCAACAGAATCTATCTATTGCATAAACGAGACGAACTCATACCTATATGACTCCTTTTTCTTGGTTGAATAGCAATTAATCATTCTATGATTCAAAATGCAAGTCACAAAGGTCATGATGGAACAAATAATTCAACATAGCCACAGTTGGAGCATTTATACGCAAGCATGGTTTGTCCTTGCTGCCCGTCAAATTCTGCGTCTCTTATTCCTCTAAGGTCATCCTCTTTTAGTTGTTCATCTTTAGCACTTTGCCATTTCACCATTTTGTTAATCGCAATTACGCCTGTCCTCATTGAAAAGCCACACTTAGAACATGTTTTCGTTTTCATAATTTCACCTCACCTTGTACCTTCTATGTGATATTTGAGTATTAAATATTACCAGAAAACGCTCTCAGTATCATCGTAGTAAGTTATCCCACGAAAGTTAACACTCGGAAAAATATCCCACAGCAGTTAACAGAAAAAGCCATCCAACGCCAAGTTACCAGAACCAGTTAAAGTAAGCCATATAAAGAAGTAGCTGGTGTTCGGTTTTTTCTATTTCGATCCAGATTTGAGTATGCTGCTGAAGGGATCTGGGTTATCTAGCGTGTGCACGCAGATGGCTATAAGGACAGACAGACGCGTATCCTCATTGTGCTAGATTCAGCGGTATCAATTAGACTAATCTTAAAAACCAAGATCGTCAAATATGATGTACAAGGCAACGGATTGCCAGATGATTGACATACCTGAGAAAATCAAAGCTACAGGACATAATTGCGTAGTTGCCACGGTCACCATGGTTTGTATGTACTGGAGAAAGAAGAGACCAGCTCTCAACTGGAGCCTTTCAGAAGACTTTGGAGGTTCCGACTGGAATGACTTTTCTCGAAAGGGGGAAAAATACATCAAAGCTAGTGGAATGCCCACTGACACGATAATGCAATTTCTCAAAAACTTAAACATGCCTTTGAAGGCCCGATTGGAGCATCTGACTGATTCTCACCAATTGACCAGGTTGTTGGATGATCTTATTCCTCCAATCGTTCTTTACAATCAAGATTATTATCTTAAGGGAGAGAAAGGTATCGGGCATGCTGCTATTCTAGT
>Ga0315288_10012621_pt1 | contig 10606 bp, 10 predicted proteins | sample YL17G11_20_MG_FD_203454 | JGI IMG/M metagenome (GOLD analysis project Ga0315288, IMG submission 203454) | Sediment microbial communities from Yellowstone Lake, YNP, Wyoming, USA - YL17G11_20 | ecosystem: Environmental > Aquatic > Freshwater > Lake > Sediment | place: USA: Wyoming | collected...
GGAAAAAGTGCTGGGGGTGATTCAGATGTCTCAGGAGGAAGCAGAGCGGCGCTTTGGCTTCCTCCTCGAAGCCCTTCAGTACGGCGCGCCCCCTCACGGCGGTATCGCCTTCGGATTCGATCGCATGGTGGCGATGGCTTGCGGTGAGGAGAGTATCCGCGACGTGATCGCCTTCGCCAAGAACACCGCGGGCGTTGACACCATGATGGGCGCGCCCTCCGAGGTGTCGCAGCAGCAACTCGATGAGCTTTCCCTTATGCTGAAGCTGCCCCCTGAATCGAGCTGAACCGCGGGACTGGCGCAGTCCCGACCTAGAGAATGCTGCTGACCAATAGGCCAAATCGATGACCGTCCCGACAGGGAAGAAACCCGGGCCGAAGGCCCCCAAAGCGGAAAGGAAACCAGCGATTGACCCGCCGGCCGAGCGGGTTCCTCGCGCTGCTGGCGCTCCTAAGGCCGCCGGCCCGCTCCTACCGGACCAGCTCGCGCAGAAGCTGGGAGTAGAGCTTCATCGCCCGGACTTGCTGCGCCAGGCGCTCACCCACAAGTCTGCTCAGCAGGAGCTGGGCCTGTCCTGCAACGAGCGGCTGGAGTTCCTGGGCGATGCGGTGCTAGGGCTGACCGTGGCCGCCCACCTCTACCGCCTGCACCCGGACCTGGCAGAAGGCGAGCTGACCAAGCTCAAGGCCGTCGCCGTCTCCGAGCCGGTCCTCGCGAGAGTGGCCGCCGACCTCGAGCTGGGCCGGTACCTCATCCTCTCCCGCGGGGAAGAGCAGAGCGGCGGCAGGAAGCGGGTCTCGATTCTCGCCGACGCCCTGGAGGCCATCTTCGCCGCCATTTACCTCGACCGGGGGATGGGGATTGCCCGGCGCCTGATACTCAAGCTTCTGGATGAGCGGCTCCGCGCCATCGAGCGCGCCGAGCACGATCTGGACTACAAGACACTGCTCCAGGAGAAGATCCAGGAGCTTCACCGCACCCCGCCCACCTATCGGGTGATAGACCAGTCCGGTCCCGACCACGACCGCACCTTCGTCGCCGAGGTGCGCGTCGCGGGACAGGTGCTTGGAAGCGGCCTTGGGAAAAGCAAGAAGCAGGCCGAGCAGGCCGCCGCTCGGCAGGCGCTGCTGGAGCCGTAACCAAGTGTCCGCCCAGGTGTCATATCACCGTGAGACACGCCTTCCCACCAACCGATCTCGCTATGCGATCACGGGGCGCACCGTCCAAGGACGCGCCCCCCATTCTTCGGTCCTGAACCGCAAGGAGGCAAGAGTATGACGTGCAGGGGACTAATGCTTCTCCTGATCTTCAGCCTGTCCATCGCCATGGTGGGGGCAAGCCAGGCGTCCGCCGCGTCCGCTTCTCCGCAGATCGGGAGCGCCGAAGACGCCGCCGCGGCCTATGCCAACGCGATGGCCAGCGGCCAGAAGAAGGCCGCTTACGATCTGCTGTCAACAAGCTCTCGCGCAGCCGTCCCGCTGGCCGAGTGGGAGCAGGGCTTAGACCAGAAGCGACCGGCCATGCGGAAGCCGCCGGCGAACGCGATTATCCGCGCCATGGCCACCAGCGAGCCGGCCCCGAAGATCAGCAATGTTGTCGTCCATGCCGGCGAGGCGCTCGTAGAAGTCAGCGGCAACGTCGAGATCACCGAGAGTCTGGTGCTGGTGAAGGAAGCCCCCGGTTGGATGGTGGATCTTCAGGCCACCGATGAGGCTAACGGTCGCCAGGCCGCGTCGGACTTCCTGGAAGCGCTTCGCGCCGAGACCGAGCTGAGCCGCGTGCGACAGGTGCAGGAGGCAAGCATGCCGCTGCTGCGCGCCCTCCTCGCCAACGAGGCCAAAGACTACAAGGTGACCAACGCCAAGGTCGAGGGCAACCGGGCCGAGGTGACGGTGACGGCCCATATCCCTGTGAGCCTGGTGCTGCGCGCTACGCGCACGGGCCCTGGCTGGAGCGTTGACCTCTCGCGCCCAACGGTGCCGATCGACATCTCCTCCCGAGAGCCCATGAAGCAGGCGATCGCAATGGCCGACCAATCGGCCTGCGAGGAGCAGATCCAACGGCTCGTGCGGGGCATCCAGATGTACGCGAATACCTCGGGCGGCCTGCTGCCCGATCCCGACAAGTGGATCCAACAGATTCGGCCCTTCCTTCTCCAGGGGACGACGTTCCACTGCCCCAACGACCCGCAGCCTGGAGTCAGCTACGCCATGAACCGCGGTCTGGCGGGAAAGCGCATGAACCAGATCGCCAACCCGAACCTGACGGTGTTGATCTACGAGTCAACACTGCATGGGGACAATCCCGCCGACCTCGGCGCGGGCTGGCCCAAGCCTCCGCGCCACGCCGAGGGAAACCTTGTCGCCTTCGCTGACGGATCGGTGCGCGCGGTGACGATGAAGCCCCCCTTCGACGTGAAGGAAGGGCCTCCCAGCCCGCCCCCCGTGGCCGGCAAGGCCGCCGTCCCCGGTCGTAGGATGGGCCCGGGCGGCCAGCCCATGCCTCCCAGGCGACCGGCCCCGCCCGCGTCGGCGCCCCGTCCCAGTGGGTAGTCGATAAGAGAACGGGGACCCGTCCGCTGGACGGGTCCCCGTGTCGTTCTGCCCAGTGCTCTAGCCTCCGGTCAGAACTCCTGTCGAATCCCGAAGGCGATGAACCGCGGCGGCGTGCGTGAGAACGGCACATAGCTCACCGTACTGCCCACGATTCGGCCGATGATGGCTCCTGTCCGCGGATGGAAGACCACGTTGCTGGTGACATCATCCCGGCCGAAGACGTTGAAGATCTGCACGTAGGCCTGCCTCTGGGGCCCGATCTCGTAGGCCAGATTCAGGCTCACCGTCAGGTTCTTGCCTGTCTGGAAGGCATTCGGAGAGCGGAACCCCTTGCTTGGGTCGTTGGGGTCGAGGTAGTTCTGCGGCACCACCAACTCTTCCGGGCTGCCGGGATCGTCGGGGTTGAAGTCGGGGTTGGGGACATGCGCGGGATCGCTCCCACCGGCGTCCAGCCCGCTCTGTCCATACGGGAAGCCGCTCCCCATGATCAGCCACGGGTTCACCGTGAGCTTACCCATTTGACAGCGCGCGGCGGCGGCAATGGTCCTTCTCTGGTTCCAATCCACTGGGAACTCCTGCGCCAGGCTGGCCGAGTCGGTCAGATCCAGGGCCCCGAATCCGAATGGATAGACGTTGTCCTGCGGGCTGGTCGCCTTTGCCTCCATTCGCGTGTAGGAGAGCCAACCGCGAAGCTTGCGGCTCATCTTCCTGTCCAGCTTCAGCTCGACCCCGCGGGAGGTGCCGGTTCCATTGCCCGCAAACCAGATCGGCGCATTCGGATCGAAATCCGGGAGCCGATCCGACGGGATCAGGTTTCCGTTCGCGTCGGTGATGGGGTTGCCCTCGGCGTCGTGCAACACGCCCTGCCAGCGCTGCGTCATCTGGCGGCTGTCCCGGTGGAACCAGGTTGCCGTCACCAGGCTGTTGGGGTCGGCCTTCCACTCCACCCCCAGGTCCCGGCCCCGGTCGATCTGCGGCTTGGCGGGGAAGAAGGGGAAGAACGCCATGTCCCAGGTCAGGCCCAGGTCGGCGAACATCGGGTTCTCGCTCGGGTGAGGCTGGAACTCGGCGGCGATCAGGCTCGCGCGAGGGAACTCCACGTAGCGGCCGTAAGAGCTGCGCACCATCACACGCGGAGAGACCACATAGGTCGCGCCTGCCCTCCCGCTGGTCTGGTGTAGATCCAGATCGCCGGCCCCGGGGTTCGGGCGTTCATAGGTCATCTTGTCATAGCGCCCACCCAGGTTCAGGGTGAGCCGGTGCCCGATCTCCCACGTATCCCCGAGGTAGGCCTGGGTGTTTCTGGTGTCATTGTTCGAGACCGAGTCGAGCAGGCCGAACGGGCTGAACTGCGTTCCGAACACGCTGTAGCGATTTCGGTTGTCGCTGTTCAACTGCCAGACCCCGGCGCCCAGCCGGTGCGACCCCACCTGCTGCTGGTAGTCGAGCTGACCGACCAGCATCCGCTCGCTTCGGTGCTGCCAGAACAGGTTCTCCGGGTCGCCCAGCTCCAGCTCCACGAAATGGCGCAGCCGCGAGACTCTCGCGCTCCAGAAGGCCGTCGCGCTCACTCTGTGATTGAGGGTAACACCGTCGATATCGTGCCCCTGCCGGCCAAAATCGGAGTCGTTGATGGGCACCTTCGTGTCCCAGGTCGCGGTGCCGGGGTCGAATGTCAGTTCCCGGGTAAACGGGAACAGGTAGCGGGCATAGCCATGCGCCGAGAGGACGCTCACGCTGTCTCTCTCGTTGAGGTCGTAGATCACCTTCGCGATGTGATCTGACACGGTCGGCGCCGACGAGGTGAAGAGGTTCTCGTTCAAGTTGCTGTGCCAGGTATACAGGCCGTAGTACCAGTTGGCGCGGTCGGTCACGTCCCCGGCCTCGTAGGTCAGGCCGCCAAAGTTGTAGGGCGTGCCGGCGCCGATGTCCACCATGCGGCCACGCATCTGATCGCCGCGCTTGACGACCTGGTTGATGATGCCGCCGGTGAACCCACCGTACTCCACCGGATAGCCCCCGGTGAACAGTTCCAGACGGTCCAATCCGATAGACACGACGTTGGTGGCGAAGACGTTCGAGTTGGGCTCGGTGATGGGGATGCCATCCAGGTAGTAGCCTACCTGGTTTGCTCGCGCGCCCCGAATGTGTGGGTAGAGGGTGTTGTCCGGCACCACGCCGGGTTGGGAGAACACGAGCCCCGGGAACTGGTACCGGTCATTGGGCTGCGACAGAGTCAACTGCTCATCGGCCGCCGTCACCACGTATTCCGCAGCCGTGACGTCCCGGCGCAGCGCCACCCGAGGGGCGGTGATCTTCGCCCGCGCCCCTGCGGCCTCCACCACCGTGGGACCTAGCTTCACCTCTATCGATGTCGCCTGTCCCTGCACCACCGTCAGGTCGGAGACCTGCGCCTCCACATACCCGACCATGCTCACGTTCACCGAGTAGCTGCCAGGGGGAATGTCTGTGATGACAAACCGCCCCTGAAGGTCGGTGATTGTGCTCACGCCCAACCCGACCACTAGGACATTGGCCCCCGAAAGGGGCGCCTTTGTCTGGGAATCGGTCACCGTCCCCGAGATCAAGCCCGTGACCGCTCCCCAGGCCGAACCGCTGACTACCGCCAACACCAGCGCCACTGCGAGGACACAACCACGTTTCATGCTGGGTGCCATCATCCTTGCTGCTCCTCCCGCCAATCTAACCTGCTGCTTCCCCCAGCTTGCGGAGCCGCTCGCGTCGCTGTCAGCCATCTGCGCGAGCGAACCCCTATCGGCGCCTTCAAATGCGCTCCGGCGGGATGAGGCACAACGCCGCCGGGCGCCTCCAGCACCATTCTAAGTTTTCGGAACTGCCTTGCTCTTGTTGAGCCCCACCTCGCTACTTGAGTTCGAACTCCACCACCGCGTTCGTGTAGACCCGACGCGGCTTCCCATCCTGAACCGCTGGCCGATAGCGCCAGTTCGAAACCCATTCCTTGGCCGCCGCGTCGAGCCGCCTATCACCACTCGAAGATACCACCTGCACCTCTGCCACCGACCCCATCTCCGACACCAGGACCTTTAGCTTGACCGTTCCCTCTATGCCCTCTTCCTGGGCGGCCGAGGGGTATCGAAGGGTCCCCTTCGCTGCCACCGCCGGCTCCGCCCGGTCGGCAACCCGCGAGACGAACGGCTTGCCCGCTCGCTCTCCGTCGCCTCCGCCGGTTCCGGGGGACGGGCCCTGGCCGGTGCCCGTTCCGTTCCCCGCGCCACTTCCGCTCCCACCACCGCTCCCACTGCCGGATCCTTCGCCCGACCCGCTGCCAGCGCCCGTTCCCGCACCGGGCAGACCGCCCGCAGGCGTCTCCCCACTTGGCCCCATCGGAACATCGCCGCGCGAACTGCGCGACCCGAGGTCGATCCAGCCCCCGCCCCCACCAGCCGTCGCCGCTGGCGCGGGGCGCTCGCGCCTCGCCGGGGCCACCGCCCTCGGCTGCGCCGCGCCCGGACTCGCCGCCTGGCTCCTCGCCGGGCTTGGCAACGGCTCGCGCCGCGGCCTGGTCGGTGGCGCCTCCGTCTGGCGCGTCGGGCTCGGCGGCGGAACCGACGGCAGCGATACCGCCGGCGCCTCATCGAGCTGCTGCGACGCGGGCAGATCCACCAGATTGATGGGAGAGGCGACGATCGGAGCTTGCCGGTTGAAGACCTGGATCTGTTCCAGGTCGCCATCGGCCCCCGTTCCTGTCGGGAATCGCGCCGCGGTCGCCAGCGCCAGGCCGTGGAGCAGCAGGGCCACCGTGAAGGCCCAGCCCAGGAACCGGTCGTGCGTACGGCCGCTCATTGCGCGCCTCTGCTCTCCTCCGCCGGCTTGGTGGCGATCGCCATATGCGCCGCTCCGGCCCTCTTCACCGCGTCCATCGCTCGTATCACATCCCCGTGCCGCAGGCCGGCATCGGCGTTTATCACCACCATCAACTCCGGGCGCCTGTCGAGGCGTGCCTTCACCTTCTGCTCCAGCTCCTCGCGGGCGATCTGCTGCTTGTCGAGAAAGACTCGCCCCTCCCGGTCCAGCGTGACCACCAGCGACCGATCGCCCCACGTCTGTGGGCTGGCGGCGCTTGCCGAAGGCAAGCTGACCGGAAGCCCCGCCTGCCTCGTCATCGCCAGCGACGCGATCATGAAGAACACCAACAGGAACGCCATGGTGTCGATCATGGGTATCAGCTCGATGCGGGCCTTCTCGACCGGCCGCCGCTTAACGCGCAAGAGGCACCCTTTCCCGGTCGTCGGCGGTCTTCAGCAGATGCTCGAGCTGGGTCGCTCGAAACTCGATTTCCTCTGTTACCTGCCGCAGTTTGTCCCGACACCAGTTGTAGCCGACCAGGCTGAAAATGGCGATCGCGAGGCCGCTTGCCGTCGCGATTAAGGCCTCGGCCACGCCGCCCGTAATCCCCGCGGGGTGACTGGTCCCGTTCACCGCGATGATCCGGAACGACGAGATCATCCCCAGCACGGTCCCGAGCAGGCCCAACAGCGGCGCCAGTGTCACCACCGTGTCGAGCACCACCAGCCGCCGGTTCAGCGCTCTCTGGTCGGCCAGCACCTGCTCTTCCATCGCCTCGGTGATCGGTCCACCCATAAGATAGGATCGCAGGCCCGCCGCCAGTACGTTAGCCACCGGGCCTCCGGTCTCTTCGCACCGCGCCAGCGCCTCCTCGCCGTCTCCGCTGTGCAGCGCGCGCCTGATGGCGCCGATCAGGTCCGATCCTCCCCGGTCGGCGTTCCGCAGCACCAGGTAGCGCTCGACGATCACTGTCGCCGCCAGCATCGAGCAGATCGCCAGCGGCACCATCACCGGTCCGCCCTTCGAGAGGGTCACCAGGATCTCAACCACAACTACCTCCCGCGTACAACGCTACACCCAACATCTTCCCAAACGAAACAATGGGCGACGCGAAAAGACCGCGCCGACGTGACGCCCGGACGCGACAACGTCGGCGCCGAACCGCTTCGGCGCCTATCGCAACCCATAACCGCGGGCCTATTCCACATTCTGGGGCAATACAAGGGCCTCGTGCACGCCCGTAGCCATTACCTCACTGCTGGCTCGGCGCGCCTCCAGCCCACCCCATTGGTCAGAATTGCCACATTCGCCCCCCAGATGCCTACAGGCGGCGGCCGGGGGGTGGTGAATGTGACCCGTAGAAACGCCTCGAAAGGGGTGCTGCCATGGTTGAGAAGGGGGCGCCGGAAGAGAAGCCCGTCGGCGAGGTCACCCACTACTTCGGCCACATCAACGTCATGGCCATCCACCTCACCGACCGCCTCGCCGTGGGTGATCGCGTCCACATCGTGGGCCACACCACCGACCTTGCCTGCACCATCGGCTCCATGCAGGTCGAGCACAAGCCTGTCGCGCAAGCGGGCCCCGGGGCCTCCGTTGGGGTCAAAGTGACCGGGAGAGTGCGTCCCGGAGACCACGTCTATCGAGCCTGAACCCCAGTCGGCAGGCTTCCCTGGTGCCGAAAGCGCGTCCGAGTCCGCCCTCAGCGGATGAGAATGCCGCTGCGCCAGCCCGCGAGCGTTGACATCGCGGCTCGCCTTCCGGTATCATGAGCCTGGGTGGGGGCGTCTCGGGTCACGTTGTTCCCCCGCAGTCGTCCGGGTGTCACCTCAGGAGTCGAGGAATGAAGGATACGATCCATCCGAAATATGTGCCTGCTCGCGCCACCTGCGCCTGCGGGAATCAGTTCGTGACCCGCGCCACCGTGGCGGAGGTCAGGGTCGACATTTGCTCTCAGTGCCATCCCTTCTACACCGGTCGCCAGAAGATCGTCGATACTGAAGGGCGGGTAGAGCGGTTCCAGCAGCGCTACATGCGCTACCAGAAGCAGGCGGAAGAGGCGAAGGCGAAACAGACGAAACCTCCCGCCAAGTCCAAGGCTGCCGCCAAGCGCTAGCCGGGCCTCGCGTTCTCTCTGCCGCCCGCGCGCGTTCGCGGGCGGCGATTTTGTGGGTACGGGGCTTCCACCTTGCAGGATGAGCAGAAACCTATCGCCCACGCCTCCCCGACCGAGCGCGAACGCGCCTCCGAGCAGCATTTCTCCTACGGGGGACAGGCGGTCATCGAGGGGGTGATGATCCGGGGCCGCCGCGGGTATGCCACCGCATTTCGGCTGGTGGGTGGCGAGATCCAGGTCGAGAAGCATCCCTGGGTGCCCCTCAGCCGCCGCTACTGGCTCCTGAACCTGCCGGTAGTGCGCGGCACCCCGGCTTTGATCGACGCCCTGATCATCGGCTACCGCTCCCTCATCGCCTCCGCTGACACCGCCTCCCGCGGCGAGGGCATCGCGCCGCCGACCCCACTCCACTACGCCATCTCAATCGCGGTCGCTCTCGCCATCGCGGTCGGCGGCTTCGTGCTGGCGCCCAGCGCCGCCATCCAGCACATGCACCTGCACGCATTCACCATGAACCTGGTCGAAGGGATGGTCCGGCTCCTCTTCTTCGTGATTTTTGTCTCCGCCACGTCGCTCATGCCGGACATGCGTCGGGTCTTCCAGTACCATGGCGCCGAACACAAGGTGATCCACGCCTACGAAGGCGCAGGCAAGTACAGCCTGGCCGACACGGAGCCGTACCGCACCCTACACCAGCGCTGTGGCACGAGCTTCATCTTCATGGTGCTATTCGTGGGGATTCTGGTGCACGCCCTGATGGGCTGGCCTTCTCTGGCCTGGCGGCTGCTTTCCCGGCTGATCGTGCTGCCCATCGTGGCCGGCATCGCCTATGAGCTGATTCGCCTGGCAGGCAGGCACAAGGCGTCGCCCATCCTGAATGCGCTGGTGTGGCCGGGAATGCTGCTGCAGAGGATCACCACCAAGGAGCCGACGCCGGACCAGGTGGAGGTCGCCATCAAGGCGCTCGATGGAGCGTTGGAGCTCGATGGGGTACAGGCGTAGAGCCCATGAGCCACGGTGCTGAGCCATGCTGAACGAAGCGCTGAGAGATAGACTGCCGGAGCTGGCTCGCCAGTACGATGAGCTGGGCGAGCAGCTTGGGCGGCCCGACGTGTTAGCCGACCCGCGGAAAATGCGCGAGATCGGCCGGGCTCGCGCGCGGCTCGAACCGGTGGTCGATGGCTTCCGGGAGTACCACCGGGTCGAGGGCGACATCTCCGAGGCCGAGGCCCTGCTGGCGGAGGCGAGCGATCCCGACCTCGAACAGGAGCTGGCCCGCCTGAAGGAGCGTGAGGCAGAGCTGGCGGCACGCCTGGAAGAGGAACTGGCGCCCCGCGACCCCGACGACGATCGCGACTGCATCTTCGAGATCAGAGCTGGAACCGGCGGCGAGGAAGCCGCTCTTTTCGCCGGCGACCTGCTCCGCATGTACATGCGTTACGCCGAACAGGCCGGATGGCAGACCGAGATCATGAGCCAGAACGTCGGCGAAATGGGCGGCTACAAGGAAATCGTCGTCTCCATCAAGGGCCCGCGCGCGTTCGGGCGGCTGAAACATGAGAGCGGGGTCCATCGCGTGCAGCGCGTCCCGGTGACGGAAAGCTCCGGTCGCATCCACACCTCTGCCGCGACGGTGGCCGTGCTTCCGGAAGTAGAGGCCGTCGAGATCGAGATCAACCCGGCCGACCTCCAGCTCGACACCTACCGCTCGGCGGGCGCGGGGGGACAGAATGTGCAGAAGAACGAGACCGCGGTCCGGATCACCCACAAGCCGAGCGGCCTCGTGGTAGCCTGTCAGGACGAGCGCTCCCAGCTCCAGAACCGGGAAAAAGCGTTGCGAGTGTTGCGCGCTCGCCTCTACGAGATCGCACGCGCGAAGCAGGACGCCGAGATCGCCCAATCCCGGCGCGATCAGGTCGGCAGCGGCGACCGCAGTGAGAAGATTCGCACCTACAACTATCCCCAGTCCCGCCTCACCGACCACCGGCTGGGCCGCAACTGGCACAACCTCGCGACGATCATGGATGGTGACATCGCCGCCATCCTCGATGCCCTCCAGGAACATGAGCGAACCGAGCGCATGAGCCGCGCGGGCGCGGGATAGCCG
>Ga0315288_10012624_pt1 | contig 10605 bp, 21 predicted proteins | sample YL17G11_20_MG_FD_203454 | JGI IMG/M metagenome (GOLD analysis project Ga0315288, IMG submission 203454) | Sediment microbial communities from Yellowstone Lake, YNP, Wyoming, USA - YL17G11_20 | ecosystem: Environmental > Aquatic > Freshwater > Lake > Sediment | place: USA: Wyoming | collected...
AAACACTCATCGGTGGTATCTCAAACATGGCTCTCACAGTCCCGGCGAAAGCCGCAAAGAAGTCCGATATGAAAGTTTCTGCAAAGAAGCCCGCACCCGCAAAGAAGCTGGAAGCGAAGAAGCCTACGGTTAAGGTTGCGAAGAAGCCCGCACCCGCAAAGAAGCCTGCGGTTAAGGTTGCTGCGAAGAAGCCCGCACCCGCAAAGAAGCTTGCCGCTGCGAAGAAGCCCGCACCCGCAAAGAAGGTAGAAGCGAAGGAACCTAAGGCTGCGAAGAAGACTGAAAAGGTCATGCTGCCGGTCAGTAACCGACCACCTCTTAAGAAGGTGATCTTCGATATCATCGCAAAGAGTGGCGAGGCAATGGGTGCAGCCGATATCTACAAGGAGGCTTGTCAGAAGTTCGGTTATTACTCACGTCAGTCTCTATACAACGCTCTGAAGGATAACAAATCGTTCACCAAAAATGGTGAGAAATACGGCGTCGTCGGGTCGCAGACGACATCAACCAGACCGAGCGTTTCAGACTCTGAAGCAGAAGATTTCGTTCGAAAGGTCGACGAAGACACCGCTACCTCATCGATGTCCTGAAACGAGTCATGAATCGATGAACAGCCCCGGATGGAAACTAACCGTCCGGGGCTGTAACGTTTGTGAAGATGCAAATTCAACCATGGAAAGTAAAATTGAGTAGAGTAGCTGCAACTACTTACGGTATGAGACTTGCTCGACGAGCAATGCTAAGAGAGTATTGTCATGACGGGCATGCAGTTCTTGAAATTGAAAACCAACTAATAGACATGGCGGTCGCTAAGTTATCCGAAGCCATTAGAATACCTACATCAACGTATACTTATATAGAAATAACATCTTTAGTTCGAGAAGCCGCCATATTCCAGATCATTTCGTCTGATGAAAACGATGATATAAAGAAGTCTGCACTGAGTGGTGTTACATGTATGACCGATGAAGAGATTCTCCCGAGATTAAATTAATGAAACTGTCCGATGTAGTGGCTCCTGTGAAAGTCGCAATGATGGATGCGGCTCAAAAAGCTTCAATACGTCGTTTAAATGTTTTAAAAAATGACTGTCCATGTAAACCGGGTTGTTCATCATGTTGCAGTCGTTTAATTCACATTAGTGTTGCTGAAGCTCTGATAATATATAACTATCTTCAAAAAGGAAATTCGTGGACGTCCATTCGTGAAACGGCGTTATCTCAATATAAACTAGCGTCCATTACGAGCGACATCGCATGGTTTAAAATGAACAGTCCATGTGCAATTCTTGATCCGACAACGAAAACATGTCGGGCCTATTCGGTACGCCCGACCCCGTGTTCTGTTCACTTTGTTACGTCAAATCCAGATATATGTGACCCTTGGTCCGTGTCAGACGGCGAATTTAAAAAAGCGGATTTTCCAAAAATTCACGAAAAATTCATGGACGTCGTATCAAGAGAGTTATCCGGTCGTGGAGTTCTCGAGCTCAGACTTCCAATGCCTGCAGCACTTTTATTTGCTGAGAAAATTCAGACACAAAATAATTTAACGGCAGAGCAGATAGTTGGTTTTATCTCCTCTGAGATCGCATGAAGTGTAATTATTGCGATAGAACCGGTAAAGAATGCATTCCTGGGGATGACCCAGCTTACGTATGTGATGGATGTTGGAAGATATTACAGAACCCGATAACGGCTCTTCCATTTCTTCGTGGACACCTGACACTTGAACTTCGCGGGAAAGTTCCTGAGCATCTGCTCAAGAAGCAGATAAATACTTTCATGGAACACGCTGCTAAATTAAAGCGGCCTGGTTAATTTCAGTTATCCACTCAGGTCGTACTGAAATTATGTTTGATGTCGGTATTACGACTGCATGTAAGTAACCGCGCCAGTAGTCAAATACATATACTTCAACATTTTGTTTGAGCCATTTGCTCCCGTAACATTTGGCGTCTATATGCAGACGAAATGTTTTACCAATATGTGGAGTTAAGATTTCAACGATCAGAGGATGGTCTTTATCCCATTCCAGACCATTGTTCCAAAATTTCCAATCGAAACTAGACAGTAGTGATGGAGTTGTCTGAGTTTTATCGCGCAACCATTCTACGTACGTCTGTTCATGCTTCTGTTCACGTTTATTGAAATACATAACGCCTGTCAAAAATTGACAGTACGCTCAAATTATCCGGTCATGACACCACGCACGATTCGATCGCGCCACTCCTTGACTACATCGTCTTCAGAGAAGCCAACGTGCTCGATGCATTCAAATGCGGCGTGTAGAGCTACGCGTGCTCCATCACGTGAGTTCTCATACGTTGCCTCTACCCAATGTCCATCACAGTATGGACACTTCCGGTGGAAGTGATCACCTGGAGGGCATTTACCGAACAACTTTCCGGTCATAGTGCCGGGGCAAGTCGTTTTGGATATTCCGGGAGATGAGTTATTCTCCCCGATCACACTGGAGCACTTCGGGCAGTGTGCCACGCCGTCTTGAACCATGTAGTCGAAAGGAACAACTTTCATACCCCCTATACGGAGGGTTCCTTAAGACTTACGAATAAATCAGTCTTCGGACTTAACAGGTTTCGGAATGCGTTTCTTGGCCTTATCCGGATTTTTGGCCGGAGTTTTGGCCGGGGTCTCATCAGATTCATCGGATTCATCGGATTCAGCTTCCGGGGGAGCTTTCGGTTTTTTCCGCTTACTTTTTGGAGTGGGAAGTTTCTTGCCACCTTTTTGGCGAACTCTTTGCTTCTTTAGCTTCTTCTCATTTACCGAAACTTTTTCTTCACATTTCGAATGAAACTCGGAGATAGCATTCTCAATAATTTCGCGGTCAGACTCCTCGTCTTCATCATTCTCGATCCAGTGTTCATCGAGTTCCATTAGAGCCGAGCCGACATCCGTACCTTCTTCAGAAATATAATTCAACACGTCTGAACCGCCGGTCATGAACTCTGCGGCACCTTCAAAAACCTGAAGGAAATCCTCATCGGAAGCAATATCGGCAAGATCATTACCCTTCCGAACCTTTTTCAAAACGGGTCCGCACCATTTCATCAGGTCGTTTAAACGATCAATTCTATCGAGAATCTTCTTCACACCTTTGGTGTCGAAGACCTTTCTCTTAAGCCCTTTTACGAAATCGATCGGACCGGCTACCCGATCGTAACTAGCAACTCTGGCGTCTCCGGCATTCCCGGCTTCAACATGTCCCAGAATTTGTTCAAGGTCTGAAGAAATTTCCGACAAGGAAGGAGACTGTTCTAAATCTATATTTTGAGCAATGAGGCGCAGGGCCTGGGCGGCTAATATTGGATCCATGCCAGGAGTCTTCACAAGGAGTCTATTCTAGCGTTCCATGACCTGACGAACTATCCGCCGATGGCAGGCATCTATATCTTTATGTCCCTTCGGGTCTTCTTCTTCGCCTGGAATGAATGAATAGTGTACCCCACATCTTTCGCAAGAACCGATTAACGGAAACTTCACTCTCCTCGGTTTAGGCCAATTTTCCAAGGATCCGAAATCATATAACTTGTTGGAGCTATCATTCATCGGACAACCCATTCATGACCGCAGTCAGGACATTTAACTCGATGACCCTCACGCCACAGAAATTCCTTACAATTTGGACATGATATGACACCCGGGTCTGCAGCCGCAGCGGCGAACCAATTAACTGAACCATCATCTCGTACAACTTGAGACATTGCCTCGCCGCCTGCCTCCCAATTGGACGGCTTCCCTTCAAGAATTATTGGTGATTTCATGTATGTCCATACGTTTTCGTAAACGATCTACTTGAAGTTGTTCGTTCTCAGCGCGCATTTGTCGTAGTGCATTTACAAGTCGAACGGCATCGGCTCTTGTAGGCGGTCCTTGATTTGATAGTAATCGCCCGCCGAGCTCATCCAGTGCCATGTTTACTTCAATGGAAGTCATGATTCAACATTCGTTTTAAGCTTTCGATCTCTTCTTGTAATGATTCTATTTTTTCTTCCGCACCACTCGATATAACACTTGCACCAATACCTGCGATTCGTACAGCGTTCAGCTCTTCTCGAAGGTTTTCGTTTTCAGTGCGAAGTACGGTTATGTTTGCATCATACTCTTCGCGTGTTTGCATCCGTATCGCGTGTTGTCGTGAGCGATGGATGTCATGACGCTCCATCATATCGGATATATCTGCCCAACTTGCATGTATCTCCGTTGCCAGTCTTTCAATTATTTTAGTAGCTAGTGCATGCATCACTTTAACAGTCAGTATTACTGACGTAGATTCATGAAGCGCGGCCAAGTCCTCCTCTAAGTCATTAGGAGTCATGCGCGGTAGACCAATAGTCATGCACTTTTTTGCAGAAGCGTCCATCCAAATTTAATACGAGTCATACGATTCGTACACGATGGAGTAGCCTACTTATATTACATTGAAGTTATTTAGTTTCAATCACATCTTCGAAGCGTGGCTTCTTGATTGGTTCTGAAACCGGTCTTAACTCCGGTAGCGGCATGATAACAGCTTCAGGTGGAGCTGCTTGAATGGCTTCCTGAAGGGCTTCCTGAATGGCCTCCGGAGCTTCACTAGGTAGTGCCATACTTTCGTCGGAAACTCCCATAGGTTCAAATGATTTATCTACTCGAGTAGAATGTCGGATACCACCGGACTTCCGTGGTTTCGGGGCTGATCCAGTCTTTATTTCAATCTTTTCCTGAAGTTGGCCTTGTTTTGTTTGACCATTGAGGTATCCCTCCAAGAAGTTGTGAAGAGCTACGATATCCTGCTGTGTTTTAATATTATCCGCAGACAGTTTTTCTATCTGTTTCGATGTCCAGTCAAACGAATTCTCAGTGGCCGTTGTATCTGTTGGTCTAAACCAACTACCGATAGCCGTGGCCAAGGCAGCCACAGCCAGAATAATATCACGATAAGCTTTAAGCTTCTCTACAAATTTGCTTGTAGGTGGATTACTTTTTGTTTTAGGTTGGTCACTAGACTCATCAGTCATTGATATACCTATTCGTTTAGGTTCAAAACAATGATAAATTATACTTTTAAAATGTAACTTCATCCCGATGTTACATAAATATGAGGCCGTGAAAGAATCTTTCACGGCCTCATCACACTGAACTTTATTACTGAATATATGTTCAGTCCAACAACGTTCCGTAATCCGAGATCAGTTTAGGAGACTCTCCCGAGTCACCAGAGCCGATAGCCCCGTGACTGCCACCTCCGCCACCGACGCCGAGCTTCTCAAGAAGCTTGTCCTTGGACATCTCGAAGCCAAGGTTGTTGTCAACATACTTCCATGCGCGGAGGCCTTGATCGAGCACCCACGCGCGGACTGCCGGGTCTCCGCCCTCACGCGCCCAATAGGCACCAGACAGAGCAGTGATGACCTGACCCTGGTACTTCGGGTCGCCGTCCAACACGACTGAAAGATCGAGAACGAAACGCTTATCATTTCGAGCGTCGACGTATGCCGTTTCGAGCTTCTTGAACTTCTTGGAACCCATCTTCCAGATGTAGAAGCTCGTGTACTTCTTAGCCTTCAGAAGTTCTTCGTCGACTTGGAGATTTTCATCGATTGGGTAAGTCATGACGACCATTCCGACCGTCTGTTCAGCGTCACCGAATTTGTCACAGCAAATTTCGGGTTTGACAAGTTGCGTACCCTCGTACTTCGAAAGGCAGCGAATTGTACCAACTCCATCACCGAAATGAGTGAAGCCGTATTTGAAACGGGGTTGCTTGATATCAATACGATCGGCATCAGTCAATTGTTCAACTGACTTACTAAGTTGCGTAGCGAGCTTGGAATCGATTCTCTGGATATATTCGGCCTTCTCCGCATCCGTAAGCGGAATCATCTTTCCGTCCGGACCGAGCTTTTCGCGTTGCTTCGCGGCGAGCACGACATCGTGAAACTTCTTAAACGACACGATGCTTACGCGCGTGCGTTCACCCTTCTTCGCTTGCTTAAAGAGCTCAACGCCCTGATTCTTGATGACCTTCGCGTCATCAAATCCAAACTCGAGAATATTTGAATTGTCTGCCATGTCTCTCTCCGTAGCCTATCTCGGCTTTTCTAGTGAACTGTTGAACAATGAACAGGTGAACCTGAACAAAAGAACTATACAATGAAAGGCTATCTTCTTATCAATCTAGCAAACTTGAATAATCGATGGCTGAAACCGCATCCCCGGGAGCTAACTCGGGTTTATTCGGTTCTGAGTCCTCAATGGACGGAGCATCGCCATGACCAAGTTCGCACGATATTCCGGATGGAGTCCTGAACTGCGGCTTTTTACAAACTATGCAATGTTTATTTATGCCGAATGACTCAAGAGCCGTCTTTTCCGGATGACGACTAAGAAATGCGGCAATTCTGGCCGCGTCCTGAGCGTCTTTAGGTTCCGGCATATCATCCGGCCTTTTCGCAGGGTCAAGTATATCTTTCGGGTCTATAGGTGTTGTGCGAACGGGTGCGACTAGACCACCCTGGACTGAACCGTCTTGACGAGTTTGCGGAGGGGTATATCCGGCTCCACCACCCATTTGAGTCTCCGTATCGTCTTTGACGATCGTACGCTGTAATTTGATATCATTTGAAGTTCTTTGAAGGTCGTTGTACTTCATTCGAAGTATTTTGACCGTATCCTGAACATCAATAATATCAACTTGCATTATGGCAAGTGCTTCATATTCCGCTTTCAAAAATGATGAGGCAACAGCCCTTCGATCTTCAATTGAAGGTTGAGCTCGTACGAGCGCGTCATCGGCCAGTTTTTCCTTCATTTTGAACTCAAGATCGAGTTCTGATTGCTTGATTTCGCGCTTGATTTCTTTCTCCTCACGCATTACGGCTTGGAGATAAAAGAGAACTCTGTTCGTATAATTACGACACTTCGATAGAACATGCTGCAAATACTTAGTTCCGAGGTGTGGAAGTGTCGGATCAGTCTCGAGCTCCACTAGGTAGCCAGCTACTTCTTCAAGCATCTGGTCTAGTTTATCTTTCGGAATGCTTATTCGTTCAGTCATTATCAATTATACAATGGACGAGTCATCCAATACTTATTTCAAGATTTGGTAAATCAAAGTCGAGTTGAAACGACTCAAAAATGTTGAGTTTATCACCTGTAATCATGACTCATGTCCACTAACATTAAGTGGATTCCCATGGCGAGAGATCCATGAATTTGTAAATTTCGGATTATCAGTCACTTCTTCTCCAAACCATTCGGGAGGTTGAAAAGAATTGGATAGAATTGTGAAAACACGCCATTTGATTCCACTGTCGATAAAACCGAATCTAACAGCTGAATTAGATCAGTTTGATCACGGTCTTCAAATGGTCGAGGTTGAATTTGCTTCAATAGAAGAAGCCCTTGACGGATTTCTGATTTATTTACAGCGTTTTCAAGTGGCGGGTCTATTACAAGGAATTTGCGTTCAATTTCCATGTCGAGAAGTTACACTTAAATATTTCAGTTTTTCAAAGCATGAATAGGTTGTCTGACTTGTTACCCGACATAGCGCCGTCCAGACTCAACATGTGTATGATAGTAAACCGTATAACATCCCATGACAAAACAGAGTCATGAGAAGACTACTAATCTGTACATCCTCTATAACGGCTTCTCGCCACGCGGCTCGAGCTAGTTCAATCACGTCATGCTCGGGAAGCCTAGTAGGAAGAGATCCTAAAACTCGTTTAAGTTCTTCAAATAATTTCTTTTTAGTATTCTCCACGACTTCTGACGTTGGATATGATGTCGGATACGGATGAACTCTATACGGCATTGGCATTCGCTTTCTCCCTAGCTTTCAGCATAGCCTGTTCAAGATTAGTGAAGTTTTCTTTGATTCCTACCAAGCGGTCTTTTGCCTCGTCTTCTGACATGGCTTGTCTAGAAACCGCATCTTGAATAACTGAAGCAGAAACCTTTAAAGCTGCTCGAATTTGCAAAAGGGGAAGGTCGTCTAGGCTTGCTGCGGGTTCGCATCGAATTGTCGCGGATACAAAACTATCATTCTTTTCAGAACCTCTATATCCGCCGAGAGACCATGAAACCGTAAACGTTTCAACTGACAGCTTATAGTCTTTCATTACTTAAGGCCTTTACTTCATCCATAATGCTGATAATGCTGATCTCAACTTGAACTACCCTTGCACCAAGCTCTTTCATCTTAGGCCAGGCTGCCAAAACATTAGGTGCTTCTTCTTCACATAGCGACATAGTACTCTGGCAAGTGTGTGGTATCAGCTCACCAAGATCGCTTAGAACCATCGCTGCAATTCTTTTCATATTATTCCTGAATGTGACGTGCGCCAGCTTGAGTGATCTGACGACCCTTATGGGTCCGTTCAATCAGTCCTTGTGCCATGAGGAATGGTTCAATCGCATCCTCAATAGTACATCGGGCTTCCCCGAGAAGAGCCGCAGCGGCATCAACACCGACTGCCGTATTACGAGCAGCAAGCAGTTCAAGATACCTACGAGAAGCCTGATCTAGACCGGCTGCGTCGATCCCGAGTGCTTCGCAGGTCTGACGAGCGGTATCACCGTCTAGACGACTATGGTAATCTGCGAAAGCAAAGTCTCGAGCTCTACGAACCAGTCGGTTTGCGACACGAGGAGTACCGCGCGAACGCATTGCGATAGCATTAGCACCCTCATCAGTTACTTGGAGACCGAGTTTCGGCGCAGACCGCTTCACTACTAGTGCGAGTTCCTTGACAGAGTACAACTTCATCTGAACAATCTCCCCGAAACGATCCCGGAGGGGTTGCGACAGATCACCAGCACGAGTGGTAGCGCCGATGAGCGTGAAAGGAGCGAGAGGCACCGCCACGGCTCCGTTCGGGGTTGCCATATCGATCCTATAGTCCTCCATTGCCGTATAGAGGATCTCCTCAATATCCAACCTGAGCGAATGGATTTCGTCGATGAAGAGGATATCCCCCTTCTCGAGGCCAACGAGGGTACGAGCCAAATCTCCTTTGACCTTCACCGTCGAAGCATTGATCACTACAATCCGAGAACCCATTTCATTCGCGATGATGTTCGCCAGAGTGGTTTTTCCCAAGCCTGGCTGCCCAGTCAACAAGATGTGGTCCAAAGGCTCCCCGCGCGACCGAGCGGCCCGGACGAACGTAGAAAGATTCTTCTTGGCTTCTTCTTGGCCAAGGAAATCTGAAAAAGTCAGAGGACGGAGTGCGCGATCATCATCTTTGGTGTCCATGCACCAATTACTTCGTCTTCTTCAGGATTTACGAAGAATGGATATACTCGGCCATACACTCAGGTTCTATACATTCTCGGATTGGTTTACCGTAAGATTCGTGGTTTCCATGCTTACATGTTGGGCCAATAAGCATATCCATGATACGTTTATCTTCTTCCGCTTGGATGTCGAGAACTGCTTGCTGATAAAATGAACGCGGATTCGACACTATATTTTATCTACTCCATTCAAGAAGTAGTTTCGTTCCTCCCCAGTCTCGTTCCACAGAACTTTGACCATCGGTAGGAGCTTTCTTGCCTCGCGATTGAAACGCGTGCGCGGTTCTGTGAACCGCGAAATCACTACACCATGGAGAAGAGGACTCCGAGCGAGACATTCGTCGCCTTTATGTTCCCAGGTCCCGTCATCCAAGTATTTTTGACGCGTGACCTGATCTCCTGGCTTTAGGATCTCGTTCATTGTTCAACCGCCTGACTCTCCAGGAAGCTTCGGAGGTTCTTTCTCTCCGATCTTATCAGCTAAAGCACGGAGACCTTCAGACATGACGTTGTGAGTCATGAATGCATCAACTTCTGCCTTGGCGTGAGTTACGACTTTTCCGGTCGCTTCTTCAAATTGTTCAAGCATGAATGGGACGTTTTGTTTCACTTGCATCATGACCATGTAGAATTTTTTCAAAATTTCTTCACGATCAGCTTTATTTAAAGACTTCTTTTCAAGAAGAGTCTCGTCCTCGTGGGCGCTGCACCCAGCCATCGAGCTTCGCCTCTGCTCGACTCTCGTGAGCACGCGCAGGCCACGCAAAGCGGTCCCAGCCGAAGCCGCAGCCATCGCACACGACTTTGCTGATGATGGTCATGGTTGGCCGTCCTTTTCAGCTTTCAGCGCGGCTTGGTATGCCTTCCAGGCGTCGTCGGCGGCGAGGTAGGCGACGTCGGCTACGACGCGGTAGGTGGCGGCTGCGGCGCTGTAGGCGGCGGCTTTGTAGTAGGCGTCGCGCTGGGCGTCGGCGGCAGCGTTGTAAGCGTCGCGCAACGCTTTTATTTTCTCGTCGTTCATTTAGCCCTCTCTTTCAGCGCGGTTTGATAGGCGTCCAGAGCGGCGTCGGCGGCTTTGGCGGCTTCGACGGCGGCGAGGTAGGCGGCGGCGGCGGCGAGGTAGGCGGCGGCGGCGGCGTCGCGCAACGCTGCGATCTCTGTGTCGGTCACGGTTTGCCGCCCTTCTCTGCTGCTTTCAGCGCGGCTTGATACGCATCCCATGCCGCGACAGATACAGCGTCGGCGGCGTCGGCGGCGTCGTCGTCGTCGGCGGCGCGGGAGGCGGCGTCTTCGGCGG
>Ga0315288_10012625_pt1 | contig 10605 bp, 12 predicted proteins | sample YL17G11_20_MG_FD_203454 | JGI IMG/M metagenome (GOLD analysis project Ga0315288, IMG submission 203454) | Sediment microbial communities from Yellowstone Lake, YNP, Wyoming, USA - YL17G11_20 | ecosystem: Environmental > Aquatic > Freshwater > Lake > Sediment | place: USA: Wyoming | collected...
TAGAGACGTTTCATCTCTATTATCCTTTGGAGATACCGGATGTCCAATTCCTTTTTCAAGCATGATAAAATCACTCATTCCTTTCAACTAATCGGGAGATGAACCTAATATAATAAAATAATGAAAACGGTTATCAGCGCCTCCCGGCGGACCGACCTTGTCGCCTTCTTTCCGGAATGGCTGGCCGCTGCGCTCCGGGAAGGGGAGGCTTGTTTTTATGGGCCGTCCGGCCGGCCCCGTCGCGTCGATTTGAGGCCCGAGTCGGTCCACAGCATCGTCCTCTGGTCAAAGGATTTTCAAAACTTGATCAAGGACAACTTCGGCCTCAGGGAAGCCGTCCAGCGCTATGACCAGATCTACTGCCATTTCACCATGACAGGGCTGGGCGGCACGGCCATCGAAAAAGGCGTTCTTCCCTTCGATCAGGCCATCCGTCAGGTTGGCGCTGTGGCCGAAATCGCCGGATCTCCAGGCCGGATCTCCATCCGTTTTGATCCCGTCGTATATTGGAAAGAGCGGCAGCATCTCCGGACGAATCTTGGCTTCTTTGAAAAAGTGGCCGCAGAGGCTTCCCGGCAGGGAATCCGGGACATCCGCTTCAGCTTCGCCCAGTGGTATGGAAAGGCCGTGAGGAGGGCCGAGCGCTGCCGTTTCTCATATTATGATCCTCCGGTTGAAGAAAAGATCGCGGCTGCCGGAACGCTCGCTTCCATCGCCCGCTCCTTCGGCCTGAGTCTCTATGCCTGCTGCCAGGATTATTTGACCGGCCTCCCCGGCATCAAGCCCTCGGCCTGCATCGATGGGGTTTACCTCGAAGGCCTTCATCCGGCCGCCGCGCCGGCCTCCCCAAGGAAAGACAAAACCCAGCGGAAAGAATGCCGGTGCACCGAATCCATCGATATCGGGAGCTATACCCAGTCCTGCCCCCATAGCTGCCTTTATTGTTATGCCAACCCCAAGTTTTCGGCGGAACCCTGCGTTCCCTAGCCGGGAAAAACATCTCTTTTTGCAGATGACCTCAGTGGAATCAACCGCGTGTTTTAGCTTTGATTCCCCGAGGCCGCTCAAATCCCGGCGGACAGCCGCTCGGCCAGGGCCGCCGGGAGCTTCTCGGCCAGGATTTTTTTCCGGGCCTCCTCGATGTCGTAGTCGAGCCTGTAGAATTTGATCTTGCGGGCGTCGGAATCGTAAATGGCGCAGGCCGCACGGGGATTCCGGTCGCGGGGTTGTCCCACGGAGCCGGGGTTGATCAGGTAGCGTACTCCCTTTTCCAGCCTGACCTCGTTCGAGTCCCCCTCGATGAAGGTCCCTTCGACGACATGGTCCCTTTCGGTGTAAACGAAGGGAAAGTGGGTGTGGCCGAAGAAACAAAGGGTTGTTCTGAAATGATCGAAAGCCTCGGCCGCGTCGAATTCGCCAAAAATGTAGTAATCCTCGTCGAAGGGCGAGCCGTGGCATAAAGTCATGTCCTCGGGCCCCTGCTGCGGGCCGATCCTAAGCCGCCTCAGGAAGAGGAGGTTTCTACTATTGATATGGGTGCGGGTCCAGTGGATGGCCGAGGCGGCGATAGGATTGAAAGACTCCATCGTATCCAGGCCGGAGACGGCCTTATCATGGTTTCCTCGGACCATGGCCAGGGGCGACAGGGTCTGGATTTTGGCGATGGTCTCGTTGGGGGACGCGCCGTAACCGACCAGATCGCCCAGGAAAAGGTAGTGGTCGATCTTTTTTTTCTGGGCGAATTTGAGCAGGGCCAGAAACGCCTCGAGATTGCCGTGGATGTCGGTGAAAATCAAGTAACGCATGCGCCTCCCCATGTGTCGTGATGCGTCGTTTGGTAGAGCTTGTGGGCCTGGTAAGAGCTTCTCACCAGCGGCCCGGCTTCGACGTCCCTGAAACCGAAATCGAGCGCGATGTTCTTGAGTGCGTTAAATTCTTCGGGTGCATAATATTTCTCGATGGGAGCGTTGTCCCGCGACGGTCTCAGGTATTGTCCGATAGTCAGGAGGTCGCAGCCGGCTTTCCGCAGATCGGAGAACGCCTGGAGGATGTCCTCGGTCTTTTCGCCAAGGCCGACGATCAACCCTGACTTGGTGGCGGCGCCCGTCAATTTAGCCTTCTCCAGGACCCGGAGCGACCTCGAGTAGTTGGCTTGAGGCCGGTTGATGCGCGGGTAAAGGGATTCGGGGACCTCCAGGTTGTGGTTGAGGATGGCGGGGCGCGCATCCAGGACTGTCTTTAAAGCTTCGTCTCGCCCCTGGAAATCGGGAATCAGGACCTCGACCTTCGTTGCGAGCCTGCGGCGGCGGACGGCCTGAATGGTCTCCGCGAAAATGGAGGCGCCGCCGTCGGGAAGATCATCGCGCGTCACCGAGGTGATGACCGCGTATTCCAGGCCGAGGGTTGCGACGGCCTCGGCCACCCGCTCCGGCTCCTCGGGGCGGGGAGGACCGGGCACGCCTTTTTTCACCGCGCAAAAGGCGCAGCCCCGCGTGCAGATATTCCCCAGGATGAGAAAAGTCGCGGTGCGCGCCGTCCAGCACTCGGCGATATTCGGGCACCTGGCGCTCTGGCAGATGGTGTTCAGACCGTTCTTTTTCACAAGCTCGGAGACGTGAAAAAAGTTCGGGTGGCTAGGTAACTTCACCTTGAGCCAGGACGGCTTAGACGAATTCATGGGGAATAGATTTCAAAAAAACCCGCCCAGGAGATTGGAATGTTCTCAGTACTCGATCTCTCTCTCTCGCTTCATACGGCGGCGCATCCTCTTGCGTGCCTGCGCTTCTTTCATCCGCTTTCTTTCGCCGGGCTTGAAGTAGACGGAGTGCTTTTTGATCTCTTTGATGATCGCTTCCTGTTGAACTCTTCTCTTAAACCTGCGAAGCGCGCTCTCCAAGGATTCGCCTTCATCGACTACGATAAACGCCAAGAACACTCACCTCCTTTGTGGCAAGTATCTGATTTTATACCGGATTGGCAATCCAAAGTCAAGAAAAACGCAAATTTTAGTCTCCGAAGACTGTTCTCCGAATTTCCCCCCATAGGAAACCCGGTTTATGAATAATTCAGGCTAATTACCTCACAGCCCTATCTTCTCTGACTGTTCCTTGGCGGGTTCGTTCGTCATCAGTATAGGAACACTGGTTCGATGTCGACCGGAATGTCTTTCAGCTTCTGGATCATTTTGAGGGTGACCTCGTCCATCCGGCCGTACGTCTTGATGAAGGCCGCGGCGTCGTCATAGCTGCCTTTGCCCTCGATGGTCAGGAGGGCGACGGCCAGCTCCTTGATGCCGTCCCGGATCTTGTCCCAATTGATTTTGAGCTTGTCCGTAGCCTGGTCATAGATAATGGCCTGTTTTTCCCGGAGGAAGTTGAACTGCATCAGGAATCCCATACCGTGGGCTTCGTTCGCGCCGAAGCGGATGGAGCGGAAAATGCCGGCCACATAGGTTGTGTAGAGTTCGGTAGCCTTGTCCTTGGGGATCCAGCCGCGCTCGACGAGCAACGGGATACTGTAAATCCCCGTGACGTCGGCCTTGGATTCCTCGATGGCCGAATAGTGTTCTTTCAGGGCCTTGTTCACTGAGCCCTTGCTGCCGTCGGGCAGGGTAATGAAGTTCGCCCCGAGGGCGTGGCAGATTTCGTGGAGGATGGTTTCGTTGAAGTAGGCGTAAAAAGACACCTTCTTCTGGTCCTCGGCGTCGAGGACGCGCTCGGAGATGGGCCGGAGGATCTTGTTGAACTTGGCTTCGATGGCGTTTTTCAGGAATACCTTCTTCGTCCCCTTCTCCTCGCGGACCTTCTCGTCGTTTGGAAGGACGAAGGCGATGGTCTGGACGCCGGCCTTGGTGTCGCCCGCGGTGAAGACCTCGTAGACCACGTTGAGAGGGGATTCAAGGCCGGCCGCCTTGGCGCTCTTGTACTTGGCGTCGACCGGAAGATTCTTCTGCATCTCGTCCAGAAAACCGATATACCCCTTGATGTTCTTCATCTCATCGAAGTCGTTGATGTAGACAAAGCTCTCGTAGGAGGCCTTGAGGCCCATCAGCCCGTCCTCATAGACCTCGAACGGGCCGATGACGGTTTCCACGCGGTTGTCCTTGAGGTCGATCCAGAGGCAGTCGCTTTTGTAATAATCGTTAGCGAGCAGGCCTTCGGCGCGGGCCTCGAGATAAGCCTTGAGGGAGGCGTTGGTCGTAATGGCGGCGGCCTCCTTGAGGGCCTGCGCGATCGGGGCCAGGTCGGCCGCATATTCCTCGTTGTAAGGAACGGCGGCGAGCTGCCCGTCTTTGCGCTTGATGACGGTGTAGGAGCTTTCGAGCGCCTCCTTGGCCTCGGGATGGGCCTTGACGTATTCCTCAAATTCCTGCTTGGTCAGCTCGGGAGAATAGAATCCGGCGCCCGCCGGCTTGGCGGCAGTGCCCAGGAAGGGCTTGTTCCCGTCCTGGCGGTCAAAGGGCCCGAAGTTGATCTTGAGGAAATGCAGGTAATCCTGGTCGGCGGGCTCGGTGGATTTCTCCAGCCGGGCCTTGAGGGCCAGGCCTTCGGAGTAAGCCTGCTTCCAGAAGATGGTGTCGATACCGCGGGCGGCGGCGACGAGTTTCTCCAGGACTTGCCGGTCTTCCGTGCTCAGGATGTCCATGGGAAAAGTCATCTCCGTCGGCGTGAATTTCGCCAGACGCTCTTTGATGTCGGGGGTCTTGCTCATCGGGCTCACGGGGCTTTCCTCCTTTTCTTTCTTGGCTTGGCAGCCGGATAAAAGAACGAGAGCCGCAACCAGGATCATGACAAGAGATTTCGTGATGATGCGTTTTTGGCCGGTCATTTTTTCCTCCTCATGAATATACGTATTCTATGAGATTAAGCGCGAATTTTGTATCCTGCTTTTCTTATACAGACCCGCGCGCCGATGCGCATGGGCTCGAGAAGCGGCACGGGTATGTCTTCGTCTTTAAGAAGCAACGGGATTTCGGTGCATCCGGCCACGATGGCCTCCGCCCCGCGTTTGATGAGGCGGAGAGCGACGGCGATGACCGTATCCCTTGAATATCCGGAGGTGAACCCGGCTTTAGCGCCCTTCCGGCCGAAGACCGCGTCCATGATCAGGTTCTGGTCTGAGGCTAGAGGAGTGAGAATTTTGATCGCGGACTTGGAAAAGGCATCAGGGAAGAGCTTTGATTTTACGGTTCCCGTGCTGGCGAGAAGCCCTGCCCGCTTCAACCGTGGATGGATCCTGACGGCATGGTTGAGGGTCTCCTCGATCAGGTTGACCATGGGAACCGGCGAGGCTGAGGCGATCTCTGAGAAGAAGTAGTGGGCGGTGATGCAGGGCATGACCAGGAAATCCGCGCCGGCCGCGGCCAGGCGTTTCGCTCCTTCCTTGAGGAGCGGGAGCGGGCACGGCCCGGTCTTCAGGATGGCGTCGGTGCGCGGCGGGATCCGGGGATCGTTCCAGATGAGGATGGGGATATGGTCCTGGTCTTTAGAGGCCTTCGTGTTCTTGATGACCAGCTCGAAAAAAACGGCCGTGGCCTCGGGCCCCATGCCGCCGAGCACGCCGATAGTCTTTTTCATTTTTTCTCCCGGCGCGTCACGAGACTTTTGAGTTTTTCGAGGGGAAGCGGCTCGGCGACATGCCCGTCCCGGCCCTCGATGCGGACGGCTTTGAATAAGGAGTTGAGGATGGCCTCTTCCGCCGCTTCGGCCGCCGCCTGGAAAAGCGGGGAGACGTTGTCATCCCTCATGACGGTGATGGTCTGCAGGGGCGAGGAGGATTGGTGAACGATGCGGACCTCCGCGGCTGTGGAGAAAGCGATGGCGTAATCGCCGCTGCTGTTGGAATTGAAGCCGCCGGTTCGGGCGATGCCGAGACAGGCCCGCTTGGCCAGCCGTTTCAGGTTCCTGGCGTCCAGCGGGGCGTCCGTGGCCACGATGATCATGCATGAGCCGTCGATCCCCGGCTCGTTTTTTCTCTCCGGCGCCGGCTTGTCGATGAGGTCGCGCACCAGGACTCCGTTGATCCGGAGCACGCCCCCGAAATTCGTCTGGACGAGGACACCCACCGTATAGCGCTGACCGCCGGAGGAAATCCGGCGCGACGAGGTCCCGATCCCGCCCTTGAAGCCGAAGCACGTCGTGCCCGTTCCGGCGCCGACGGCGCCTTCCTCCACCGGGCCGGACGAGGCGTTGCTGATGGCTTTGAGGATGTGTTCTTTTTTGACGTGACGGCCCCTGATATCGTTGAGATATCCATCGTTGGTTTCTCCGACCACGGGATTGACCGATTGCACTTTCTCGTTTCCCGGCAGGGAAAGGATGTAATCGATAAGGGCGTCGGCGGCCGTGGGTACGCTGAGGGTGTTGGTCAGGACGACGGGGGTTTCGAGGCAGCCCAGTTCCTCGACCTGGGTCGAGCCGGCAAGCTTGCCGAAGCCGTTGGCGACGTAGACGGCGGCCGGGACTTTATCCTGGAATATATTCCCGGAATGCGGGAGGATGGCGGTGACCCCGGTCCGGACGGAATCCCCCTGGATGAGCGTGACATGGCCGACTTTGAGGCCGGGAATGTCGGTAATCGCGTTGAGAGGGCCGGGCTCGAGGGTTCCCGTCCCGATCCCGAATTCCCGGATTCGAGGACGCTCTTCCGAGCGGAGAACCGCCGAACCACAAAGGAGAAATGGAAACAGGACGGCAATGGACAGCGTCATGATAACATCCCTCCTGCGTGAGCGGCTTGATTGAAATCTCATAAAAATACAGAATTAAAATATAACGTCTCGGGGAGAGAAGTCAATTTTGCTTTTGGACTCAGACTTGAACTCAAACGCCGCCATAGGATATAAATAGTTGCGATGGCCGCCGAAAAACCACCGGGTCTTTTGACCGTTCCAAGATTCGAAAAAATTCCTTTCCTCATTCACGGCTTTGGAGATTTCCATTGGACAGAGGATGATTTCGATAAGGTCGAAGGCTGGCGGAGGTTCCATCCTTTGGTTCTCATGCAGGTCCACTCCGACGTCGTGCATGTTGTCGACGCGGCCATGACAATCCGGGGGCCGGGAATGCAGGGCGACGGCTTGATCACGGCCGAGCCGTTGCTCTTCCTTGTCATCAGGACGGCCGATTGCCTGCCGGTGCTCCTTGCGGACGAGAAACGCCGGGTCATCGCGGCCGTGCATTGCGGCTGGAGGAGCACGGCCAAGAAAATCCTGGAGCGCGCCGTCCATCTTATGTGCTCGCGTTTTGGCGCGGACCCGGCCAATCTCCTCGCCGCCTTCGGACCATGCATCGGCGCCGACTGTTACGAGGTGGGCGAAGACGTCCGCTCAGAGTTTGCCGCCCGGAATTTCCCCGCCGGAATTTTCCGGCACCATCCCGTTCATGCAGGTAAATATTTCCTCGACCTGCGGGAGGCCAACCGCGGTCTGCTCCTGCGGCTGGGCTTCTCAAGCGACAACATCTTTTCCGTGGACGCCTGCACGCACTGCGACGGCCGCTTCCTCTCTTACCGCCGCGACCGCGACAAATCCGCCCGGATGCTGAGCTTCATCGGGATAACCGATTAGCGTCTGCTTATATTATGGTTCGAAATAAATGGGCCGGGAAAAGGGCTGCGGCGACCATAACGCGGAGATCCGGCTGATAGCCCGGCTGACGAGGGAAGCCTCAGGCCTCCGAGGAAACAAAGCTCCTGGACGGGTTCCATAAATATTTTGGGGATGAATTCATCCCCAAAATAAGATCGATAGCCCAGGAGCTTTGGACCGGAGGAGCCGAGGAAGACGGGCTGTCAAGCCGCTGATCGGAGCGGGGAGCAAAGCCCTTTTCCCGGCCTGCTTTTCATGAAGGCTTCAGCAGTTGCTTTTTCGCGGCAATTTCCTTATCCTTTAAATGCTATGGATAAAATTTATTCACAAATCACCATACCTGAACTCCGCCTTTTTAAACAAGGCAAGGTCCGAGACGTCTATGAATGGGAGGACAAACTCCTCATCGTAGCCACCGACCGGATCTCGGCGTTCGACTGGGTCCTTCCGTCGATCATCCCGAACAAGGGAAAAGTCCTGACCCAACTCTCCAGGTTCTGGTTCGACCAGACCGCTTATATCTGCCCCAACCACGTCATCACGGCCGAAGCGGATGAATTCCCGGCTGTGCTCCGCCCCTACAAAGACGCGCTGGACAAGCGCTCCATGCTGGTCAAAAAAACCAGGGTCGTTCCGGTGGAATGCGTCGTCCGGGGGTATCTCTCCGGGTCCGGCTGGAAGGAATACAAAACGAGCGGAAAGATCTGCGGCATCAAGCTGCCGCCGGAGCTGCGCGAATCCGGCCAGCTCCCCCAGCCCATTTTCACGCCCTCGACAAAGGCCGAGGAAGGGCATGACCTCAACATCTCCTTCAAGGAGATGGAAAAAGCCGTGGGCAAGGAGCTGGCCAAGGCCATAAAGAAGGCCAGCCTGATGCTCTACCAGAAGGCCTCGCTGTACGCGCTGTCCAAAGGCATCATCATCGCCGACACGAAATTCGAGTTCGGCCTGGAGGGCGACGACCTCATCCTCGTTGACGAAGTTTTCACGCCCGACTCCTCGCGCTTCTGGCCGCTGACGACCTATGAACCCGGCAAGTCCCAGCCCAGCCTGGATAAACAATTCGTGCGGGATTACCTGGAGACCACGAAGTGGGACAAGCAGTCGCCGCCGCCGGCGCTTCCCGAGGAAGTCGTCCAGAAAACGGCCAAAATATACTTGGAAATATACAGCCTCCTGACGGGCAAAAGCGAGCTTTAATGAGCGGTCTCGTCGATCTCCATATCCACTCCAGCCACTCGAGCGATGGGAGCTTCACGCCCCGCGAACTCTTCGAGATGGCGCGGACGAGCGGGATGAAAGCGATGTCCATCTCGGACCATGACACCGTCTCGGCTTATCCCCAGGCGGTCGAGGAGAGCCTGGCGGCCGGCGTCGAGCTCATCCCCAGCGTCGAGCTGACCACCCTCCTCAACGGCCGGGAGTTCCACTGCCTCCTGCCATTTGTCGACCCGGCCAGCCCGGCCCTCCGCGGCATCCTGGCTGAAGTGGCGGAGATCCGCAGCGCAGAAGCAAGGGAAAGGATTCGGAAGCTGCAGGACTTTGGGTTCGACATCTCCTGGGAAGAAGTGACGGAAGAGTCCGGGAATCCGAACCCGCTCGGCGTGACTATCGCCCAGGTGCTGGTGGAGAAAAGCGGCGAGAAGAACAGCCGCCTCATGGAAAAGTACGTGAGCCCGCAAAATCGGCCCATGGCTCCTTACGTTTTCTATAAGGACTATTTCCTGGAGGGAAAGCCCGCCTATGTGACCAAACGGCATGTCAGCCTGCTCAGAGTCCTGGAAAAAGCTCCGGAGTGCGGCGCCGTCCCGGTGCTGGCCCACCCCGGAGCTTACTTTGAGATGGCCACTTGTGAAGACCTGGAGCTTCTGAAGGAACACGGGCTGGATGGCCTCGAGGTCTTCTCGACATACCATGATAAAGACCAGGTGACCTTTTATACAGTCCTGGCGAAAGACCTGGACCTGGTTGTCACGGCCGGCTCCGATTTCCACGGAAAAATCAAACCTCACATCCCGTTCGGCTCTTTGCAAGAGGGACATTACGGGATGATCGAGGATCTGCGTAAGAGGAGGGGGAAATGAGCGTCAACTGGCTGGACATTATTCTGATTATCGTTTTGCTCGCGACTCTGGTGCTGGGCCTGATCAAGGGATTGATCCGGCAGGTCATCGGACTCGTAGCCGCCGTCGCCGGCCTGATTTTGGCGGCTTTGTTTTATCCGGACGCGGCGGGCCTTTTGAAAAAGCTCATCGGCAACGAAAGGTGGGCGGATTGCCTGGGTTTTTTATTGATCTTTTTCGGCTGTCTTCTCGTCGGTTGGCTCATCGGCTGGCTGCTCTCCAAGCTGATGAAAGGGCCGTTCAAGTTCATCAACCATCTGCTGGGCGGCGTCTTTGGGTTGCTCAAGGGAGTCCTGATCTGCGGTGTCATCGTTTTCGCTCTTCTCGTTTTCCCCGTCGTTAAATCGGCCCTTGAGAGATCGACACTATCGCCCTATTGTTTCGCTATCACCAAGGCCATGGTCCAAGTGGTCCCGGCCGAGCTTAAGGATAAATTCCGGGTGGCCTATCAGGACATCATCGGGAGAATCGGCAGCCATGGAAAAAAAATTTAGCGAAATGACCATCCATCAGAAACTGGAGCTGATCATCAAGGAGATGCTCGACAAGGAAGTCCTGTACAAAGACGCCCGAAAAGAATTCGAAAAAATTTTTATTGAACTCGCCTCCAAGAAATATAAGGGTAACCAGACCAAGATCGCCCAGGCTTTGGGAATCCACCGGAACACAGTCTACAGCCGGTCTAAAAGCCTGAAAATCAAAAAAAATTAGCAATCTATACTTAGGACTGCTAATTTTTTTGCCAACCATCTTGACAAATGCATGAAATTTCTGTATATTAGCACTCTCATAAATCAATTGCTAAAACAATAAAAAGGAGGTTCAGTATGAAGGTCACACCTTTGCATGACAGAGTTCTTCTCAAGAGATTGGAAGAACAGGGTGAAGTCAAGA
>Ga0315288_10012630_pt1 | contig 10601 bp, 8 predicted proteins | sample YL17G11_20_MG_FD_203454 | JGI IMG/M metagenome (GOLD analysis project Ga0315288, IMG submission 203454) | Sediment microbial communities from Yellowstone Lake, YNP, Wyoming, USA - YL17G11_20 | ecosystem: Environmental > Aquatic > Freshwater > Lake > Sediment | place: USA: Wyoming | collected...
AAGCGACGCGTATCGCAACAGCGTGAAGCATTTCCTCGATTCGCTCAGTGTCAGCCCAGTGCGGCGCAGCAACCTTGTCGAAGTTACGTTTTACTCCGAGGACGCTGCCCTGGCGGCGCGTGTGGCGAATCAACTTTCGGCCGACTACATCGATCAGAACCTTCAGGTGAAGTGGGACGAAACCATCAAGGCCTCGGAATGGCTCCAGGGGCAACTCGTGGGGCTCAAGGGGAAACTAGAAAAATCCGAGGACACTTTGCAGGCTTACGCTCAGGCAAATTCCATCCTGTTTGTTGAGGAAAAGAAGAACCTTGTTAACGAGCGCTTGGCGCAGCTTCAGGAGCAATATACCAAGACCCAGGCGGAGCGGTTTCAGAAGGAAGCGCTTTACGGGTTAGTCCAGGCCGGAAAGGTGCAAGACCTGCCCGGGTTCCTTTCCAACAGGCTGATTCAAGACTTGGCTGTGCGCCTGTCGGAGCTGGAACGCGACTACTCGCAATTGACTGCTACCGTCAAGCCTGACTATCCCAAGGCCGTGGCCCTCCAGAAGCAAATGGACACTTTGCAGGCGTCACTCGACCGCCAGAAGAGGGCTTTGGCGCAGAACATTGTGGATGAGTATCGTTCGGCGTTGGCGAACGAGAAGTTCTTGGCCCAGGCACTCGAGCAGCAGAAGAAGGAAGTCAACGACATTGCTGAGAAATCGATTCAATACAACATCCTGAAGCGCGAAGTGGATACTAGTAAGCAGCTTTACGACGGCTTGCTCCAGCGTCTCAAGGAAGCCCAGGTTTCCGCGGGATTAAAGGCCAGCAACATCCGGATCGTCGATGCGGCAGAGATCCCGAAGGGTCCCGTAAAGCCACGCGTCCTTCTGAATCTCGCCTTGGGGATGGTGTTAGGCCTTGGGCTGGGTGTGGGGCTGGCGTTCTTCCAGGAGTATCTGGACGACACGCTTAAGACGCCAGATGAGGTGGAGACACTGGTGCGGTTGCCTGCTCTGGGCGTGATTCCGTTATTCTCCCCGGACGGTACCAGCAAGGCTTCAGAGGGAAAGCTGGTTTCCATTGGCGATCATTCGCAGAAGGGGCGGCCGCTAGGGATTCAGACCGATCCCGCTGTCCTGGAGGCCTTTCGCTCCCTGCGGACCTCAATCTTGCTGTCGGCCAACCCTGTGCCGAAGATCATCCTGATTACCAGCGCGTTGCCGGGTGAGGGGAAGACCACAATGGCTGTCAATCTGGCTGCTATGCTGGCGAGTCTCGGGAGCCGGGTAGTCATCGTGGATTGTGACATGCGACGTCCGGCGTGCCATCGGGCGGCCGGCGTCGAGAACAAGCCAGGATTTGTGCAGTGCTTGACAGGCCACGTGGACCTGCCGGAGGGGATCTTGCCCGTCCCCGGTGTGCAGAACTTGAGCGTCGTTCCCTGCGGCCCGATTCCCCCCAACCCCGCGGAACTCCTTTCCTCGCCGTTGGCTGCTGAGTTGCTGGGGAGACTGCGCGGCGAATTCGAATACGTGATTCTGGACTCGCCGCCCTTGCTGAGCGTGGCGGATGCTCGCACACTTTCGACGCTTTCGGATGCCGTGGTTTTGGTGGTCCGCGCTTACGAGACGCCTTACGACGCGGTGCGGCGCGCTCGGGCCCTGCTTTATGATGCTGGCGCCCGCATCTTGGGCGTGGCCTTGAACGATGTGAACGTGCGGAAGGGTGGCTATGGCTACGGGTACTACTACCGGTACGGGTACGGCTACGGTTACGGGTCCGAGCAGGCAAGGGAGGGAGATTCTGAGGATAAGCGCAGCGGGAGCGACGGGTAGTGCCTCGGGTGATGATGGATGCTCCTTGGCCGACCGGGATGCACATTGGGGGGCGCAACGATGGGCTTTGCTCAATACATAGGGGAGATTAAGGACATCTTGGGTCGGCTGCCATTAGACTCCCTCCAGCGGATTTGCGATGTTCTCTACGAGGCTTATGAGCGCGACCGTACGATTTTCATTTTCGGCAATGGAGGAAGCGCGGCGCTTGCTTCCCACATGGTCTGCGATCTCGGCAAAGGCACCCACTGCCCGCCTCCCGGATCGCTGGAGATGACCGGAATAAGGCGACTCAAAGCCATCGCCCTGACTGACAACGTCCGAATGGTTACTGCCTGGGCAAACGATTCCGCTTACAAGGACATCGTTGTGGAGCAGATCGAGAATTTCACTCAACCCGGCAATGTAGCCTTTGCAATCTGCGGCGGCGGGAATTCCCCGAATGTTTTCAAGGCCTAGAAGCTGGCGCGAGAGAAGGGTGCAATCGCGGTTGGCCTGACGGGCTTTCAAGGTGCGGGTACAGCGCTGATTTCGTTAACCCAAGCGATCAAACGCCTGGGGGGGCCCTCTCCGCTACTCCGGTTTGGAAGGCTGATGGGAGGCAGTTTTCTCTTGCCGTCTATCTATTCGTGGAAGGCAAGGCTGAACCATTTGCGGAGGGCGCCGAACTTACTCGGACAAGATCAAGATATATGTACGAACTACTGGAGTCCAGCTGGGTGTCAAAGCAACCCGCACTGTTGCGCGAGCCCGTAAAAAAGGTGTTGCGGCCTTTGTGGGCGACCTCACCACTGAGGGGAGCCGAGAGGAATGCGGGGATCCATAGCGCGAGGTCTTGAGCCTCACGCCGCTCTTGGGTGCGCTGCGGTAAGCCAAGAGGGGGCTAGCTGGGATGAATATGGTGAAGCCGCGGGTGGCGATAACTGGTGTTGCCGGATTTATAGGCAGTAACTTAGCTGATCGTTTGCTGGGGGAAGGGTATACAGTGGTGGGGATAGACAACCTCTCCTACGGCATCCGACAGCAGATTCCAAAGGGCGTCCAATTCTACCAAGAGGATGTCCGCTCTCCTACTGTGCATAAGCTGATCCACGAGGGGGACATTGTCTTCCATCTGGCCGCGAAGAACTGCATCAGCGACTGCCAAGCTGACCCCGTGGAGACAGCCTTGGTCAACGTCGCTGGGACGGTCAACATTTTCGAAGCCGCGCGGCGGGCCGGTGCTCAGAAGGTAATCTACGCCGAGTCCTCCGCGCTTTACGAGGGTTCCCGTCTCTTTCCGACCCCCGAAGGAGAGATTCATCCCGAGAGTTTCTACGCGGTGAGCAAGCTTGCGGGCAGCGCTTTCGCTGGGGCTTACGAGCGCTTTTATCATATGAGGATGACGGGACTTCGGTATTTTTGCGTCTACGGGCCCCATCAGGACTATCGTCGTACTATCCCGCCTGTGATGAGCGCGTTCATATTAAAGCTCCTGCGAGGTGAGCGGCCACTCATCTACGGCAGTGGTGAAAAACGGCGTGATTTCGTGCATGTGGACGATGTGAATGCGTTTCATCTACTGTGCCTGACCGACACCCGCACGGACGGACGGGCGTTCAACTTGGGTGGTGGTGTAAGCTACTCCGTAAACGACATCTACGCTCGTATTGCAGCGATCTTGAAAACGGACATCGTACCCATCTACCGGCCCGACTTGCCGGGCGAAGCGCAGGAGACATTGGCTGATATTTCGGCGGCCCAGGCTCTGGGCTGGCACCCGACGGTGGCTTTGGATGAGGGGCTGCGTGGTTTAGTGGCATACTACCGGGCGACGGGCATCCCACGGCAGGAATAATGAAGGCTTTGATACTTGCGGCGGGCAGAAGCACCCGCATTGCCCCCGTATCCGGCGGGTCCCCCAAGCCGCTCCTTAGGATCGCGGGGGAGACGATTCTGGCGCGCAATCTGCGGTGGCTGGCAGAGCAGGGCCTGCGGCAGGTCTGGATCAATCTTCACTTCCGGCCGGAGGAGATCCGCACCGCCGTGGGGGACGGGTCCCGGTTTGGGCTATTGGTCCGCTACGTCAGAGAGCCGGAGATCTTGGGCACGGCTGGGGCGGTGCGGAATCTGGCCTCTGAATGGGAAGATACATTCTTGGTCGTCTATGGCGACAACTTGGTGCGCATGGACTTGCAGGCACTTGTTCGTTTCCATCGGGAGCGGAGGGCCATTGTGTCTGTGGCGGTCTACGACTCCCGGAGGCATCCACACACAGGCATTGCTGGAGGCCTAGTGAAGCTGGCCCCGGACGGGCGCATCGAGGAGTTTTGTGAGCATGCAGCAGTCGCGAGGTCGCCGCTAGTGAACGCAGGCATCTACGTGCTGGAACCCGAGGTGGTCGCAGAGATTCCATTTGGCCAGTTTTACGATTTCGGTCAGGATCTTTTTCCTCGTCTTTTGGCGGCTGAACGAGGCCTGTACGGACATATAATGTCTGGTTACTGCCTGGGGCTAGACACCGCGGAGAGCTATGAGAAGGCCATTGAGCTGATTGAAAGAGGCGAAGTGCAGTTGTCATGATCATAACGCGGACACCGTTCCGAGTTACCTTGGGGGGCGGAGGTACAGATCTACCGTCCTATTACGAGAAGCATGGTGGCTTTGTCTTCGCCATGGGCATCGATAAGTACATGTACGTGATGATTAATCCTCCCGTCATAGATTCCATGATCAGACTGCACTACACCCAAAGCGAGGTGGTAGACCATGTCAGCGCATTAAAGCACGATCTCGCTAGGGAGGCCCTTCGGCTTTACGGGATCGAGAACAAGATGGAAATTTCCTCGATCGCGGATTTGCCGGCCGGGACCGGCGTGGGCTCGTCGAGCTGCTACTTGGTTGGATTGCTCACCGCCTTGACCCATTACCGGCGGGAATATGTTTCGCTGCAGACGTGCGCGGAGCAGGCCTGCAACATTGAGCTAAACGTCCTCGGAAGGGGAATCGGGAAGCAAGATCAGTATATGGCGGTCTACGGGGGCTTGACGGCCCTGGAGATCGGGATGGATGGTAACGTCAAGGTTCGTTCGGTCGAGGTGGGCACCAGTTCTATCGCCGCCCTGGTTAGCAATACGCACATCTACTACACGGGCGTACGACGCAACGCCCCCGAGGTACTTGCCCACCAGAATGTGGTGATGCGGTCGCACCAGAACCCTAATCACCAACATGTAGCCGAGAGCCTTCATCGCATTAAGGAACTGGGGTATAGGATTTTGGATGCGATTGAAAGGGAGGACTTCGACACATGGGGGCGGCTGCTCGATGAGCACTGGCAGCAGAAGAAGCGGATGTCGGCCGGCATCAGCCTCCCGATTGTGGACCGCCTGTATGACGAGGTCCGGGGGCGTTACGGCGTGCTGGGTGGCAAGATCTCAGGAGCTGGGGGTGGGGGCTTCCTTATGCTGTATTGCCCCAGAAACCATAAACAGCTAGAGCGATTTATGCTTTCCCAGGGAATGCGCCGGCTCCATTACACAGCCGAGTTGGAAGGGAGCAAGGTCGTGGCGAATATCGGGAGCAGCAGTGCTGCAACCTTCCATCCCAGGCAAACGACAGGTACCTGAGCATAGACAAAGATTTAGTCCTAGCAGGAAAGCGGGTCTTGATTACGGGTGGCAGCAGGGGGATTGGCCTCGCGTGCGCGGAGGCGTGTGTCGAGGCGGGGGCCCAGGTTATGATTTGCGCTCGGAGAGAGGAGCCCCTCCGCAAGGCACTCGCCAGTCTCCTTGAGAAAGGGGTTGGACGGGTAGCAGCCCAGGTCGCCGACGTTACCAAGCAGGAAGACATCAAGGCTGTACTTGATCGAATGATAAAATACTTCGGAACAGTCGATGGTGTAATCCACTGCGCGGCGATTATGGGTCCGATTGGCCGGGTCGTCGACGTTGATCCCGAAGGGTGGTTTGATGGAGTGCGAGTAAATCTTTTCGGGACCTTCCTTGTTGCCCGGCAAAGCTGTCGCATAATGATGGCCGCGGGCGGCGGGCGGATTGTATTATTCTCGGGCGGCGGGGCTACCTCGCCATTTCCAAACTACACGGCGTATGCCTGCGGCAAAGTGGGGGTAGTTCGGCTAACGGAGACGCTAGCGGAGGAGATGCGTCCGTTTAATATTGGCATAAACTGTCTCGCGCCAGGATTTGTGACCACGAGGATGCACGACGCAACACTCGCGGCTGGAGAGAGAGCGGGCGTGGAGTATCTCGATCGGACGATTAAGGAGATCAAGAGCGGCGGAGTCCCGCCCAGCGTAGCCGCTAGTGCCGCTGTCTTCTTGCTTTCGGACCGGGCTAAGGACATTTCAGGGAAGCTCGTGGCAGCGGTCTACGACAGCTGGGATACGTGGCCGGACCACTTGAACGAACTGCAGCGGACTGACGTCTTTACTCTCCGCCGGATCGTGCCCAAAGATCGCGGCATGGATTGGCAATAGCTGGCAATGAAGTCACTCCGAGTCGGCGTCATAGGTTGCGGATTGATCGGCAGCCGTAGAGCGAAGGAAGCGGGCAGGCACCCGCAAACGTGCCTTGAGATGGTTGCGGATGTGAATGCTGAGCGCTGCGCACGGCTAGCGGCAGATTGCGGTTGCAGATCTACCGAGCAGTGGGGACAGGTGGTAGACGACGAGTTGGTCGACGTCGTCGTTGTGTCCACACCGAATGCATATATAGCCGAAATCGCCGTGGCAGCGCTCGCCGCCGGGAAAGATGTGCTGGTGGAAAAGCCCCCCGGCCGGAGCCTCTCGGAGGCCAAGAAGATGGCCGACGCGGCGCGTAGGGCAAGGCGAGTTTTGAAAATCGGCTTCAACCATCGTTACCACCCGGCCATCAGCCGCGCGCACCGATTGGTGTCTGAGGGTGTCATCGGTAACGTCATCAACATGCGAGCCTGTTACGGTCACGGCGGTCGCCCGGGCTATGAGAAAGAATGGCGGTGTGATCCAGCCCTATCAGGAGGTGGGGAGCTGATGGATCAGGGTGTCCATCTCGCGGACTTGTTTCATTGGTTCGCTGGCTTCCCTTCGGAGGCCTTTGCAGTGCTTCAGACGGCGGTCTGGCCCATTCACCCTCTTGAGGACAACGCATTCGGCCTCTTTCGGTACGAGAATGGTATTATTGCGAGCTTACATACTAGCTGGACGCAATGGAAGAACCTTTTCGCGTTTGAGATTTTCGGTAGCCTCGGGTCGCTCGGCATCACGGGGCTCGGTGGAAGTTACGGAACGGAGCAGCTTATCACGGTTGTTCGGAACCAGGCAGGCGGGGCCCCCGCCGTGACGGAGGAGCTTTTTAACGAACCTGACCGCTCCTGGCGGGCGGAGTGGGAAGATTTTGTTGAAGCTGTAGCCGAGGGGAAACCGTACGGGGGCACACCTGATGACGGCGTAGCTGCTATGGCCATGATTGAGGGTTTGTACCGATCGGCAAACTCCCGAGCTATAGCCTCACTAGCCAGAGCGGAGTTGTGATGTGGGCAGGCGTTCTCCTGCTGTCTTCCTAGACCGGGACGGTGTCATCAACGAGGTGGTGTTTCGCGATGGCAAGCCTGAGTCGCCTCGAACTTTAGAAGAGTTTCGGTTTGTCCAGGGGGTTGCCGAACTGCTCGAAAAGCTGCGAGACTCGGGTTACCGGCTGTTCGTGGTGAGCAACCAGCCCGACGTTGCGCGTGGGTTGGTTCCTCTGTCGCTGCTAAAACAAATGACAGATCTGATCATGTCCAGCCTGCCGGTGGAACGTGTCCTGACCTGCGTCCACGATGACAGAGATGGCTGTGAATGTCGGAAACCTAAGCCCGGTATGCTTCTCCAAGTGGCGCTAAGTGATGGCATTGATCTCTCCCAGTCGTTCATCATCGGCGATTCGTGGAGGGACGTTCAAGCGGCGCGCAATGCAGGATGCATGAGCATTCTTCTCCGCAAGGCGTATAACGACGGGGTCGAGGCACCTTACCTAGCCGGAAGCTTGGCGGAGGCGGTCGATCTTATTGTGAGGCAAGAGGGAACAGAGATGCAGGCAGCATCGTACGTCACGACGTATCTTGATGAGGTCAGGCAAATTGCGGGGAGACTGTCCCTCGATGCGATAGTGGGGATCATCAGGGGTCTAATTGCGATTCGATCGAAGGGGGGACGGCTGTTTTTCTTGGGGGTTGGTGGGAGCGCGGCGAACGCATCACACGCGGTAAACGATTTCCGAAAGATTGCGGGGATTGAATGCTATGCCCCTACGGATAATGTGGCTGAGCTCACGGCGCGCATCAACGACGAAGGATGGGAGTCCTCATATGCAAACTGGTTGAGGGGGAGCCGCCTCAACTCCGAGGACGGAATTTTTGTCCTCTCTGTCGGTGGCGGCCACGCTGAAAAGAAGATCAGCACGAACCTCATCAAAGCGATCGAGTATGCGCGCCAGGTCGGGGCCAAGGTGTTCGGAATTGTAGGGCGGGACGGTGGCTACACCGCCCAGGTTGCCGACGCCTGCGTCGTCATTCCAACCGTCAATCAGTCGACCGTCACGCCACATACTGAGGCCTTCCAGGCCGTCGTGTGGCACCTAATAGTGTCCCACCCTGACCTCCTGCTTCATGAGATGAAATGGGAATCTATGCCTTAAGGTGATGGGGGAGCTATCCCTTCAGGCTGGACGGCAGACCTGCCCATGCTGCCTTTGATGGGCAAAGATCCTCCAGAATGAACGGGTTTCGTGATGGTTGAGAAAACACAAGAGCGACCTGCCTCGCGATGGAACGTTTATCTCAGGGATTATGGGTTCTGAGGGGGCGCAACGGAACGTGTGTTGTTTGTGCTGTGGATTCCTCTGCGTGACGGCGAATAGCTATTGGCTGCTCTTGAGCTGAGGGCCGCGTAAGGTGGTCGGCCCTCCTTTGCTCTGGTGGGATAAAGGGGAATGAAGGATTCTTGCCTCAGAAACTTGTACCTGGCTCCACCTTGGACCTTGCCCGTCACGGCGGGAGTAAGCCCTGTTAGGAAGGAAAAGGAGCGTTTCCGTTGGCCTCTATGGATTCATTCCTCGCAAGAGGGCTCAGCCTTATCACGAATTGCCGCTGAAGTTCTTTGCCGGGAGGATTAGCATGAAACATCTTTCAGACCTAGGGGTGAAGATTTTCGCCGATGGTGCCGATAAGACCAGCATGCTGGAGTTGTATCAGAATCCTCTCATCAAGGGGTTCACAACCAACCCTACCTTGATGCGCAAGGCAGGAGTCAGCGATTACCGGGCGTTCGCTCGTGAGATCATCCAGTCGATCCCCGATCGCCCCATCTCTTTTGAGGTTTTCTGTGACGAGTTCGACGGTATGGAGCGCCAAGCTCTGGAGATTGCATCCTGGGGTGACAATGTCTACGTCAAAATCCCAATTACTAATACGCGTGGGCAGCCGTCGGGCGAGTTGGTGCGGCGATTGGCGCGTGCCGGGGTAAAGCTGAATGTCACCGCACTTCTGACTTTGGATCAGGTGCGGGATATCAGCGCGTGCTTGGCTGAAGGGCCTTCCGGTTACGTCTCCGTGTTTGCTGGGCGCATTGCGGATACTGGCCGAGATCCAGTTCCGGTCATGGCGGCGGCTGTGGAGTTGCTGCGGCCCCATTCTAATCTCGAGCTGATCTGGGCCAGCCCTCGGGAGTTGCTCAATATCTTTCATGCTGAAAGTGTGGGTTGCCACATTATTACAGTAACCTACGATGTGCTTAAGAAACTCAGTCTCGTGGGCAAGGACTTGCACGACTATTCCCTAGAGACTGTGAAAATGTTTCATGAGGATGCGCAGAAGGCAGGGTATTCCCTCTGATTACCGGCCGGAGCTGGCTTCGCGATGTTTTTACTACAGTATTGGCTTGTCGGAGTTTGCCGCACAAGGAGTAGCTCATAGCTTCTTGCTTGCGGGCGGCATAGAGGTGCCCGCTCGCCTGCGCGCTCTTGTTAGTGGAGGAGAACATGGGTAGTGGGTCTGGGTTGGTGCTTCATCGAAATGGCTACGCACGCCTGAGCGATCTAGAGAGTCCGGATCTGCGAACGATCAATCGCGAACTGGAAAACTACCAGGCTAATTTCGTCGCAAGAACGCGACCGATTTGGCAGCCTTCGTTCCCTATTACTGGGGACGGTCTCTACACATGGAGCAGGCAGTGGGAATACGCCTACGCTTTGGCGAATCTCTCAAATGTCAAAGGAAGAATACTTGATGCGGGGTCCGGGTTTACCTTTTTTCCGTTCTTTTTGGCGGAACGTGGGAATGAGGCGTTTTGTTGCGATCCTGATCCGTCGCTGGGCGAGGTCTTTCGAAGGGCCATTGCACTCACCGGTACGAAGGTAGACTTCAGAAAAGCCAGCATCCGAGCACTTCCCTACGAAGACGAGTCCTTGGACGCTGTCTGTTGTATTAGCGTTCTGGAGCACGTCCCGGCAGGCGAAAGGGGTCTCAGAGAATTTTGGCGTGTGCTTCGGCCCGCGGGTCGGCTCATCATAACTTGCGATATCAGCCTGATGGGAGACACGGAAATACGGTATGAAGACTTTGCCCTCCTCCTTGCTGGGCTCTTGGAATTATTTGAGGAGGTTCACCCGGTAGATCTGAGTCGCCCCCCAGATCTTCTGACCACTGGTTATTTCCGTAGCAATGGCCCCTGGCGACTGCCGTGGGGGAGGCGGGTTTCGAGGATTAAAAAGTTGATAAAACTACTGATCGGCCGCCCTGACTTCTTTCATCTTGCTGTTTT
>Ga0315288_10012632_pt1 | contig 10601 bp, 12 predicted proteins | sample YL17G11_20_MG_FD_203454 | JGI IMG/M metagenome (GOLD analysis project Ga0315288, IMG submission 203454) | Sediment microbial communities from Yellowstone Lake, YNP, Wyoming, USA - YL17G11_20 | ecosystem: Environmental > Aquatic > Freshwater > Lake > Sediment | place: USA: Wyoming | collected...
GTACGAAGGCAATGAACGCTGGAATGCTTTGGAAGTCCCCAAAGCCGATATTTTCCCCTGGGATCCAAAGTCAAGCCTTATTCGCGAACCATCATTCCTGTTGGGCACTTCTTCCGCTAAAAATATAACGGTTGAAATTCAGGGCGCACGCGCGCTGGTAGAGCTGGGTGACTCGATCACCACTGACCATATCTCACCCGCCGGGCGCATCGCATCAGATCTCACTGCCGGGCAATATTTGCAAAATTTGGGCGTCAAAACCGAGGATTTCATTTCCTTCGGCGCCTGCCGCGGCAACCATGAGGTGATGGCGCGCGGTACCTTCAGCAATCCCCATCTACGCAACCTGCTCACACCTGAAATAGAAGGCGGATTCACCCATCACTTTCCAGATGGGGAAATCATGACAATTTATGAGGCTTCAATGTGCTACCAAAATGAAGGTACACCGCTGATCATCCTGGCTGGCAAACTCTACGGCAGCGGTTCGAGCCGAGACTGGGCTGCCAAAGGTCCCTACCTTTTGGGTGTTCGCGCAGTCATAGCGGAATCCTTTGAGCGCATCCACCGCACAAATCTGGCCTGTATGGGTATGCTTCCGTTGCAATTCACGCCGGGTGAAAATATCCAGGCGCTTGGATTGAATGGCAATGAAAGTTTCACTGTTTTCGGTCTTGCCAATATGGTCAACCCTAAAACCCTTTTATCTGTGGCTGCAGACCGGCCGGATGGCAGGCGTATAGAATTCCAGGTTACCGCGCGCATCGATACCCCTTTGGAAATGGTCTATTATAGAGCCGGCGGCCTGATGCACAAGGTACTATCCGTTCAAAATTATTAAAGAATATAGATATTTATAATTAAGATATGGAAATTCGTACTCGTGTGTTTCTGTTCTTTTTTCTCACCACATGTCTTGCTGTAACCGCCTGCCAGCCTGCCGCGGTGCAGCCGGAAACGCTGATCCAGACCCCAATTCTCCCATCTTCAGAACAACTGGAAGCAGCCCCCACAGAAACTGCGGTTCCTCAGGCAACAGAAATTTATGGAAATATACTAACCTCGGATAGTTTTGGGAATGGCAGTTCTTTATGCAGAGCCGAATCCAACACCAGCGCTTTTATTTTAGCTTGTTCAGATAATGAATTGACCATCAGCCAATCGGAAGATCGCCGCAAGGTAGATATAACTATCATTAGAGAATTGCCTTTACAAACAGGGTCGGCAAGTATCGAGGTGGAAGCACTTTCAACACCCGCCCAGGGAGTTAAATCTGACCAGAATGGTTATGGGTTTTTTGTGGTCAATGAGAACGGACAATTTCATGCGCTGCGCATGGCCAATCAATTTTTTGAATTTGAAACCTGGTCGATGAATGGTGAGGTCAAGATCGAAAGCAAAACCAATCTGGCTTTTTCGCCATTGATTAAACCCGCCGGCCAAAGCAACTCCTTGCGCATGGATTGCTCGCCATCCGGGTGTGATTTTTTCGTAAATGGCGGCTTGGTCGGGCGCACACTAGCTGGCATAAATGGCAAGGCTAATGCGGTTGGTTTGTTTGCAGCATCAAGTTGGAATCAGAAGTTTGGGGAAGTGAAATTTAATAACTTGCACGTTTACACATTACTGGAGAACCATTTAGTTACACCGCCCTACCAATTGGAAGATACCCTTTCTGGCAGCAGTACACCGTTTGCCGGAACCGGGTTGAGCGGCGCTTTTAACCGCTATGAAACCGATGGTTTCCATTTTTCACCGGTGATTCCTTATGGGAACTATTCGGTTAAGAGTGGTCCCGCGCTGGGCGACGTGTCAGTGGGTGTAACAATTAAAATGGAAATTAAACCCGGGGTCAGCGGCAGCCGTTATGCAGGAGTAGTGTGCCGCTCAAGCCAAGATGGGATGGTCATGGCGGTGATCCGCGCGGATGGAACATATACCATCTACCGCGATACGCCCAAACACCCATTTGCTCTTCTTGCAAAAAAAGCTTCAGACGCCATCCTTCCGGGTTTGGCGGATAATAAATTACGGCTGGAATGCATCGGTGATCAGATCAATTTTTATATCAACGAAACGCAGGTAGAAACATTAACCGATAAACGTTTTGGGCTTCGTTTTGGCCGCGCCGGGCTTTTCACCAAAGCCGGCGGCACCCCTGACCCAAACGCGGTAGTATTCAGCGATTTCAGTATCACCGAAGTGCGATAAGATCATCTCTATCGTCATTGTGAAGAATGCGGTGCTGAAGGGATTATGCCCAAAAAGAAATCCATCTTTATAATGGAATAAGAATTTACTTTTTTAGTAACCGCAAAGCATGCTTCGGATTTACCAAAAATAAAACGAGATTATTAATTTATTTCCTTCAATCCTTTTAATAAATGATCCAGCGCCATTAGAAAGGTTTTGCTGCGTTCTTCCCAAGCCTGCTGGGTTATGTGAAACCCGTCGCGGTAAGGGTCAATGCCGTGGTTACCCAATGGCTGGGCGGCAGCCCACCAATTCCACATTGGCAGGTTATATTCATAAGCCAGCTTGGCAATGGTCAGGTTTATGGAATTATCTTTTTCCACGTTATCTGCTTTGGTTGCCAGGATGGGTACAGATCCCTGCGAGATGGTGTATTCAATAATTTGCCGCAGGTACTGCTCATATAATCCGGCCGAACGCCCATTAAATGGAAATTCCAGGCTGATGAGCACAAAGGAAGGGCGCGTAAGCCGCAATTCACATTCCAGTGGCGCTTCATCCGGCAGGCATACCTCAGGATCAGCCATTAAAGGGGAAAGCGGTGAAGCAGCTGTAAAACCAAATTTGGCGGACTGGCCATCGGTATCAAAAGACCCTTTGAAATTCTCAATGGTATCGAGGTAATCGTCAATTTTCCAGGAAAACCTGTAGATATCCAGATGGTCAAATCTACCCAGAAAGTAATTATGCAAATTTTGGCAATCACCCACCTTGGAAAACGTTTTCGGATTGTTGCCTAGCGCCAGACCGCGTTTGTAAATTTCTCTTGCTGTCTCGGTCACTTCAGGTACCACGGGCCAAGTTTGCCAATCCTTGGGAAGCGGTCGGGCATCTTCGGTCGGTTGTGGAGATTCGGTGGCATGCATCAACTCTACACCAGCCGTCTTTGTAGCGTGAAGATAAGCATCTCCGTCCCCTTGAGCGGGCAGAGGTGTTGCCCAACTTGCCGCTAGTTCAGATTTTGTACAGGAATTTATTAATAATGAAATGAATAAGAGCAAAGGTAGTATTTTTTTCATGGTTGTAATTTTACTATCCAGAGATGGTTGTTTTTGGCAGAATCACTTCTCTACTCTTTCTTCTGTAAAATTCCAAAATTTGTTTAATTCCAAGAATCTAAAATATTTTGAGAGGAGAGGATATTAATTACGGAACTTAATATGGAATTATTCGTCTTTATAATTGGATAAACATTTCCAATCTATTTTGCACTTCCGGCGTTAATTCAACAACCGGACGGAGGAAAAATGAACCGAAGAAAATTGATTACAGCAGTAATTTTGTTAATCGCTGTGAACGCTGCATGTACGTTGCCGTTTACCATTCAGTCAATGGATGATCAGGTCGCAACACTGGCTGCGCAGACTGTGCAAGCCTGGCAGGCACAAAACGTTCCCACCCAGACACAGCAGGCAACCTGGACCCCGCAACCAACACTGGAACCTCTCCCAACCCTGACACCTTATCCTACCTATACGCCTAATGCTACCTATACACCAAATGCTACCTATACTCCAGTAAAAACATCCACACCCAAAACCCCTCCGACTGCCACACCGCAACCCTGCAACCGGGCATTTTTTGTCAGCGAAACCATTCCGGACGGCACCAAATTCGACCCAGGCACGGAATTCACCAAATCCTGGCGGATGAAGAACATTGGCACCTGCACCTGGAACCCCAATTACAAACTGGTATTTTTCAGCGGTGATCAGATGGGCGGACCAAGTTCCGTGAAACTTGATGATTATGTGGCGCCAGGAGAAAATACCGACGTGCTGGTTGCCTTGAAAGCACCCGCAAAGGCCGGCACCTATACCGGTTACTGGAGACTTCAGGCAGATGATGGCTACAAGTTTGCCCAGGTTTACGTCCAGATCAAAGTACCTTCAACTACCTTCGCAGTTACCAGTGTGGTGCTTTCCTCAAACCCGGCTTCATACGATGGCGCTTGCCCGAAAACTTTTACGGTGAAAGCGAATATAACCACAAGTTCGGCCGGTAATGTAACCTATAAATGGAAACGCAGCGATGGATATACTTCGGAACTCAAGTCCATTAAGTTTGATACCAAAGGCACCAAAACCGTACAGTTCGACTGGGAACTGAACAGCAGCGATACACACTGGATAAAGATATATATTGACGTACCCAACAATCAATGGTTTGAGCCAATTGATATTGATGTTACCTGTTCATCATAAATTAGTTTATTACCTAAACCCTCGTCCAGATCGGAAGAGGGTTTTTCTTTTCAAAAGCGTGACTTTGATATACACTCACCACATATATCATCCTACAGGAGTGGAATATGGTAGATAAAACGATTAAAGTGCTTTTAGTATGCGCAGCAGGCATGTCCTCCAGCATGCTGGAGGAGAAAATCCGCAAAGCCGCTGCTGCTGCAGGCTGTGCTATGGAACTAAAAGCGATTGACAGCATGCGCATGTCGTTGTGGGATTTCGAAAAAGACCGCATGGATATTATCCTAGTTGCTCCTCAGGTGCGATTCAAAAAACGCAGCATCGCCGAAAAAGCTGAACCCCTTGGAATTGTGGTGCAGGATATTGATACCATCGCTTATGGCATGGTGGATGGCGATAAAATTTTTGCCCAGGTACTGAAAGCAATCAAAAATAAATAATCTTAGATTTCATTTTCCAATAAAATCCAACAATCAATGTATTCGGACAAACATAGAAATCTCAAAGAAGTTGTCTTGCTTTTTCTAAAGCTCGGATTTACTGCGTTCGGAGGTCCTGCTGCACATCTGGCTATCATGCACGACGAAGTTGTCAAACGGCGCAAGTGGCTTGATGATGATCAGTTCCTCGACCTGGTTGGTGCAACCAACCTTATCCCCGGACCAAATTCCACTGAAATGATCATCCACTTGAGCTTTCTACGCGCGGGTTGGCCGGGTTTCTTTCTGGGGGGGATCAGTTTCATTTTACCCGCTGTACTGATGGTCATGGGTTTGGCCTGGTCTTATCAAAAATATGGTGCTGCTCCTCAGGTTGTTTGGGTGCTTTACGCGGTAAAACCGGTCGTAATCGCAATAATTATCAAAGCGCTATGGTTTCTTGGGAAACAGGCTGTTAAAGATTCTTTAATGGGAATTGCAGCGGCCAGCGTTCTGGTTTTGAATCTGATGGGGTTTGACACACTGGTGCTCTTGTTCGCGTCAGGAATCATCATGATGGTTATTAAGAATTTCCATCATATTAAAGCCAATCCTCCCAACTTAAAAGGATTTATTCCCTTGGTTTTTACTTCCGCCTCGTCAGTGATATCCCAGCTATTTAATCTTCCGACTCTTTTTTTGACCTTTTTAAAGATTGGCAGCGTCCTGTATGGGGGCGGTTATGTGCTTCTGGCTTTTCTGCGCTCGGATTTTGTTACCAGGTTGGGTTGGCTTACCGAACGGCAGCTCATTGATGCGGTCGCTGTCGGGCAGGTGACTCCTGGACCACTCTTTACCACCGCGACCTTTATCGGTTATATTCTCGCCGGGATTCCGGGGGCGATCCTTGCGACTGCCGGAATTTTTATGCCTTCATTTTTCTTCGTCGCCATCTCAAATCCCTACATCCCAAAAATGCGCCAATCTGTGTGGTTTTCCTCTTTCCTGAACGGCATCAATGCCGCCTCGCTGGGATTAATGGCAGCGGTGACCATCCAGCTCGCGCAAGCGGTCCTGATTGATCCATTGAGCATCATCCTGACAATATCTTCTCTTGCTCTGGTCGTATTCACGCAAATCAATACTACTTGGATTATCCTGGCAGCAGTACTATTTGGCATCACCCGTTTCTTAATCGGTGGGTAACAAAACCAGCTGACAACAACCAGATATTTTATGGTTAAATTGTGTGATGCCTGCCCGAGAGTATTCAGATTTTATCAAGCGATATCCCGGTTATTCATCAACCGCTGAAATTGACCGGTTAAGGATAAGCGAGTATCCCCTGCTTGCGAAAGAAAAGCATGTGTACCTCGATTACACCGGTGCCGGATTATATGCCAGTTTTCAACTGCAAGCTCATCACAAACTGCTGAGTGAATCTCTCTTTGGCAACCCGCACTCCTGGAACCCAACTTCCACACACTCTACTGAATTGGTTGAGCAGGCGCGTGCTTATATTCTGAAATTCTTCAACGCCTCACCGGAAGAATATGAGTGTGTTTTTACGTCCAATGCCAGCGGAGCGCTGAAATTGGTCGGCGAGGCTTACCCCTTCGGTGCTGGCTGCCGTTTCTTGCTGACATTTGACAACCACAATTCAGTCAACGGTATCCGCGAATATGCATACGCAAAGGGCGCATAGCAGCATTATGTTCCATGCTGGTTGTTATGATATGATCGCCAGGTTTCAATAACCCGAACAGCGCCAGGTTTATGGATTCGGTAATATTTGCAGAGAAAACAATCCTGAGGGGATCGCTGATATTAAAGAGTTCCGCCAAACGCTGCCTTGTTTCATAGACAATTCTTGCCGATTGAACCGAGAGGTGATGTCCTGACCTGCCGGAATTAGCGCCGGTTTCCCGGTTAAATTTTTCCATCGCTTCAATCATCCGGGGCGGTTTCGGCCAGCTGGTAGCCGCGTTGTCAAAATTAATAATTTTGTTCATTTGCTATAAGAAAAACCTGTAATCCCGATTAAGATTGATTTGCTGTAATACCAAACGACTCTATTTTCTTACGTATCAATGTCATCGATATTTTCCCGCCGATGCTTAAAACCTCCTCATTAATTATTACCACAGGCAATTTCGCGTCTGGCGGCAAACTCGGACAATCGGGATCAAAAATATCGTGGTACTTAACAACGACCCGATCCCCATATAAAGCTGTCATCTTGGATGCAATCCATTGTGAGAGATCTCGCCAATCATCGCGAATACCCTCTGAGCAGCCGATCAAAGAGCCGGTGATATGAATTGAAACTTCAGGCATTTTTACCCACAGCACCCTGGACCCGCACTGGGTGCGCAGCCCGGAGGATTGAAAGAAGAATCACCGCCAGCGCGAATAAATAATCCCCCGGAAATTAACTGTCGGGTTCCAGGATAACCGCATTTCGGACAAGCAGGCTGCAGCCCTTTATCCTTTTCCTGGATTGAGGCACGCACATCAAAAGTGCCGTTGCAATTTTCACAAATAAATTCGTAGGTAGGCATTTAATATTCCTTTAGCAGGTTGATTTTTTGGCAAGTGAGGCAAAGTCCATGCCAAACAAGCTGCTGATTTCCGCATTAATCTCACGAAGTTGCCCAATTGCTTCCTGTTGTGAATGCATATAGGAAATAATCACTTTATTTTCCTGGGCCTTGGTTTGAAGCGAACGGAGCTTTTCGAGGTCTTGCTCAGTAATTTGATTATTATTTTGTTTTTGGCGGATGTATCTCTGGAAAGCGGACAGATCTACCATAATTTTATGCGCCTCTGCATCCTGCGTAAACATATCTTCAGCAACCTGGTATTTATTTATTGGCTCTGAGAATTTAATCTTTTCCGCTAAATTATTTAAAGCTAATTCAAGAGTTTCGGGAATGATCGTTTTTTTAGTCATTTTTTCACCTTATCCGCAGCAGCTCGCGCCGCATGATGTCGCATAATCCAGTCCACAATTATCAGAAATCACCTGCACGCAAGCCACGCACAAGGCTTGAAACTCGCCCTGGGCGTCAAAAAAATCCTGAACAGATTTAAACCCTTGAAAAGCGATCCACAGCCGCTGAAGATCCTGTTGCTCGGACGGAGCGAGAGTATTAAACATTTGCTTTGTCTGCAGATCCCTTGCTTTTGCCCTATATGCCTGAAGCGCTTTCTGGGCTGCCTGGTCATTTTGGAACACATCACTCGCGCTATCGTATTTCTTATATTGCGCGGTTTCAACAAGCGCATTGACGAAATCACGGATCGTGCTGCTGAGTTCCTGTTCAGTGCTAATTTGTATTTCAGTGTTGTCTTTTGTAATCATGTTTACCTTTTTCTTTCAAATAATGGTTTAATATTTTTGAATCTTTCAAGATGTGTACATTTGGAGTAATCTTGGGATTTTTTCAGCCATATCATCCCTTACCTGACGGAATACTCCTTTAATGATTCCTTCATCCCCGGTGGCCTTGGCAGGGTCGGGAAATCCCATATGGACTCTTTTACCTCTGCCCAGCCATAATGGGCATTTTTCCGCAGCCACGTCACACACGGTGACCACCAGATCAAAATCATGGTCATAGAATTCATCCACTGTTTTTGTTCGTCCGCGATGATCGATACCTATCTCTTTCAATACTTCAATTGTTAGAGGGTGCACATAGTCCGCCGGTTGTGTTCCTGCGCTGTATGCTTTCCATAAAGACCCCATCCTGGCATTGACAATCGCTTCAGCTATCTGGGAGCGGCAAGAATTGCCAGTACAGACAAAAATCACTTCTTTCTTATCTTTACCTGATCGTTCTTCCTGACTGCGATCAGTCATGGCGCTCTGGTTTTCCATAGATTTTCTCCCCAAGCTCTGATAGCATATTAAGACCTTGAATCTCTTGCGGCAGCAGTGGGATTTGGACAACCGGTACTTTAAATTTTTTGGATATCTCTTGAAGATATTTATTTTGCATCGCCCGGCGAGAGTGAACAAAGGCGCTGTCCACCTGCTCTTCAGGAATAATGTAATTGGCTACAACCATCCCGGTATGAATGTCCAAACCGGCCAATTCCTGTGAGGCTCGATAAGCTTCTATAATGGGTGTGGATTCGGGATACATTACAAAGGAGAACGTGCTTTGTGCCGGGTCCTTCATCATGTCAATCACACTCCCAAATCTCTGTTTGGCAGCATCATCAGCAGCATTTGTGTCGACAGAAGCGAAAGCTTTGATGTCAATCTGCTTGCTCCAATCAACCGGCAGCTCCAGTAACCTTAATGTATGGCCAGTAGGGGCAGTATCAAAAACAACTGCTTTCCACTCACTTTGCGAGGCCAAATCAATGAATTGGTCAAAGGCTGCCATTTCTTCGGTGCATGGAGAATCCAGTTCTTCTTCCATCGTTTTGATTGCTTCTGGCGGGCGACCGCGTTTTTTGGCGTCATCCAAAATGCGTTTCTTGTATTCTTCTGCAGCAGATTTTGGGTCAATCTTGGCTGCCCATAAATTTTCAATCCCGGGGATGGGGGCAGGGTGATCGCCAATCGTGACTCCCAAAACATCTCCCAAATGCGCGGCCGGGTCGGTGGTCACCAATAAAGTCTTGTATCCGCTTCGGGCTAGCCAAACCGCGGAAATGCAGGATGCAACTGTTTTCCCAACCCCGCCTTTGCCGGCAAAGAAAACCGTGTGCCGATGGTCGTTGCTGGATAATTCGCGAATAAAGGGAAGATTTACCGGCTCTGTTTTTTGAGCAGTTCTTTCTTCAAACTTGATAACTTTTGTTTCTTTTTCCATTTTCCCGTCAAAATAGATGCGGCTTACTTCGCGTAAACGCTCAACCCCACTAATTTCTCCGCTGAGCAATCTCATCTGCTTTTTAGGATAAGTAAAATCACGATTGATTTGATCCAGGTAATCAGTCTGCATTTTTGCGCGGGCTAAAAACAATGGATTGGATTGCGCCTCGGCGGGTATAACACTATTGACAATTAATTGGAAAGAGTGGATATCCAGTTTCTCCAATTCGCCAATAGCGCGTTTGGTCTCTTTTATTGCGATCGCTTCTGGCTGCAAAACAAAGTAGAATGTGGTGCGCCGCTTATCCCGCATCATCGCCAGAGCGCGCTCATATTTATGTTTCGCGTCCTGAATGGCCGCGGCAGGGCCGATGCATGTTTGGCCGCTGCCCTCACTGGCCGTGTCGATGGACTGGCTCCACTCAGCGGGAAGTTCCAAAAGGCGGATGGTATGCCCGGTGGGCGCGGTATCGAATATCACTACATCAAATTCTTTCTCGCTCGATTTTTCCGTCTCCAAAAAATCCGTAAACCGGTCAAAGGCGGCAACTTCTGCCGTGCAGGGGCCACTCATCTGTTCTTCCATTACCTGAACAATCTGGGGAGGGAACGCAGCGCGGATGGGCGTCATGGCTTTGTCAATGTATTCAGTAGTGGCAATATCCGGGTCAATTTCCATCGCCCAAAGATTTTTTACGCCAGCGATGGGTGTGACTTCATGCCCAATCTTTTGTTCAAATACATCTGCCAGGTTAGAAGCGGGATCGGTGGTTACAATCAATGTGCGCTTGCCTTCATCTGCCAAACGCACAGCAGTAACACATGCCATGCTGGTTTTTCCAACACCGCCCTTGCCGGAATAAAATAAGTACTTTGTTGTCATTTAGTATTCCG